>OHQF01000059.1_pt1 | contig 81179 bp, 80 predicted proteins | sample 1578001 | NCBI WGS metagenome assembly OHQF01 (sample SAMEA3879538, study PRJEB24766) | human gut metagenome | biome: human-associated habitat; feature: feces | place: USA | collected 1985/1987 | reverse complement strand
GTTGCAGATAATAATTTGGTATAAACTTGGCCGTTTATAGTCCGGGAGACTTCTTTCTTTATTATTTCCGGCTTGGCCTTACTTGCTCTCTTTCTCTGTTCTGGCCGATGTTCCTCTTGCAACATTCTTCTTAGCCGATATTTTATTCTTTTAATGTTTAGACAAAAAATTCTATTTTGTCAATATCTATTTTCCATAATTCAAAAATAATTTCTCTTCAGAAAGGCTATATTTTTAACCAATGACAATAACCTGTCCTCTTTTATCAACTGCCCCTTGAACCTTGTTAGCACCGGGATCCGCGGGAAGAAAAACTTTAATCTCAAGTTTGCCTTCCCGCCCCGTATCAAGGGCCCCGCCCTTAAAGGGGATTGTGTCATCTGTCGGGTAAACAGATACCGGGCGGGGTTAATTACTCCTATTAACTACAGGTTAACAGAGAGAACGGATCACGACCGCAGTCATAGCTGACGGAACAGTTCGGATTAATATAGGTTCCTCTTTTTCCGCAGTCACCGGCTTTTCGATCACTGACTTTGGTTTTGCTGTAGAACATTCCAGAGGTACTGGTGCTGCTCATGTTAACCGTACAGGATACATAGAAGCTGGCATCATTCTCCCAACGTTTACAAGCACAACTCATAAAACTATGTCTATTGATTACATACTCAACGTTGGCCGGCATTGAGCACTGGCTCTTATAAACATTGGTTCCAAACACGAGTCGCGGATAGTTGCCGGATCCGTAATTATTGGAAATAATGTTACTTCCCGGAGTCAGACCGATAGAATACTTAGTCGAGTTCTGGTACATATTCCATCTAACATTACCATTCAGGCGGACCGACATATTACGGGCACGTTTGCTACCGTAGTAACCGATGTAGGCAGATGTATTGACTTCGGCCGGAACCGAGGATGACGGTCCGTAGAAGTTTACATATGTTCCCCAGTTATCCGCTTGGGGGAAGGTATTGTTACCGTTTCTATAACTATCGGTTGTCGGATAGAGGTACAGATTATTTCCTTTGAACTGTTGTCCTTCACCCAAGGTGAACGAAGCAATCTGGCTATTCTTATAAGAAGAAGGAACTTCCAGATACAGGGTACCGAAATTGTAGCTGTAGTTATTCGAAGTCAGTCGGTTTTTGAAAGTCGCACTGCTCATCTTAAACGTTACATCTTCACCGTTCGGTTTGGTTCTGTCACCATACAGACCGACCGTATTGTTAAATACAGCACCCGATCCGCTCAGGTTGGTGTTATAGAGATACATCGTCCGATTAACATTAACGGTTCCCGAGAACTTCAATTCCGCACCATAGAGATAAATGCTGGTTGTACGTGAATTGGTGTTGGGGAAAGTACTGCCCGAAAAACTGATAGTCGGTACCACTGTCTTCTCCGGTTCATAGGAACCGCAGGCTTCCTGCAGCATCTTATGATCGGCAGTCAAACCGAGGGTTCCCATATAAGCGCCCGAATATATCGTTGCCGCTTTGGTACAACCCATTTCATAACCACCGACATCTTGATATTCGGTAATATTGTTATAAGTATAGTTCCAGTCAGTGCAATAACGTTTGTTACCCAAAAGACCACTTGTTCTTTCGCACCCTTTGTCAACACTTCCGCAACCGGAAGATACCAAAACACGATCAGCTTTGCTACGTGAACAAGCCGTACAAACTGCCTTAGTACATTTTTTCACCACGAACGGCTTGTTAACCGCCGAACAATATTTTGAAGTTACCGAAACATTTTTTGCCAACACACCATAAACAGCAGTGTCATTTTCAATTTCGGCACCGACTGCATAAGTCTGCTGCGCTTCCGGCAACCGTGCCTTTTCGGCGTCGGTCAACACCGCATGATTAACCAGCTTGTCACCGGTGAATACCGCATACGAAGGATATTTATCTTTATTCTTGCTGAAGAACAGTTTGACCGCGTTTTCGCACGAAATACGTTCGCAAGCCGAGCCGTCTTTGTTCGGCTGCCAGCCCTGCGCGCATTGTGTAATCTTGAAACGGCCTTTCCGCGGGCAGTCACAAGTCGTCCACTTGGTCGCATGAACATCATTCGGACGACCGCCGCGTTCACCTTCCGCCGGGAACGCCGCACAGGAGCAGCATTCTTTGAAGAAGTACACACCGCCCTGAACACAGGCCTTACCTTTACCACCGAACTCGCAATCTACCGATTCCCATACATACGGCGGGTTGCTGCACTTGCACGAATCCCAGTACGAATTGCCCTGACTGTCTACACAGGGATCGCCATTAACATCCGCGTTGGCGGTTTCCTGACAATCCTGTTTTGAATACGGATACAAGCCGCGTTCGCACAAGCAGGCCGAATAATAAAGGGTTTTTACGGTGTCGGTCGGACCCGGATCGATCTGAGTACAAGCCGTACCGCCGGGATTGCTGAACTTAAAGCTGCTGTGGCACTGACTTTCCGTATACGGATACTTCGCCGGATCGCACACGCATCTGTACTTTTTGCCGCATTTGCCGGCCGGCATATGCGGATAGACGCAGGCGTCGTAAGTATATTCCTTACCGCAGCACATTACATAGTCGCTGTTATACGGACAAAAACCGGTCACATGTTTGGCCGGGTTCGCATCACAGTCTGCTTTGAGGATATAGCCTTCCTGCGTACACAATTTACCATCTTCCGCCGGATCGACGTAATCGCCGAAGTCGGCACCGCCGGCACAATCTGGATCGCCGACAAAACAGACCTTGGCCGAAACATTGCCGGCACTCCAAATGCAGCCGCATGCCAACAGCATACATACTGCTAAAGTTCTGCCCAATATTTTCATAATCATTCCCCTTTATTAAAATGGTTAGGTTAGGTGATTGAAAATATTGTACGTTATTTTGCTGCACAAAATTTCTTCGCTAAGGCTTGATTTTTGGTCTTGCTTTTCCTTGCATTTTAACGTACCTTTTTTTGCAATAGTCCATTTTGCCATCTAAACGTTGTCTCACAACGTTTAGAGCCTAAAACGAATTATCACGCCTCGTCTTAAACGCGCGGCGTATAAAAAAAGTAGCTGAACATAATTGCAGCAACGATTCCGGCCAAGTCTGCCAGCAGCGCACAAGGAAGGGCTGCCCCGGTCTTAGAAATTTTTACCGCACCGAAATAAACCGCCAAAACATAAAAAGTTGTTTCCGTAGACCCCTGCACGACCGACGCAACAAAGCCCGGAAAACTGTCGGCGCCATAGTTTTGCAATGTTTCGATCATCAAAGCGCGTGCCCCGCTTCCGGAAAGCGGTTTCATCAGAGCTGTCGGCAGGGCCGGGATAAACTCGGTGTCGATTTTGGCAAATGCAAACAAACTTTGCAGGCCGCCCAACAGCAGGTCAAACATTCCCGACGTCCGAAAAACGGCAATGGCGACCAGCATCGCCACCAAATACGGAATAATGGTCACCGCAATTTTAAACCCTTCTTTGGCGCCTTCGATAAAAACTTCGTAAACATCAATTCTTTTCCACAAGCCCCACGAAATAAACCAAACGATAACCAAAATCAGGAGAAAATTCCCCGCTGCAGCCGAAACTTCGGTCCGGGCATCAACCGGAAGTCGCAAAAAAGCCCAGGCAACCGAAGCAACCAAACCGACCAAGACCAACATCCAGCCGAAAACAACCCGATTGAACACATTCAGCTTCTGAACCCAAGCCACGGACAAAAAGCCTACTAAAGTCGAAACTGAGGTAGCCAACAAAATCGGAATAAAAACCGCCGCCGGACTGCTGCTGCCAAGCTCTGAACGATACATCAAAATCGTCATCGGAATCAGAGTTACCGCCGAAGAATTGATCACCATAAACAAAATCTGGGCATCAGACGCACGATCCTTGTGCGAATTGACCTCCTGAAGCTGTTCCATCGCCTTTAATCCGGCCGGAGTCGCGGCATTATCCAGTCCCAAAATGTTGGCGGCAATATTCATAACCATCGAGCCGATAGCTGGAGAATCGGCCGGAACACCCGGCATAATCCGTACGAACAACGGTTTCAGCAAGTGGGCCAGCATCTCGGTAATTCCGGATTTTTCGGCAATTTTCAGCAGTCCCAGCCACAGGCACAACACTCCGGTCAAATTGAGCGCAATCGAAAACGAGGCTTTGGCTGATGAGAACAACGCTGCCGCCATCTCATTCCATACCGTCAGCACGCCGCCGGCGCTCTGCCACAAAGCGGCAGCAAAGGCAGATAAGAAAAAAAACGACCACACAGCCTTCAGCATTTTCAATCCTCCGCTTCAATAAAACCGGAAGACTGCATCGCATAAAAGCCCCAATAAGCGCCCTTGCGGCGAATTAATGCCGAATGCGAGCCGCTTTCAACGATTTTTCCTTTGTCCATCACCACTATCCGGTCCATTTCTTTGAGGGTTGACAGACGGTGGGCAATCGCAATCACCGTTTTGCCGGCCATTAACTGCTTCAACGACTCCTGAATATAACGTTCGCTTTCGCTGTCCAAGGCCGACGTCGCTTCGTCCAAAATCAAAATCGGCGCATTTTTCAAGATGGCGCGAGCAATGGCAATTCGTTGACGCTCTCCGCCCGAAAGCATGACGCCGCGTTCGCCGACCTTGGTTTGGTAGCCTTCCGGCAGTTTAACGATAAAATCATGAATATATGCCTGCCGCGCCGCTTCAAATACCTCTTCATCGGTAGCCTGAGGACGCCCGTAACGGATATTTTCGATAATGCTGCGGTTAAATAAGCTCGGATCCTGAGGAATCAGCGCAATCCGGCGGCGCAGACTGTCCTGAGTTACCCCGGTAACATCCTGCCCGTCAATCGTAATTGTCCCTCCCTGAAGATCGTAATAGCGGGACAACAATTTTATCAGGCTTGATTTTCCCGATCCCGAACGTCCAACCAGCCCGACTTTTTCACCACCGCCGATTTGCAGATTGAAATCTTCAAACAAAAAACGCGCTCCTTTATAACGGTAATGAATATTGCGAAATTCTATCGCCGCATCCGAAATCCTGAGCTGCACCGCGCCAGGAGCATCTCGGACATCACAGGGTTTCGATAACAAATTCAAACCGTCACGGATGCTGCCGTAAATTTTGAAAAACTGCATAAAATTCATCGAAAGCATACTGAAAGTATTGCTCAAAATTGCAATCAGCGACTGCAACAGCACAAAATCGGCAATGTTGATTTTGCCAACATACCAGTACCATACCGGCAACGCGTAGAACAACACTTGCACCAGTGCCCGAAACAAGTTCTGCCAGATAAAAATCTGTCCGAATTTGCGGGTCTCGGCACGATCGGCAGCCGCCGCCATTTTCATATATTTGAAATAATGTTTTTTCTCATATTTATAACGGCTGAAATTTTTAACCAGGCCGGCGTTGGTAATGCTGTCAACCAACACGCCGTTAGCCTCCGACATGGTGCGGGCACGACGTTCGGAAACCGGGACCATGCCGCGGCTGAGGCGATAAATCACATAAATTACCAACAAATTCAGCGTTAACAGAATCAATGCCAAAAGCGGGTTAATGCCGGTAACAAAACCGATCGTAATCAGCATTGCCACCAGTGGGGTCAAAAAACCCCAGACCAGATTATAGTAAATCGGATAAATGCTGTCGATAATCGTTTTGGTCTTGCCGGAAATGTTGCCGGCCATTTCTTCGGCAAAAAAAGCCGTGGAATGCTGATGAGCATAGTCAAACAGATCTTTGGCCACATTTGCCACGCAGGAGGGCATAAACTGCGCTTCCAAAAAAGCGATAAAGTTCTGGGCCAGACTTTTGGCCAGCAGCAAGACCGAGGCAATCACCACCAACACCAGTGCCCGGTGCAGCATTTGTTCACGACTGCCCTCGCCGGCAATAACTTCTACAATTTGCGCCGCATAATACAGAGACAGCCGAACCAGAAACTCCCCTGAGACAATGGCGCCGAGAGTCGAAAAAAACAAAATCTTCTGCCGGGAAAAATAGTGCCACAAAAACTTCCACACCGACGAAGGCATCGTCTTTATTTCCATTTTTGCTTCCTTTGTTTGAGCCGGGTCAGTTTATCGCTGACAATTGCCGTATCGCGACCGGTTTTAGCCAGCCGATCGTACATGCGCTCAATTTCTTTTTCCAGATAAGCCTGTTCAACTTCGCTTTCCAACACCTGTTTTTGTTCTTCACTGCCGGCCGACTTAATTTTTTCCATTGCGGTCATAATGTCTTCGACATGGATGCTGCTGTCGGTTTTCTTCTTAAGAAAATACGGCAGTTCATAAGCCAACTGCCGGGCAGCGGCATAAGCTTCTTCGGAGTTTGAGCAATTGTTATAGCGTAGCCGCAGCAGACGAAAAGCGGTTTCCAGCTCTTCGCTGTCATCAACGACGATAAACGGTACCGGCGCGGCGAAGCCGCTTGCCGCCAGAACTTTCAGATATTCGAGAATATGATAGAAAAAGCCGTTGATATTATAAATGATGAACGGTTTGGTTTTCAAAAAGCCGTCTTGCATCGCCACACAATCATAAGCCAGTTCGTCCAAAGTACCGACGCCTCCGGGGGCAAACACCACGATATCCGCTTCCAACAACTTGATTTTACGGTTTTCCAACGTATCTTCCAACACCACTTCGCTGATTTGCTGCAAAATATCGTCTTTTTCGTACAGTTCGTAATATTCACGGGTGGTCACGCCGACAATCGGCGTCACATCGTTATAATATTTGTCTTTGCGTTCTTTCCAATTATCAAGCACACCGCGAGCAACCGCACCCATCACGCCTGAGTTCGAAAATCCGTAATCGAGGCGAAAACCCATTTTGGCGATCTTGGCACCCATTTTATAACATTCTTCGACATAGGCCGGGTCTTTGCCGTCACAATGGCCGCCCGAAACACAGACACGCAGATTTTTAGATGGAACACAATGCGGGTTTTCTGTCATTTTTAAATCTCCTCAATATCGCCCCGGGCCTGATCAGCATAAAAATCGGCGGCAAACGTATCCAAAGCATTGTTTTCGATTGCGGTACGCAAACCGGCGGTCAGTCGTTGATAGTAACGGATATTGTGCCAAGTCAGCAGCATCACTGCCAGAATTTCGTTAGCCTTCTGCAAATGGTGCAGATACGCACGGGTATAATGGGTACACAACGGACAGTCGCATCCTTCTTCCAACGGCCGCGGATCCTCACGGTGGCGGGCATTACGGATATTAACGGTGCCAAACCGGGTAAACGCCTGAGCGGTACGACCGGAACGGGTCGGCATCACGCAATCGAACATATCCACTCCCCGCAAAACCGCGCCCACGATATCATCCGGCCGGCCGACCCCCATCAGATAACGGGGCTTGTCATCCGGCAGCATTTCCGGCGCATAGTCAAGAACCTTGAACATCGTTTCCTGCCCTTCGCCAACCGCCAAACCGCCGATTGCATAGCCGTCAAAACTGATCTCTTTCAATTTTTCCGCCGAATAAGCGCGCAAATCCTGATAATCCCCGCCTTGCTGAATACCGAAAATGCCGTAACCGTCACGGTTAATCCAAGCATCACGGCTGCGTTGAGCCCAGCGCATCGACATTTCCACCGATTGCTTGACGGTCTCGTACGAGGCCGGCAGTTTGACGCATTCGTCCAGACACATGGTAATGTTCGAATCGAGTTTATGTTGAATCTTCATCGACTCTTCGGGAGAAAGGAAATATTTTTTGCCGTCAACATGAGAACTGAACTCTACCCCTTGCTCGTTCAGCTTGCGCAACCCGGTCAGGCTCATCACCTGAAAACCGCCCGAATCGGTCAAAATCGGTTTGTCCCAATTCATGAACCGATGCAAACCGCCCATTTTTTCGACCAGATCCGCACCCGGACGCAGCATCAGGTGGTAGGTGTTGCCGAGCAGGATTTCGGCACCGGTGGCCGCCACCGATTCCGGCATCATCGCTTTGACGGTGGCACAGGTGCCGACCGGCATAAAGGCAGGAGTGTTGACAATTCCGTGTTTGGTATGCAAGCGACCGCGGCGGGCTTTGCCCGAACGGCCGAGGATTTCAAATTTCAAACTCATTTTTTCCAGTCTTCCTTCTCTATTTTGGCCTTTATAATGCCGTAAAATATTATCCATAGCAAGAAATTTGATTATCATACCGATAAATTTTATAGACAGAAAATACAATAGTCTTTATAATAAGCGGTAATAAATAATTATTAATTTTTACAATATGAGAAAAAAAGATAAACAATCAAAACTTACTGTCGCCGGCATCGGGTTAATGATCATCGCGTTTTTGGTCATTTGTCTGTCTTCCCGTTCCTGCAAAAGCAAAGAAAGCATAAACCGGCTGTTAATTGAAAGCTGTCAATTGCAACGGGTTGAGAACGCTTCTTTCAACCCCGAGGCCGAAGTTATTGTCGTCCTCAAGCATTTCGGAAACAATTATACGGAAAGGAGCCGCTATTATCTGCCGCTGCTGCCCACAATTTCCGCCGCGCTTTCACATCAGCGCCAAATGCTTTTCATCATGACAGCCACCGGCAAACAAGTGGCCTTTGACAAAGCCGGAAACGCCTATGTGGTCGTTACGGCCGAAACAACTGCCGACATCCCCGGCCCAAACGAAAGGTGAAATTATGATCACCATAAAAAATAAGGTTAGCTGTTGAGGCTAACCTTATTTTTTAATCAGAACCGTCAGTTCTAAAAACAGACGTTGTCGGTGTTCAGGCGTAAAAGGTCTTTGACAATCTCGGCCAATTTCCATAACGAATAAACGCTCAGAATCCCGATTGACAACCATGCTGCCTGAAAAAAAGCACAGAACGTAAACAAAACGACAAAAAGCGATTCACCGCCGTATGCGCACCAATTGCAGCCATTGACGGGGCAAAAGTTTTCCATCGCTTTGCGGCGAACCGGACGCAGGACAAAGCCGTAAAGCGCCGTTAAGGCCGCTAACACAAAAAAGCCGTAATTTGCCGCCCATAAGGCTCGTCCGGAAAGCGGAACATTTCCCCATGCGGCTACGGTTAACACACTGATTACAAATGCCGCCATCATACCGATGCTTTCTGCTCCGAGAAGAAGACAGGCGGCTGTTTTTGCAGTTTCTTGTTTCATATATTCAGAAATTTATAAATAATAATCATTTTGAAGCTGAGTATATACTTTCTTCGTTTTTTTGTCAACCGCGGCAGAATCGCTATTTTTCAACCTCGTTATCTTCGGTATGACCGGTATCAATCGCGTAACCGGTTGCTCGCACGGTGCGGATATAATCGGGGCCGAATTCGTTCAACGACTTGCGCAGCCGGCGGATATGAACATCGACGGTACGCGATTCGACATAAATGTTATTGCCCCAGACATTCTTAAGCAAAAACTCACGTGAAAAGACCTTTCCCGGCGTTTCCATCAACATCCGCAGCAACCGGAATTCGGTTGGTCCGAGATGAATATATTTGTCGCCGCGGAAAACCTTTTTTTCCGACAAGTCCATACGGATATCTTCAAACACCAGTTCTTTTTGCGGCAAAAGTTCCGGCGCCCGGCGCAGGTTGGTTTTGACCCGGGCCATCAGTTCCGGTACCGAAAAAGGCTTGGTGACATAGTCGTCGGCGCCGGCCGACAACCCCTTAATCTTATCTTCTTCTTCCCCTTTGGCCGTCAGCATGATAATCGGAATATCCTTAATATCGGGCTTGTTACGAATCATTTTACAGATATCCACACCCGAAAGTTCGGGCAGCATCCAGTCGAGCAAAATGACCGACGGGCAATATTTTTCGACTGCCGCCAGAGCTTTGTTGCCCGAAGATTCCCAAATGACTTCGTAGCCTTCTTTTTCCAGATTATATTTCAGAAGCAGGGCCAGAGCTTCTTCATCTTCAACCACCATCACCAAAGCCATTTAGGTTCTCCTTCTTATCGGATTGCTATTTATCAGAGTTTAGCGTAAAGTCGCAATATTTGCAACATAATTGCCACCGCGAAAAACTGCACTGCCGGCAACCAGCACGTCTGCACCGGCGGCAACGCAACGCGGTGCCGTCACCGGATTAATCCCGCCGTCCGCCTCAATCAGGATCGGCCGCCCGCCAACCATTTCCTTAACCCGGCGGATTTTTTCCAGTTGCGTTTCGATAAACGATTGGCCGCCAAAACCCGGGTTAACCGTCATCACCAAAATCAGATCCAGTTTGTCAAGAACATATTCCAACACGGTTTCCGGCGTTGACGGATTGAGCGAAACACCGGCTTTTTTGCCCAAGCGACGAATCATTTCCAGCGTGCGGTCCAAATGCGGACAAACTTCGGCATGAACTGTCAGAATATCGGAACCGGCCTCGGCAAACCAGGGGATCATCAGATCAGGTTCGCTAACCATCAAATGGGTATCAAAAACCAGGCTGCTGCCGTCGCGCAGACTTTTGACCACGGCCGGACCGAAAGTCAGGTTGGGAACATAATGCCCGTCCATGATATCCAAATGCAGCCAATCGGCACCGGCGTCTTCGACCGCTGCCGTTTCAAGAGCGAGGTGGCCGAAATCGGCAGCCAATATACTGGGGGCTATTAAAACCATGTTTCCTCCACAAATATTCAACATCTTTATAAACTTATTATAAGAACGATAGGTTGATTTTTCTTTAACAGTAATTATCTAGCTCATTGTATTTAACCATTCTTAAATCAAAAGGAGAAAAACAATGGGTGAAATGGCAAAAAAAATCAGCAACGTCGATCACGCCGAACTGTTAAATCTTTTAAACGTTGCCTACGCGGAAGAGTGGCTGGCCTATTATCAGTACTGGGTCGGAGCCCAGGTGATTGAAGGACCGATGCGTCGCGCCATTCAAAAAGAATTTATGAAACACGCCGGCGAAGAACTGGAACACGCAGGCTGGCTGGCGACCCGGATCGTTCAGTTGGGCGGCACCCCGGTTCTCAGCCCCGGAGACTGGGAAAAAGTCGCCGTTTGCCGCTATATTTCGCCGGAAAATCCTTTTGACGTTGAACTCCTCAAACAAAACCTCGCTTCCGAACGTTGTGCCATCAAGCGGTATCAGGAAATATGCGACCTATGCTGGGGCAAAGATTACGAAACTTTTTCGATCTCACGCAAAATCCTTCATCAGGAACTCGACCATGAACAAGATTGGGAAGATTATCTGAAAGATATTAGCAGCGGCGCCAAATATGCCAAAGAACCGCAACCCGGAAACAACGCCGAATAAGAATTTTTTTCTTTTATCGGCAATCTCTCGATTTATTATTTGACAAATAAAACAAAAAAAGTCAAAATAAGACAAAATGAAGCCATTGGTAACATTTTTCCCTAAAAGGCAGACACTCCAAATAATCAGTTTAGGGAAACGCGAAGCACCGATCTTAAGATCGGTGCTTTTTTCAGCTCACCGGTTCGTTTTGTTGGGAACAACTTGTCCCTTAGTGTTCGTTCTGTTCTTGCAAAATGCTCAACGCAACTTTGATACCGTCCACGGCAGCCGAAACAATGCCGCCTGCATAACCGGCGCCTTCGCCGCAAGGATACAAGCCGGTCAGCGGACTTTGCAGATTATCATCCCGCATCATGCGGACCGGGGACGAACTGCGTGTTTCCACGCCGGTCATCACGGCATCGGGAAAATTGAAACCGTGCAGTTTGTTGTCCATTTCGATAATCGACAGTTTGAGCGTATCAATCACAAACGGCGGCAGAACACCTTTGAAATCACGCCAGACCACGCCGCAACTGTAACTGGGTGTCACCGTTCCGCCGCGCGATGAACCACGGTTTTTCAACAGGTCTTCCACCCGCTGCGCCGGAGCGGCATAAGTTCGTCCGCCAGCAGCAAAAGCCTTTTCCTCCAACTGCCGCTGCCAATACATCCCCTGCAGTGGATGATCGCCGCCGTAATCCTCGGGCGTCACCCCAACCAACAGCGCCGCGTTGGCATTTTGGCGATCACGGGCGTAATAGCTCATCCCGTTGGTCACCACCCGTCCGTTTTCCGACGCCGCAGCCACCACCACACCGCCCGGACACATGCAAAAGCTGTAGGCCGAACGACCCTTCGGCAGGTGTACCGCCAGTTTGTAATCAGCAGCGCCCAGGCCGGAATATCCGGCAAAATCATGATAAACTGCCCGATTGATCAAGGATTGCGGGTGTTCGATCCTTACCCCGACCGAAAAGGCCTTTGCCGCCATCGGCACCCCGCGACGGTACAACATTTCAAAGGTATCACGCGCACTGTGTCCCACTGCCAACACCAGCCGTGAGACCGGTTCTTCGTAAACGGTACCGTCCGCGGCACGAATTTTAACCGCTTTGAGGCATTCCTGATCAATTATCAGGTCTTCCAACCGGTTTTCAAAGCGATATTCACCGCCCAGCGATACAATTTCGGCGCGGATATTTTGCACAATCAACGCCAGTTTGTCAGTTCCGAGATGCGGTTTGGCCAGATACAAAATATCAGCCGGTGCACCGGCCGCCACCAGACTGTTAAAAACTTCGACAGTATAACGGTCTTTTTTGATTCCGGTCATCAGTTTGCCATCGGAAAAAGTGCCGGCACCACCCTCACCGAACTGAACGTTGGAATCGGGATTAAGGCAACGACGGTTCCAAAAATTTTCAACATCCCGTTGCCGTTCGGGGACCGCTTTGCCGCGTTCAAGCACAATCGGTTTTGCGCCGGCGCGCGCCAAAATCAGCGCCGCAAACATTCCGGCCGGCCCGCTACCGACCACCAACGGCCGCCCCTTCAGCCGCGAAGACGGAATTTGCAGTAGCTGCATCGCCTCGCTATTTTCAACAAAAGGGAGCCGGCGTTGTAAAACTTGCGGCTCATCGGCCGTTGCAAACTCCAAAGTATATATCAGCCAAATTTGCGAGCGGCTGCGGGCATCAATCGCTTTTTTGAGAATTTTGACGTCAGTGACCGGCACACCGATCGCCGCCGCCAGAAGTTCCGGCAGTTTTTTCTCATCGCTTTGCAGCGGAAGTTTAAAATTACTGATACGCAACATTTGAAATCCATGGTTGTTCGTTGATTTTTAATACAAAACTTATAACATAAAAAAGGTTTCGTCATACAGTTTTATTGCGGCTGTATTACAATTTGAAAAGCCCGCGTTAACAGCGGGCTTTTCTCATCTCCAAGCATACAGACGATTATAACTCGCCGGCTGCATATTTCTTAGCCATTTCCGCCATCGGAATTGCTTTGATCTGATCGGCGTGTCCGGCTGCACCGAATTCAATATAGCGGGCTTCGCAAACTTTTTGCATTTCTTCAATCGCGGGTTTGAGATATTTGCGCGGGTCAAATTCTTTCGGCTGTTCGGCAAACAATTTGCGAATTGCACCGGTAATCGCCATCCGGCAATCGGTATCAACATTAACCTTGCGAACACCCGATTTGATGCCGCGGACGATTTCTTCGACCGGAACGCCGAAGGTTTGCGGAATGGCGCCGCCGTAAGCGTTGATCAGGTCTTGCAACTCTTGCGGAACCGACGAGGAACCGTGCATTACCATGTGGGTGTTAGGCAGTTTCTGATGAATTTTTTCAATCACGTCAATTGCCAGAATATCACCAGTCGGTTTGCGGGTAAATTTGTAAGCACCGTGCGATGTTCCGACTGCCACCGCCAGAGCATCGAGTTTGGTTTCTTCGACAAAACGGGCGGCTTCGTCAGGATCGGTAACCAGACGTTTCTTGTCAATGGTTCCTTCGGCGCCGTGGCCGTCCTCTTTGTCGCCTTTACCGGTCTCCAGCGAGCCGATCACACCCAATTCGCCTTCAACCGAAGCGCCGACGGCATGAGCACGGGCGACCACTTCTTTGGTGACATGGACGTTATATTCAAACGAAGAAGGCGTTTTGCCGTCCGCTTCCAGCGAGCCGTCCATCATTACCGAGGAATAGCCGTTGACAATTGCCGACTGGCAGATATTAACCGATGCGCCGTGATCCTGATGCAGGCAAATCGGCAGTTCGGGAAACATTTCGATCCCGGCAGCCACCATATGGCGGATCATCGGGTCGCCGGCAAATTTGCGGGCACCGGTCGAGGTTTGCAGAATCACCGGCGCGTTGACTTTACGCGCTGCCTGCAAAACCGCCAGAATCTGTTCCATGTCATTGATATTGAACGCCGGAACGCCGTAATCGTGTTCGGCGGCATGATCCAGAATTTGACGCATTGTAACTAAAGGCATAAATTTTCTCCTAAAAGTGGGTTAGATCTGATTTGTTCTGAGTATAGTCAGCCGTGACTTTTTTTCAAGTTTTTTTATCAAAACGCGCTCAAGCGGGGTAAAAAACCGGAAGTTTTCACTCCCGGTTTTATAGCAGTCAACAATATTTCTTAACCGCTTCGACAACCGCATCGGCGGTCAGGCCGAAATGACGGTAAAGTTCTGCTGCCGGACCCGAAGCGCCGAATCCGTCCATGCCGATCGTTTCTCCCCGGTTACCGACATATTTGTCCCAACCGAATTTAGCCGCGGCTTCTACTGCAATTCGCGGCGCCCGTCCGAGCACCTTGCGGTGATATTTTTCATCCTGACGATCAAACAATTCGGTACAAGGCATCGAAACAACCGCCGTTTCAATTCCCTGTTCCCGCAGCTTTTGCTGGGCTTCTACCGCCAGCGACACTTCTGAACCGGTGGCAATGATCGTTGCTCGGCGGCGGGCGCCTTTGGCAACGTCGGAAATGACATATCCGCCCCTGGCGGTCAGATTTTGCCGTGCCGAAGTCCGCAACAGCGGCAGATTCTGTCGGCTGAGTGCCAACAGTGACGGTGCGGTTTCGGTGGCGAGGGCAATTTGCCATGCTTCCGCCGTTTCAACCACATCGCAGGGGCGAAACATCAACACGTTCGGCATTGCCCGGTAGGAAGCGAGATGTTCAACCGGCTGGTGGGTCGGGCCGTCTTCGCCGACGCCGATCGAATCGTGGGTCAACACATACACAACCCGTATCCCCATCAAAGCGGCCAAACGGATGGACGGACGCACATAATCGGAAAAGACAAAAAAGGTACCGCCGTAAGGAATGATGCCGCCGTGCAGCGCCATGCCGTTCATGATTGCGCCCATGGCATGTTCGCGGATGCCGTACATCAGGTTATTGCCATCGTAATTGCCGGCCTCAACGGTTTTCATGCCTTTGACAAAAGTCAGGTTGGAAGCCGCCAGATCGGCCGAACCGCCGACAATTTCCGGCACGGCGGGAACAATTTTTTCCAAACATAATTGCGAAGCTTTGCGTGTTGCAACTTTTGTTTGTTCTTCAATAGCCTGTTTTTTGAAGGCGTTTAACCCTTTGTCCCAGTTTTTGGGCAGTTTCCCGCTGATGGCATCGGCAAATTTTTCGCCCGCTGCCGCTGCGTTTTCGGCCCATTTTTCATAAGCGGAAGTCGAACGCTTTCCGGCTTGCCGCCAGGCCGACAGAACATCCGCCGGCACTTCGAACGGCGCATAATTCCACTGCAGGTTTTCTGCCATAGCAGCCCGTTCTTCCGCACCCAACGGCGATCCGTGGCAGGAAGAGGTTCCTTGTTTTGCCGGCGCCCCGAAACCGATCAGGGTTTTGCAGGCGATCAGCACCGGCCGGTCGGATTTTTGCGCTTTTTCAATTACGGCGGCAATCGCCGGCTGATCATGACCGTCAACCTCCAGCACTTTCCATCCCGCGGCTTCAAAACGCCGGATCTGATCGACCGAACTGGATTTGTCGACGCTGCCGTCGATGGTGATGTTGTTATTATCCCAGAAAACAATCAACTTGTTCAACTTCCAGTGCCCGGCAAGCGCAATCGCTTCTTCGGAAATCCCTTCCATCAAACAGCCGTCGCCGGCAATTACATAAGTATAATGATTGCAGAGTTCGTCCCCCCAACGTGCATTGAGACGACGTTCGGCCAGCGCCATTCCCACTGCCGAAGCAATTCCCTGTCCGAGCGGCCCGGTAGTGATGTCAATGCCGGCCAGATGACCGTATTCGGGGTGACCTGCGGTTTTGGCGCCCAACTGGCGGAAATTTTTGATATCTTCGAGAGAAATATCCTGATAACCCGTCAGATATAAAAGCGAATACAAAAGCATGGAGCCGTGGCCGGCAGAAAGCACGAAACGATCGCGGTCAAACCAGCGCGGCTGTTCGGGGTTGAGTTTGATATAACGGCTGAACAACACGGTTGCCACATCCGCCATACCGAGCGGCATGCCGGGATGTCCTGATTTTGACTTTTCAATGGCGTCTGCTGAAAGAAAGCGAATCGCATGGGCCATTCGCGACGAAAGTTCCTGATTGTTGTATGACATTTGCTTGCTCCTGATTGTTATTTGAGGCCATGGGTACGATTATAACGGTACTGGTAGTCGCTCAGCACCAACCCCATTTTGATCGGAAACCCCGGTTGTCCGTCCGGAATCCGCACTTCAATGTAATCTCCCTGATACATTACCTTTTCGCCGACCTCAGAAACTTTGACGCTCACCGGATAAGCCTGTTTGCCGATCAGGGCAGCCTTGTTGTCGCCGGTATCGGTATAATAACTGAATCTTACCGTTTCATCCGAGGCCGCGGTCAAACGCGAAACTTCAAAAATCGGCGCAATCACCGCCTGAGCCTGATTGCGAGCATCAAGACGACAATACCCTTCATAACCGATCAGTTCCACCTTCGATTCCGGTACTCGGCCGGCCGTTTGGGTGAGACGGGTAAATTCCGCCACCATCTGCACATTGGGACAATAGTGAACGAACGGCTTTTTTTCCGCGGCACAGGATGCCAGAACCAGCAAAGCCGCCACCAAAAAGATTTTTTTTGACATCGAAACTATTCCTTTATTCCGTTAATATACTTTCAACTATAAAGAATGGCAGCTTATTTGTAAACCATTCCGCAACAGGTTGTTTATATCGCCGTTTCGTCGGTAAAAAGAGCCGTCAATTCGAGATGCGGCGTAAACACAAACTGATCAACCACCGTCACATCAACCAGACGATAACCGCCATTTTGCAAAATTTCGGCATCGCGGGCAAAACTTTCGGGATTACAGGAAACCGCAATCAGTTTTGGCGGCCGTTTTCCTACCGGCAGGGCAGCCAGACGGCCTGCCTGCTCTTTGGCACCGGCGCGCGGCGGATCAAAAACCACGGCGGCAAAATCTTCGAGTTCTTTTCCTTCCAACGGATATTTAAATAAATTGCGATTGACAATCTCAATATTGGGAATCATACGCCGGTTGACCGAATCGCGAAAACCGTTCAGCAATTCGGCCGAAGAGTCGACCGCAACGATTTTGTTGGCGGAATTTTTGGCCAGCGGATAGGAAAAAGTGCCGGCACCGCAAAACAAATCCGCAATCCGTCCCGAAGTCTGTCCGAGATATTTCATCACCAAATCGGTTAAAGCTGCCTGCCCTTCACGGGAAGGTTGCAGAAAAGTTGCTGCCGGAATCAGAACCGGCACGCCGCCGGCTTCAATAAAAGGACGTCCTTTTTCAAGGACGGTTTCGGCTGCACGGTCGGCACCGCAACGATGAGAAAGGCGTATGACATCGGGATTGGCCGTGACCTGTTCGAAAATAATTTCGCGCAATTCCAAATTAAGCGGCCGGTCAAATTCCAACACCACGTCCAAGCCGTTATCGGCCTCGGTCACCCACAAGTCTCCCCGATCAATGTAAACCGTCTGCGCCTTCCCCCGGCGGCCGTTTTTAACAGTCAGCGGCACCCGGCAAAGCTGCGAAAGCAAACTGCGAAAAAAATCGAAATTGCGATTGAGAGCCGGCGTCAGCTGCGGGCACGACGGCAAATCAACTATTTCCTTGCTGCGAAAGGCGTTAAAACCCATAACTATCGTTCCGCGGGTGCGGCGAAAAGCCAAAGCGGCGCGGCGGCGGCAACCTTCCGCAATAAAAACAGGTTCGGAAAAAGAAAAATCCTGCCGGGTAATGGATTGCAGCGCTTTGCGAACCAAGTTGAGCTTATATTGCCGATAATCCTCCGGTGCCAGATGCCTTAAAGAACACCCCCCGCACACACTGGCCAAGCTGCAATCCATTACTTATTCCCCCAATCTACCGGCGTTACGTTGCTACCTTAACCGCGATTAGTTAAAATATATTAAAAGTTAATTATATTTTACAAAAAAAAGATGATTATTTAAAAAATATGCTATAACATAAGCCATGCTTTTTTATAATGTACAAAAACAACAAGGACTGTGGGCAATGAGGAAAAAACTTCCCAGACATTTAAGTTACGACTACCAGCTCAAGCTGGAAGAGGTGCCGACCAAACACGCCGACCGGATGCCGCTGAAAGTGGTGATGCCGGGCATCATACTCGGATTTCTGATGGTTGTCCTCGGGTTATTTGAACTGATGAACGGCATGTACGATCCCGAAGACTGGAACTACGCCCTGGATGCCGATATCCGCGAACCGTTATTCAGTCATACTGCCGTAGACGGCGCGTTTATCGTGCTGGGACTTGGTATCATTATCAGTTCGATCGTTTCGCACATTCGATACAAAAAGATATTTTTTAACGGAAAAACCTTTTCGGTTGATCTGCGCGGCGTCTTCGGCGAAAACGAACTGTTCCGCGAATTCTTGCGCAATTACGAAGGTGTGCGGCTACGGCTGGAATTTTTTCAGTTCGGCATTCTCAACAAAAACAAGTACATTATTGAACTGGAACACCGCGATCCGCAAAAAAGTATTCCGCTTTATATCTCAACCGACGGCACCGGCATTTACCAGATATGGTATTATTACGCCAAACGGCTGAACATGCCTACCCTGATGGACACCGACGAGGGAACGGTCGTCAAGGAAGTTTCCGAACTTGACAAGAGTCTGCGCGAGTATCTGTTTGCCAAAGGAATGATTTCTATCTATGACGATATGCCGAATCCGCCTAAAAACATGGCCTGTATCCGCAAACCCGACCGCACTGTTATTAAACCGCGGCGCGTTTTCTGGGATGTTTTCAATCTGCTGGGTGCTTTCTGGCTGACCTTTTACCTGCTGGTGCTGACTGCCGCCGCTTTCAACTATGCACGGATTGAAAGACTGGTCGGGTCGCCCTACAAAACCATTCTTATTTTTGGCATTGCGGTTGTGATTGCCGTTTTACTGCTGGGGCTGATGTTCAAAAAAGATAAAATTATCCTCAAAGGCAACAAGCTGATTTTGGTCCATAAATTTTTGTTTTTATCCCGCAAGGAATATGCCGACCTCAACTGCATCAAAGATATTCAGGTTGCCTACAACCCGGCCACCGACCGCTATTATCTGTCGATTATTACCGACGACAATATGCTGGCGTTCGGCAAGTCGATCCCGATTCAGGACTTGCAATGGACACGCGACTTTATTATTTACTCAATGACCAGATGATGTTTTAAAAACCGGCCGGACGCATATTTTGGTTGCCAAAGCCGAGGATTTGTTTATAACTTTGGATAGTTTAACGACACGACAAACTTTAACGAAAGTACGAAAATGAGAGAAATTGACACCGGCGCACAAGAAGCCTTTATTAAAGAAGTTAACGAAGATTTGAAAAACGAATCGATGAAAAAGCTGTGGGATAAATACGGTCTTTACATTATCATTCTGGTGGCAGCTGCCCTCACCGCCGCCGTCAGCTTTGAAACCATCAAAGCCTGGCACACCCAAAAAATCCAAAAATGGTCTGACTCTTACGCCTATGCACTGAGCCTGCAAAATCAGGGCAAGTATGAAGACAGCATTCAGACTTTTGACTATATCGCCGGTCAAGACTACGGTATTTTCAGTGATTTGGCTCAAATGCAAAAAGCCAACATCCTGTTGGAACAAAACAAAACCGACGAGGCACTGAAACTGATGGCAGAGATTGCCGCCGACAACTCGTTTAATTCTCAACTGCGCGATACGGTGGTGCTGAAGCTTGCTTCCTACAAACTGGAAAACGCGCCGGTAGACGAGATCCGCCAACTGATCGGCAGCATTGCTCAGGATACCGAAAACAGCTGGCAGCCTGTTGCCAACGAAATGCTGGCTCTGGCATATCTCCGCGACGGTGAAATTGCTCAGGCCCGCGAGATTTATGACCGACTGCTGCAAAGCGACAAGACTTCCGAAGTTATGAAAGTGCGGATTAAAGACATTTTGTCTGCTCTTCCCCAATAATTTTTTTCAGAGGTACCCCGATGCATTTAACAAAAACAACTGCTCTTGCCGTCGCTTGTCTCACCCTGGCCGGGTGCGGACTGTTCGGCAAAGAGAAACTCAAAATCGACGGCGAGAGAATCCCGGTCCTGAATGAAAAAGGCGTGATTGCTGCCGATTATATGGCCGGCGATATTGAAATTGCATTGCCAGCACCCTACGAAAATAGCAGTTGGTCGCAAAACGGCGGCAATGCCGAACATAACATGGGGCATCTGGCCGGTACCCAAAAACCGGAAAAAATATGGAGCCGCAACTTCGGCGCCGGCAATTCAAAACGCGATTACCTGATTGCAGAGCCGGTTATTGCAGGAAAAACCGTCTTTACCATTGACGCCGATGCCGTGGTCAGCGCTTTTCGTCAGAACGACGGCAGCAGGTTGTGGAAGCAGCGCTTAAAACCACAGTTGCGCCAAGACAAGGAAGTGTCGCTGAAAGGTGCCGGTCTCGCTTTTGACAACAACACTTTATATGCCACCACCGGTTTCGGCGGCGTTTTTGCGCTTGACCGCAGCAGCGGCAAGATCAAATGGCAGTACTTTGCCAAAACGCCGATCCGGATTGCACCAACCGCAGGCGGCGGCAAACTTTTTGTTCAGACCATAGACAATACGCTGCTGGCGCTCGACGCCTCAAACGGCCGTGAAATATGGCGTTATGCTGCTCCCAGCGAAGAAACGACGCTGGTCGGCGGTGCCGTGCCGGCTTACAGCGAAAATTTGGACCTGCTGATTGCCGGTTTTACCAACGGCGAACTACGGGCGCTCAAAGCCAACACCGGGTCGCCGTTATGGGGAGACTATTTGGTCTCGTCACGCCGCACCAACTCGCTTGATGACATTAATGTTATTCACGTCAGCCCTGTCATTGCCGGTGACACCGTATTTGCCGCCGGCAGCAACAATTTACTGGTTGCCATTGACCTGCGCAGCGGGCAAAGAATTTGGGAACGCGAAATCAGCACCAACAATCAGCCGTGGGCGGCCGGAAAATATTTGTATGTTCTGACCGAAGATGCCAGACTGCTGGCTATTCAGAGCGAAAGCGGCAAAATCATTTGGGATACCAAAATTCCGGCAGCCGATGATGATCAGGCCGGCCTCCGTTATGCCGGACCGTTGTTGATTAATAACCGGCTGCTGATCAACGCTTCCGACGGAAAAACGTTTTTTGTTTCCCCTTACAGCGGAAAAATCTCCGGTGTTGTTACCAACGGCGAAGGCTCGTCGCTGCCGCCGGTGGCCGCCGAAAAGCAAATCATCATTACAACCACTGATGCCGATATCATCGCTTATCAGTAAAGGAACTGTTTAATGCCGTTAAAAGTTGCCATTATCGGAAGACCGAATGTCGGAAAATCGACTTTATTTAATCGTCTGGCAGGAAAGAAGCTGGCGATTGTTCACGATAAACCCGGCGTGACCCGTGACCGCAAAGAAACCGAAGCACGCCTGAACGATCTCAAACTGACAATCATCGACACCGCCGGTTATGAGTATTCAAACGAAGACAATCTGGAAGCCCGGATGTGGGAACAGACCCGCAAAGCCATTGACGAAGCCGATGTCTGCCTGTTTTTGTTTGACACCCGCGCCGGTGTCCAGCCTTATGACGAACATTTTGCCGATATCTTGCGGCGTTCACATAAACCTGTGGTTCTGCTGGCCAACAAATGCGAAGGAAAACTTCAGGAAGACAGCCGTTTCGAAGCCTATAAGCTGGGACTCGGCGAGCCGATACCATTTTCGGCCGAGCACGGATTGGGGATGCTGGACCTGTACGATGCCTTAAAAGAGCATTATTTTGAAGATGAAAGCGGAGACACGGACGAAAACGCAACAGAAGACGAAACCGATAACCGACGCCCGATCCAAATTGCGATTGTCGGCCGTCCGAATGTCGGTAAGTCTACCCTCGTTAACGCTTTGCTGCAAGATGAGAGAATGCTCACCGGCCCCGAAGCGGGGGTCACCCGCGATGCCATCACTTCCGATTGGGAATGGCACGGACGTCGTTTTAAATTGGTTGACACGGCCGGATTGCGCCGGCAATCCAAAGTCAACGACTCGTTGGAAAAACTTTCTGCCGCTTCTTCACGCTATGCGGTTAACATGGCCCAAGTAGTGGTGTTGGTTTTGGATGCCGACGCGGTGCTGGACAAACAGGATCTGACGATTGCTTCAAAGGTGCTGGATGAAGGACGGGCGCTGATTATTGCGGTCAACAAATGGGATATTGCCAACAAAAAAGAAGCAATTGACCGGCTCAGATATCGTCTCAAAACCTCGCTGACTCAGGTGGAAGGAATTCCGACAGTCACAATTTCGGCATTAAAAGGCGAAGGTCTGGATAAATTGATGAGTGCCGTTTTGAAAATTTATACCCGCTGGAACAGCCGGGTACCGACGGCGCCGCTCAATAAATGGTTTGCTGACACTACCACAAGCTATCCGCCGCCGCTCGGCAAAAATAAACGCCGCATCAAACTGCGTTACATTACCCAGGCCAAAATACGGCCGCCATCATTTTTTATTTTTTCCAGCAACCCTGAAGGATTGCCGGACAGTTATCTGCGCTATCTGACTAACAGTCTGCGCGATACTTTCGATTTTGGCGGCGTTCCGATCCGGATTACGGTGCGCAAAACCGGCAATCCGTATGCCGACAACGATTAAAAAAAAGTTCCCGGAAGTATCCGGGAACTTTTTTTGAAAAAATATAAGATGATAAAAACCCTCGGCATAACCGGGGGTTTTCGGGATAGATGTCCCCCAGTAAACCGAGGGGACATCTGGCAGCCACACCCGTCGGCGTGGAGCGGCGTCTGACAACACCTTAGCATTCCCCCCCATTAAATGGGAGCAGTCTGTAAAGCATCAAAACAAAAAAAGCCTCCCGAAGGAGGCTCTTCACATAACACGGCTTATATACGGGTAAGAGATGTTTTTTTGGCCCTGAGAAAGGCCAGCACGCCGAGCGGGATGCTCAAAGCATACATCGCCGTCATGATGCTTAAGACGAGCCACGGCTGGCTGAAAATCATGGTGGCAAACAAAACCACCACAATGATCAACGGCACCACCATATAAGTCGGAATTTTCATGTGCTTGGTCGAAACGGTCGGAATCCGGCTCACCATCAACATCGCAACCACGCACATAACCAAACTGCAGAACCAGTTGCTTTGCAGAAAACTCAATTCCTGATATTCGAAACTGAGCATAATCGGCAATATTCCGAGAGCGGCAGCGGCCGGCGCCGGCACGCCGACAAAGAAATTATGCCAATAATCGGGTTGCGGTTCATCTTCCAGCATCGTATTGAAGCGAGCCAGACGCATCGCCATGCAAATTGCAAACAGAAGGCAGAAGAACCAACCGAATTTCGGAAAACCAGAAAGTGACCATTGGTACATCAGGATTGCCGGCGCAACGCCGAAACTGGCAAAGTCGGACAAGGAATCGAGTTCGGCGCCGAATTTGGTCGATCCTTTCAGCATCCGTGCCACGCGACCATCCAACATATCAAAAAAAGCGGCCAGAAAAATACAGATAATCGCCCGTCCCCACTGTTCGGTCATCGAATAGCGAATGGAGGTTACACCGGCGCAAAGCGCCAGCGTGGTCACAATGTTGGGCGCAATTTTGCGAAACGGCAGCGATGTCAGCTTGCGGGGCAAAAGCTTATTATTTATCTTTTCCATCAGCGGATCACTCCTTCAACAGCTGCAGCGCCGGAACTCATGTTGGCAATAACGGTTTCGCCGGCGACCATTGTCTGGCCGACACATACCTGCGGTTCAACCCCTTCGGGAAGATAAACATCCAAACGCGAACCGAAACGAATCAGCCCGAAGCGTTCTCCGACCTGATAATTGCTGCCCGGTTCGGCAAAACACAAAATACGGCGGGCAATCAACCCGGCGATCTGAACAAAAACGATCTCTTTGCCCGATGCGGTTCTCATCGCCAGCAACTGACGTTCATTATCTTTGCTGGCCTTATCTAAAGTTGCATTTAAAAACTTGCCGGGAACATACACCGCTTTGGTGATTGTTCCTTCCGCCGGTGCACGATTGACGTGTACGTTAAACACGCTCATAAAGACACTCACACGGGTAAACTCCGCATCTCCCATTTCCAGTTCTTCGGGCGCTTTGACCTTAGTGATCATCTGCACCGTTCCGTCAGCCGGAGAAACCACAACGTCTTTAATTTCCGGCGTTACCCGTTCGGGATCGCGGAAAAAATAATAGCACCAGATTGTACAAACGGTGCCGATCACGCCGAGCGGGGTCCAGATCATTGCCAATAACGCTGTTATTGCCGCAAAGATACCAAAAAACTTCCATCCTTCTTTATTGATGTTGGGCAGAAGGTAACGGCGCCAGGAAATATCAATATTTTTCATATTCAGTCCTTTCTGTAATCAAAAACAAATATACCGAAACGCTGTTTCCGTCGTATATTTTCGTTTTTCAGCAAAACACATTTTTCAACCAGTTACAAGTTTTTAATCAAAGTAGTCCAGATAAGAACGCAATTTTTTAAAAAGTCTTAAGTTTATAGTTGCAATTATCGATTTTTATCGTTATAAGTTGGATAGATTTTTTGCGCTTGTGGCGGAACTGGTAGACGCTGCAGACTTAAAATCTGTTGGCCGCAAGGCCGTGCCGGTTCGATTCCGGCCTAGCGCACCATTTTTCAGATTTCCGCATTTATTGCGGATTTCTTGCTTTTAAACGGATATCTATTTAGTCAGACTTTTGAAATTTTGAGAGAATTATCGAACATTATTATTGCATAAAAATATAATTCATGAATTATAATATCTGTATAAGACGAGGTCAAAATGCTAAAACTAATTCTACCGGAAATAAAATACTGGCCGTCTTTCCAAGACGGACTTCAAGAGTTTAAAAACTTCCCCACACCGTATGATACTAACGGCATAAAAAGCGGGTATGGGTTTACAAATTTTGCAGATTACAAGCAACATTGTGAAAATGAAGAGCAAGGTATTGGCCTGAAAGAAGGATACGTTACTTCTACCCGATTATGGCTGGTTAATAACGAAAAATTTATCGGAGTTTTCGATTTGCGGCACAAACTGGTCGGCTCTCTCATGTTACGAGGCGGCCATATAGCTTATGCAATAATTCCTTCCGAAAGAAAAAAAGGATACGCTTCCCAAGGATTAAAATTGTGTTGTCAATACGCTCATAATGTTTTAGCTGTAGAAAATGTGCTGGTTACTTGCAATGCTGCAAATATTGCATCGTATAAGACAATGAAAAAGGTCATGTTAGAGCTAGGCGGCAAAGAAGATATACCAGCTCAGGTTGATCATCACGAAGAAAAAAGAGTTTGGATAAAAACTAATTAGTTAATTAAATCTTTTAAATTTCATCGTTTTTAATTTGACAACGGCATCGTAGCGTGCCTCCTCCTTTAAAAGGACCTCTTAAGGTGCTTGTTTAGTAATTTTATACTTACATCTGCAAAATACAAAATTTTGGGCAAGAGAGTTCCATAAAAAAACAGCCCCGACCTAGGTCGAGACTGTTTTTTTTAGCGAGGTCTTCGGTTGACGGATTTTCAAACGCACCGGGCGTTTTCTTAATCCAGGCAACCAGAGACAACTGCAGGCCCTAAACCATTGACAGCAGAAAACCTGCCGCGGTAACGTTTAGAGCCAAAGCCACCGAATTTGCGGTTTTTGCCGTTTTATCATCACACTCCCGTACAGCGGCCAGAAGGATAACCGTAAGCGTTAAAGCCAGACCAACCAGGCAGCTCACACCGAGTTCAATCGGCGTGGGCATTTCAGCTGCCGCTTTATTTTCCGGTTCTGCTGCAGCTTTTTCCATTTTGCCGAACGGCAGAAACAGAACGGCCTGATTGCCCACGAGGATGATGATGACGATGATTAATACCGATGTCGCCATACTTGTTTTTTTAGAATTTATAACTTATACCACCCGGGCCCCCGGCAGTTGAAAATAAAGAATCGGAGCCTTTCGGGGCCAACATGATCATAACGATAACAGCCGCGATGGCTACTAAGAAATAAACAGCATTTTTCTTCATAACTTTAATTTTTATTTATTATTTTTTACAGAAATATATCAATTTATGATTTTAGCAAAAAGCAATAATCCATAATATGGGTTGAGACCCAAAATTAAAATTATGAAACTTTCCACATAATAAACATAATGATACACACATCCGTATAGATACAAACTTAGTGTATTCTCTTTTTCGAATTAATTTAATCATTATTATTGATAATTAGACAAAATCGCGAGCCATTTTCAAAACTACAGGCACATTTTCGGCTGTTGGCAGTGATGTGAAGATTAATTTGCTTTTGTATCCGACGATTGCATTTTATCTTAAAAGCTTTTATAAACGAATCAGTCAAAACAGAAAGGCAAACCTATGAAAAAAATCGGTGTTATCGGAACAGGCATTTGGGGAACGGCGCTGGCTTTGACTGCTGCGCGGGCCGGAAACGAAGTGCTTTGCTGGGCACGACGGCAGGAAGTCGTTGATGCCGTCAATCAGAAACATGTCAACAAAGACTATCTTCCCGATATTCCGTTGCCCGATGCCATCAGGGCTACTGCCAATATGGAAGAGGCTTGCCGCTTTTCCGACGTCGTTTTGCTGACAACGTCGGCTCAATACACCCGCGCTGCTCTCCGCCGGATGCAACCTTTTGTCAAAGCAGGCACAACCATTGTCCTCTGTGCCAAAGGAATTGAAGCCGAAACCGGAAAAATGCTGTCTGAAATCGCTGCCGAAGAAACGCCGGCGGCCACCGTTGCTGTCTTATCCGGTCCTGGCTTTGCGATTGACGTTGCCAAACGCAAACTGACGTCAACGACAATTGCCTGTGCCAGAGAAGGCGCGGCGGCCGGTTTGGCCCAACAACTGGGAACACCGTTCTTTCGTCCCTATTTAACCGCCGACATAATTTCACCGCAGATCGGCGGCAGCGTTAAAAATGTGATCGCGATTGCTTCGGGGGTGGTGGAAGGCGCCGGATTCGGAGATGGCGCCCGCGCTGCCCTGATTACCCGGGGCCTCAACGAAATGGCCCGCCTGTCAAAAGCGTTGGGCGGCACCCTGCCGACCATGATGGGCATGAGCGGTCTAGGTGACTTGGTTTTGACCGCCAGCTGCTCTCAGTCGAGAAATTTCAGTTTCGGATACGAAGTGGGCGCCCATGGACAGGCGCAAAAACCGCTGGAACAAAACACGCGTACCGTCGAGGGAATCGCCAGTGCCAAAGCCGTTGTCAAACGCGCCCGCGAAGCCGGGATAGAAATGCCAATTTGCGAAATGGTGAATAAAGTTCTGTTTGAGCGGATGCCGTTGACAAAAGCAATCGAAGAACTGATGTCTCGTCCCTATAAAGAGGAAGGTTTTTGACTGCCTTTCCAAACTTTTTTAATACAACCGGCGATCGGACTTTTATATTTTTCTTTCATCCGCTCCAGGCAGCCGATAACGGACTCAGCTTTGCCGAATTTAACAACGGCGTTTCCGCCCGGCTCGGAAGCATTAATCTCGACTTATTTGAAATCAGCGATATCGACGGCAATCGCAAATTATCGCGCAACGAAATCGCCGAAGGCATTAAAGGTGCTCTGACGGCGGAGAACCTGTCCGGTGACGAAACCCAACGGCGGATGGACGAAGCAATGACAGACTTTGACCGTCTTGACCTCAATCATGACGGTTGGCTGGATGTGGGCGAAGGTGAAGCCTATTTTCAAAATTATCAGGATCAGACTGTACGCCGCCAGTTTGATCAGATCGATCAAAACAAGGACGTTTTTTTGTCAGACGACGAACTCGAACATTTTTACCGCGCCCGGACAGCTGCAATTTCCCCCGAACAGGCTTTGCAAAATTTGGAAAAAATAACCGACAGTTTGAAACAAATTGCCGACAATCCGGATCAATTTGTCGAAAAAATGTTTGACAACATTGCCACACAACAAGCTGCCGAACAATTCTATCAGATGGATCAAAATCAAAATGGCAAAGCCGAACGGGAAGAGTACATCGCCTTTATGCAGCGGATGCAAATTGAATTCAACGTATATCAGGATGCTTTAACCGATCTTACGGAAGAAGACTTCGGCTATATGTTTGACCAGATGGAAGGCGCACAAAAAGGCTGCCTGAGCAAAGAAGAATATATACAATATTATGTCAAGTCTCTTACCGAACCGCTGGATGCTGATTTGGACGAAGAAGCGAAAACCGAGTAATCGGCGGTCAAACGGCTGCCGCTAATTTTTCGGACGCACTTCAATACTGTTAAAGCTTAAGCCGAGTTTGCGGGTATCGTCGCCGTATCCCAGTTTTTGAGGAGAATTCATTCCTTCTATTTTGAACGTCAGATTAATCAGCAGATCGGAAGGAATTTCTTTCTTAGCCAGTTTGATAATCGTTTTCGGCATCTTCTTGCCGTAAATAAAGTCCCATTTGGCAATCTGACGATCTTCCAGATAAACTTCGGTATAAATTTCCGGATTACGCGCATTGACATACGGATCGATATTAAAATAGAGCAAAACGTCCGAAGAAGTCGATGACAACAAAAACGAAAGTTTTGAAGTATTTCCGTCCGTCCAGAGACCGTTTTCCTCATAACGGGCAAAACCGATAACGCGCAAGTTTCTTTCGTTTACGTTAAAACGGTAAACATGAAAAAAATCGGTTATCTTTTTAATCGGAGTCTGCTTGAAAGCCAATTCCTGCTTAATCGAAAAACTGCGGGCATCAAACAAATAATAATCGGCGTAATACTGGCAGGTGCTCCGGCTAAGCATGCAGTAGGTAACCCCATAGTAAACCAACGCAACCAGCGCGATCAGCATAATTTTGAATTTCAGCATGCCCGTTTCTCCTTATAAGAGGATTATAAGTTTGACTATAGCTGATTTTGCGGTAAATGACCAAGCTCAATTTTGCCGGCACAACCGAAATTCATATTTCTGTAACAACGGACTTATTTATCGTTGTTGTCTTCGGCGGAACGCTCACCCTTCAAGTTGTCCAAAAATTGTTTTTCCATCCGGATGTACTGATCCAGCAACCAGCGCGAACGTGAGATCAGCACTATTGAAACAACCAGCAATATCAGAGTCACCTTGGGATTCTCGGTCAAAAACTGATGAACAACCGTAATAATGAAAAATGAAATCACCAACAGACGAAAGCTGGTTAAAACCAGCAACGGCAAACGGTTGGCTTTTTTGGCACGCCATAATTCATAATAAACCCGCGCAATTTCGGCGTTGGAAACAAAAAAGGTTTTCAGGTTCTCGGCATTTTCACCCAACAAATTTTCAAGCAGGCCGCTTTTTTCGCGTAAAGAAACTTTAGGCTCGGCTGTTTCCGCCACAGCAGTCGTTTCCGCTACAGCAACCTTTTTGCGGAAAAAGGGACGTTTCAGCGTTGCCGCAACAGATCCGACGAAGGAAGGCAAAACTACTTCCCAACCGATCAGGGCTTTTAAGAACGGTGACATCAGGATAAAAGCAAGCGCCGTCATCACGATCCGGCCGGCCAAATTCGGCAACACCAACCGTATCCACGGGCGGATGAAATGTGCCGAAAAAGCAATAATCGAAAATAAAATAATTGAAAACAGGATCAAGCGGATCGCATAATTTTTAAACAACACACTCCACAGGCGTTCTTCCGATTGGGTAGGACCTTTGACCGAAGCCGTTTTTCCGATATAACGGCGCCAACTCTCAGGCATAATCCGTTCCAGCAATTTGTAAACCGGACCGGCCGACCGAATCATCACCGGCGTCAAAAAGGTGGTAATGACCGAAACCGCCACGATAATCGGATAAACCTGACGGTTCAAGACGCCGATGCTCATTCCCAGACTGGCAATAATAAAGGCAAATTCACCGACTTGAGCCAGTGAAAAAGCGCACAGAACCGATGTTTTCAGCGACTGCCCCGAAATCACAAATCCAAAGCAGGAAAAAATCACTTTGCCGACAATCACGATCAGGGTAATAATCAGGATCGGCGTCGCATAAGTGACAAACATTGAAGGATCAACCATCATTCCGACCGAGACAAAAAAGACGGCGCCGAAAAAGTCTTTAATCGGGCGCACCACATTTTCAATCCGGCCGATTAAACCGGTTTCGGACAAGATAGACCCCATCAGAAAAGCGCCAAGCGCCGATGAGAAGCCCGACGAAGTTGCCAGCAGCACCATACCGAAACAAAGGCTGACGGTGATCAGAAGCAACATTTCATCATTCAGCAGCGGCGTAATTCTTTTTAAGAACGTCGGCACAATATAAATGCCGATGACAAAACAAAGCACCAGGAAGAACAGCAGTTTCAGCGCGCTCAAGCCCAGCGCCAGACCGTTGATGCTCTGCCCGAGCGCCACCATCGGCAACAACACCAGCAACAAAATGCCGACCAGATCTTCAATCACCAGCACCCCGAAAACCAAATCGGTAAATTTTTGTTTTTTGATGTTCAAATCATCGAATGCTTTGATGATAATGGTGGTCGAAGACATCGAAATCATCGAACCCAAGAAGAAACTGTCCATGGTTGACCAACCCAGAAGAAGCCCGATATAATAACCGACAAACAACATAAACAAGATGTTGGCGTTGGCGGTGATCATTGCCGATTTGCCGACATTGAGCATTTTTTTAAAACTAAATTCCAGCCCCAAACCGAACAAAAGGAAAATGACGCCGATATCCGCCCAGATATTGAGGTTTTCGCGATCACCGACTGTCGGCAGCAAATTGAAATACGGACCGGCGAAAATACCCGCCAACACATATCCCAGCACGATCGGCTGCCTCAGCTTTTTACAAATAAGGGTCGTCACCCCGGCATAAATGGTTATCAGTGTCAGATCAATAATCAGCGCGTGAATCGAATGCATTTTGCCCCCCTAGATTGTACCGTCAGACAATATACAGGCAGGTTGGTTTAATTTTGGTTAAATCAGAATCACAAAACCGGCTGCCGGCAGAAAAACTTTTCGCAACTATGCCCGGTTTGGAAAGGCAAGATTATGTCATTCATAACCGCTGCGACTCAATGCTTTGCCAAGGTGTTTTTGCACCGCCGCCCCGTTTTTTTCAACCGATTTGTTTTTGGCGGCTTCCTTTTGATCATACTCTTTGACATATTGAAGCGAATATTTATACACATCGGCAATTTTATGGTCCAGCAGGTTTTCTTCCGTCTGTTCTCCGGTTTGTTCGTAACGCTGTCCCGCTTTGGCAAGGGCCGCCGCATCCCGGGCCAACCCGGCCGTTTTTTTATAAGAGGCCGGTGTTTTGCCGGCATCTTTCTTAATTTCTTTTGCCAGATCTTTGCCGTTTCTTTCCAGTCTCGCCTGCACCATCGGGTCTTTCAGGTTCTGACCGGCCGCTTGCTCACAAAAGACGCCAAGCTTTTCAACCGTTTTAACGGTTGTATCCAACGCCGGCAACATATCTTCACCCAGAACTTTCCCCATTTCAACGCCCATTGCACTTCCGGCTAACTCCAGTTTTTGCTCATAACTCAGTTTTTCCTTCCCGTAGCCGTTTTCTTCGCACTCGGCAATATAATCCTCACAGAGGTCATATTGCAAATCATCACAGAGCTCTTTGACTTCATCGCCGTTCCACTCAGCTTTATCGACGACTTTGATTTGCGGCAACGGGTATTCAGGAGTCGGAATATTCAACGCGGTCGGTTGAAGGTCAAATGCGGGCATTTTTCTTTCCGGAGCGGCAACGCTGTCCGGATCAACCTGCGAACGCCCGGGATTGATGCCGGGCCATTCGGCCGTAGGCGCATGATCCGGCAGCGGCTGCAGTGCTGCCGGATCAATTTTACGGCTGCAATCCGCCGCCTGCCCGACAACTTTTTCACCGCCAATTTCTAAAGCGGCGGTTGCCGCAACGGCTGTCAGCACCGTCCGTTGTTGACCGCGCAAAAATTTTATCCAACTTCGTGTTTCCGATTTTTTTTGTTGTTCTTCGGAAGACAATGTTTTTTTCTCTGTTGCCATTGCTTTGATCCTGTCTTGTCAAATATTAATCAACCGGTCGTTTCATCACCGCCGCCGTTGCCAAGAGCCACCGATATTCCCGTCGGATTGAAGCCGTTTTTTTCAATCGAACGCCGCAATTCTCTTTCTTCGTATTTCTGTATATACGCAAGCGCATGGCTGTATGTGCCGGAAATCTTTTCATTTAACCCCGACAAATCGGCCCGATTGCCTTCTTTTTTGTAGTCACGCTGCATTTTTCGCACTATCCGCATTTGCTGCAGGAGATGGGCAAGGTCCCGATAAACGGCAGCCGCATCTGCCGCTTGCTTTCCGGCTTCGGCGGCCAACTTTTTGCCGTCGCGTTCCGCCAAAGCATGAATGATCGGATCGTTCAGCTTGCGGGCATCCAGATTCTCGATATATCCGTCCGCCTTCTCCAAACACCGCGAGACGCTTTCAAGCAGCGGCAATACAGCCTCTCCGCCTACGGTCGAAATTTCTACATCGACCGCGGCAACCGCCAGCCGAAGTACTTGTTCCCAGCTCGGATTTTCTTTGCCGTAACCGCTTTGCCGATATTCGCGGAGGTAATCCTGACAGGCCACATAATGCTGATAGTCCGACAATTCCTTGGTTTCAGGGAAGGTCCAGTCGTTTTTTTCTTCTGCTGACTCCCAAGCCCCGATAACCGGAGTACCAGCCAAATTCGTCTCTGGTTGACACGGCGAAACGCCCTGCTGCTGTCCGCGCAGAAATTTTATCCAACTTTTTTTGTCGCCCGCCGGCGGCTGCTGACCGGTCGTTGAAATTTGTTTTTCGTCTGCCATTTTTTTCCCGTTATATTTTTGAATAATTATAGCACAAACGTCAACGGATTGCCACAAATTCTTTTTCGTGCCCGGCCGGATCACACCACATGGTCAAAAACTCGTCGGCAATTACCAACCGTACCTGATCATAATAGGGATCATAGATCAGGATGCGGTGTTCTTCGATATCTTCGGCGTCACGGACGGCGAAATAGCCGAGCACCACCACCCAATGGGCATAATTATACATGCACTCGGCCATCACATAATATTTTTCTTCCAAAAGGCGGACTAACAGCGGCAGACCAATTTTTTCCCTGGCAAAATTACGGTTGGTTTTAACCACCCGTGCCGGTGCCAGCATCTGTTTTTCGATCATCTCATCCACATAATGCGGACCCGGGACCAGTCCGAATTTTTCAATAAATCCGTCTTCGGAAGCAACCTCTGTTACCCGTCCCGACAACAGGGTACGGATGCAGGCAACCGAGCAGGTCCAGTCGCGTTCCTGACGATAAAGTCGGGGCGGCGTGTTGGAAACCGAAATGTAACTTTGCGGTTTTTCATAAGTAAAAAATTCTCTGATGCGTTTCATATTGCTGTCTCTTTTTCGGTAAGTCTGTTTCATCTTAACAGCCGGAACGGACAAATGAAAGCTTTTTTAGCCGCCCATCTTATGAATTTTCGCGGGTGGCAACCTTAAGCCGGGCTTGTAGTTTGCGATAGGCGCTGAACGCATAAAGGTTTTCGGCAATTGCTTCGCCGCGGAGAATCATCCGCCGTTCTTCGTCATGAATAGTTTCCTTCAGCTGTTCAAAATATGCCGACAATTCCTGAGCATTTTTAAATCTGACCGACATCGCCGCCTCCGCCAAAAATTTAATTCGTTATAAATTCAAATATATCATAAAAAACATTTAAAAACTGTGATATTTTTATGACAATAACCGTCCAATCCCTTACAGAGAGCCGTTTTTGTAACATTTTTGAAACACATAAAAACATAACATATTATTATTGAAGCCATCTAAATAAAAACAGCAGCCGCAAACTTAACGATTGCACAATAAGAAGATTTGGTTTAGTTATGAAACCAACATAAACATATTTTGACAGGAAAAATTTAAAATGGCAAAAATTACTTGGAAACCGGGAACGATGGAATATCCGTTACCGCCGGTGATGGTCAGTTGCGGAACCATGGAAAAACCCAACATCATGACCGCCGCATGGACCGGCATCGTCAGCAGCGAACCCGCTATGACCTATGTCTCAATCCGCCCTTCGCGCTATTCCCACCAGCTGATCAAAGAAAGCGGCGAATTCGTTATTAATCTGACAACTCTGCCTTTGGTTACCGCCGCCGACTTTTGCGGTGTCAAATCGGGACGCGAAACCGATAAATTCAAAGAAATGGATTTAACCGCCGGCGCCTGCTCCCAGGTTTCCTGCCCGCAAATCGTCGAAAGTCCGGTTTCAATCGAATGCAAAGTGGTCAGCGTTACCAACTACGGCAGCCATGATATGTTTCTGGCCGAGATCGTCGCGGTTAACGTAGATGACAAATATCTCGACCAGGACGGCAAACTGTGGTTGGAAAAAGCGGGACTGATTGCCTATTCGCATAATTATTACTATACCCTCGGACGCAATGTAGGCTTTTTCGGCTTTTCGGTCTGCCGCAGCGCACTAAAAGCAAAAGAAAAGATGAAAAACGTGGTGGTCGAAGTCAAAGAACCGAAAATTGCTAAACCGGCCGCCGAGAAATTTAACCGTAAGAAATGGGGTGAAAAACCCGCCGGAGACCGCAAATTTGACGGCAAACGAAAATTTGCCCAATCTCGCGAAATAAAATTCGATAACGACGGTGCTGACAGTGATACACCGCGCCGTTCGCGCGGCGACAACGAACGCCGTTCCGGTGAACGCAAGAGCTTCGGCGGACGTTCAAACGGCGGTGACAGAAAACGTTTTGCCGACAAAAAAGAATTCGGAAACAAAAAGAGATTCAGCGACTTAGACAAATCCAGCGGTTTCAGCCGTCCCCGCAAACCTCGCGAAGACAATATCCGCCGCGAAGGCAATTTTAATAGCCGGCCGCGGCGACCGATGAATAAGCCACAACGATAAAATAAGCTTTTTCAATCCCTGCTCCGGCAGGGATTTTTTTTGCATCAGGAAATTATTTTTTTGCGAATCATGTACCACAACAACCCCAGGCCGGGAATCACCATCACCGAACAAATTAAAAAGAACTCGGGCCAACTGACCCGGTCGGCCAAAAAACCGCTGGTCGAAGCCAACACGTCACGCGGCAGGCTCATCAATGAAGACAGCAACGCATATTGAGTGGCGCTGTAAGCAACGTTGCATAACGAAGCCATATAGGCAACCAACGCCGTGGTTCCCATGCCCGCTGCCAAATTGTCCATACAAACGGTAAGCGCCAGCAAATAAATGTTATTGCCGGCATAGGCTTGACCGATATAGGCCAAGTTGGTTCCTCCCTGCAAAATGCCAAACCACAGCAAAGACTTTTTAAGGCCGCAACGGTTGACAACAATTCCTCCCAGCAAACCGCCGGCAATGGTAGCCAGCATGCCGTAAATTTTTGAAACATAGGCAATCTCGGTATTGCTGAAGCCCATGTCCTTATAAAAGACAAAAGCCATCGGTGCTTTATATTCGTCGCTCAGCCGATATAAAAGGATGAACAACAAAATCAATTCCCAACGATAATGACGCATAAAATCCTTAAACGGATTATAAACCGACTCTTTTAAAAAGCGTTTCACACGCGGTCCGAACGCAAGCTTTTCGCGTTTTTCGCGATAGCGGCGGTCTTTGTAAGGTTCTTTGGCCAGCAAGACGGTTATAATACCGACTCCGGTACCCAACGCCATCACCAAATACACCTGATGCCAATTCAGATATTGCGTCAGCCACAAAGCAAAAGCACCGGAAAAAAGCATTCCGATCCGATAGCCGAGAACAAATACGGCAGAACCGGCGCCTTGTTCTTCGGTTTTAAAACTGTCAATACGGTAAGCATCCAGAATGATATCCTGCGAAGCAGAACAACCGGCCACAATAAACGCCGCCAATGCCATCCATGCGGTATGAAAATGCGGATTAATCGCGGCCATTGCCAAAATGGCCGCCAACATGCAAAGCTGAACAAACAACGCCCAGCCGCGCCGCCGTCCCAAACGGTCAAACAACGGCAAACGAATACGGTCAATCAGCGGCGACCATGCCCACTTGAAACTATAGGGCGTGCGGGCCAACGAAAATAAACCGATCAATGCATAAGGAATATGGCTTTCCTGCAACCAAACCGTTAAGGTACTGCCGACCAAAAGCAACGGAAAACCGCTCGAAAAACCGAATCCGAGCATGGCCAGCATTCTTTTGTCGGCATAAATTTTTGAAGCTTCCAGCCATTTGGCAAACATTGTCGTTCTCCCCGTATCCGCGTTTTTTTATAGCACACACAGGTTAATTTTTTATATAGTGTCTTCGTTTTTTTATCCAAAACGGCTGTCCTAAAGCCCAAGCCATGTCATATCACAAACGATAACGGCAACTTAAAATTTTACAGACACATTTTTTTCACCACATAATTGATAAGCAACCGACCTTCGGCGGTAACTTTGAAGCGGCGGGGTGTTTCTTCAACCAGTCCTGCTTCCGTCAGCGCGGCAATTTGCGGCGGAGAAACAAAAGCGTTCCACTCCAGACCGCAGGCAGCGGCAAAACGTTCTTTGTCGATTCCCTCGTCCAGACGCAGTCCCATAATCGTCAGTTCCTCGGCCCGCTCGCGGGGGGAAACCTCTTCCAACCGGCGCCGGTGCACGGTCGTCACAATCTTTCCTTCACAATGCAAATAGCCGACCGCCCCTTCGCCGACGCCGACATAATCATCTCCGTGCCAGTAGCCGAGATTGTGGCGGCATTCGAAACCGGGTTGCGCATAGTTGGAAACCTCGTATTGCCGATAGCCGGCCGCGGCCGTAACATCAAAAGAAAGACGGTATAATTCGGCTGCTGCATCTTCCTCCATCGCCGCCACCCCTTTACGGGCAAAAACCGTGCCCTCCTCAATGGCGAGCTGATAAAGGGAAAGATGTTTCATACCGAAGGCCGCCGCCTGTCGCAATTCCTTTTCCCATGCTGCCGGAGTTTGGCCGGGACGGGCATAGATTAAATCAAACGAATGATTGTCAAAGTTTTTCAAAACCGAATCGACTGACTGCAAAGCATCTCGGAGTGTATGAGTACGACCGAGAAATTTCAGATCACCGTCGTTCAACGCCTGAACCCCCAGCGACAACCGGTTGATCCCCGCTTGTTTCAAATCGACAAACAATCCCGGCCGATCGGTATTCGGGTTGGCTTCGAGCGAAATCTCCGGCGTTGCGCTCATCGGCCATAGGGCCGCGATCTTATCCAAAATACGACTGATTTGACGCGGTTCAAGCAGCGAAGGAGTTCCGCCGCCAAAAAAAACCGTATCGACCGTATAGTCATCATTCAAATGCCGATAATATTCCAAATCGGCCAAATAATCATCAACAATGCTCTCCTGACCTGCAGTCGGAGAAACCCGGCTGAAAAAGTCGCAATAAGGACACTTGCTGCGGCAAAACGGCCAGTGAATATAGACGCCAAGCCGCTGCATCAGAGAATGAACTTCGACAAATCGCCTGAAACCGTATATTTGGCCAGCCGTTCTTCAACCATCGCCGCGGTTATCACCGCTTTGCCTCCGCTCTGATCGGAAGCATTAAAGCTGATGTCTTCCAGCAAAATTTCCAGCACCGTATGCAAACGCCGCGCACCGATATTTTCCACATTTTCATTAATCTGCACCGCAATGTCAGCTATCTTGTCAATCGCCGACGGCTCAAATTCCAACGTAAAGTTTTCGGTTGCCAACAACGCCTGATACTGCTCAATCAAATTAGCCTCCGGTTCGGTCAGAATCCGCACAAAATCGTCATGAGTCAGCGCCGCCAGTTCAACCCGGATCGGCAAACGGCCCTGCAACTCCGGCAGCAGGTCTGACGGTTTTGACAAATGAAACGCTCCCGAACAAATAAACAGAATATGGTCGGTTTTAACCATTCCGTGCTTGGTTGACACCATCGTCCCTTCGATCAACGGCAACAAATCGCGCTGCACGCCTTCACGGGAAACATCACCGCCGCGGCGTTCGTCATGGCCGCTGATCTTGTCGATCTCGTCAATAAACACAATACCGTCGTTCTCAACTGCTCTGACGGCCTGGGCAATAATCTTTTCGTTGTCCAGCAGTTTGTCGCTTTCTTCCTGCAACACCAGTTTTTCGGCATCACTCACCGTCATTTTGCGGGTTTTGTATTTTTCACCCAGCGATTTGCCGAAAATATCGCCCAAACTGATCATTCCCATCTGCGCGCCTGGCATACCTGGAATTTCCATCGTCGGCATTGTATTGCCGCCGGCGTCAATAACGCTGATCTCAATTTCCCGTTCGGCAAGGCTGCCCTCGCGCAACATTTTGCGAAACTTCTGTTTGGTTTCGTCACTGGCCGAAACGCCGACCAGCGCTTCGAGAATCCGTTCTTCGGCAGCAAGTGCGGCCCGCTCGCTCACTTCTTTGCGCATTCTCAGGCGGGTGGCATTAATGGAAATATCGACCAGATCGCGGATAATCGACTCGACGTCGCGGCCGACATAACCGATTTCGGTAAACTTGGTTGCTTCCACCTTGATAAAAGGCGCTTTGGCCAATTTGGCCAACCGGCGCGAAATTTCGGTTTTGCCGACCCCGGTCGGTCCCACCATCAGGATGTTCTTCGGTACGATTTCCTCACGCAGGCGTTCGCTGACCTGCATACGCCGCCAACGGTTGCGCAAAGCGATTGCTACCGCTTTTTTGGCCTCGTTCTGGCCGATAATGTAACGATCGAGTTCGGAAACGATTTCCCGCGGACTGAAATTTGCACTACTCATCGGCAGTCACCTTTTCAATAATCAGATTATAGTTGGTATAAACGTCTATATCACCGGCAATATTCATCGCCTTGCGGGCAATGTCTTCCGGAGACAGCCCTTCCAAGTCGTACAGGGCTTTGGCGGCGGCCATCGCATAATTGCCGCCGGAACCGATGCCGATAATGCCGTCATCGGGTTCCATCACTTCGCCGGTACCGGAAATAACCAGCGAAATATCCTTATCAGCCACAATCATAAAAGCTTGCAGCTGCCGCAAATACTTGTCCATCCGCCAGTCTTTGGCCAGTTCGACCGCTGCCCTTTTGAGCTGATAAGCATATTTTTCCAGTTTGCCTTCCAACCGCTCAATCAAAGTAATTCCATCAGCGGCGGCACCGGCAAATCCGGCAATGATTTTACCGTTGCCGATCCGCCGAACTTTAACCGATTTGGATTTGAAAATCACGGTTTCGCCCAATGTTGCCTGGCCGTCGCCGGCAATGACAACTTCCGAACCTTTGCGGATACATAAAATGGTGGTCATCAATTTTCCTTAATTTTTCATTGCACTGATTAGTATGTAGGTAAAAAAATCGGCGATTGCAAGAGCGGACGAAAACAGCGTGCCTTTTTTGACTAATCTCCGAGACCGCCGCGCCGACAGACCGGAATTTCGGGAAACAACAGCGATGCCACCTTTTGAGCATGCCGATTAAGGCTGCTGACTTCAAAACGGTAATTTCCACCGGTGCCGAGACAATTTTGTATCCCCGGATGCCGTTGCAGATAATCTTTCAGTTTGCCGGCCATCAATTCATCTTGCGACACGATCTTAACCTCCGGCAACACCGCACGAAAAAAATGCTTGACCAGCGGATAATGAGTACAACCGAGAATCAGGCTGTCGCAACCGGTAAAAGAAGCTGCACATTCGTGCACAATCGTTTCCGCTTTTGCAAAATCGTTTTCCTCTATCGCCGGCACCAGCCCGGGCACGGCAATTTCCAAAACGTCAGCGGTCGGATTCACTTTGCCGAGCTCTTCACGATAGATATGCGAGCGCGCCGTGGCTGCCGTGGCGGCAACGCCAATCCGCCGCGCACCGCCGGCAGCGGCAACTTCGACGGTCGGAATCACAACCCCCAACACTTTGACATCCGGTGCTTCCGAAGGCAAAAAACGCTGTTGGATATAGCGCAACGCGATCGAAGTCGCGGTATTGCATGCCATAATAATAATTTTGCAGTCTTGCGAGACCATATAACGCATTGCTTTCAGAGTGTAAGACAAAATCTGACCCGAAGTTTTGTCACCGTAAGGCAAATGGCGCGAATCCCCGTAATACAAATAATCATAATCCGGCATTTCTTCGATAAACGCCTTAGTTATCACCAGCCCCCCGAGACCGGAATCAAATACTCCTATTTTCATATCAAAAGCCTTTAATTTCAATGCTGCCGATCGAAGTTTAAACCGAGGAAAATCGGAAGTCCATCACTTTTTTCCGATTTTTTTCGTTTACGCTCTTGCAACCTGAATAAAACTACTATATAATTTGTATTAAATTTTCTGCCATGCAAATAGTCTTGACCCCCAATCAACTACCGGCGGAAAATTTAGCACTCTGCTTCACGGCAGAGTGCTTTTTTTATATGTTCCGCCCCTATTCCCTGCCGTCATTTTGCGGTTGTTGGTGGTTGAGATGCAGACGCACTGCCAGCCATGCCAGCGTTTTTCCCTGCAACAGCACCGAACTGATCACCAAAAAGAAAATCAGATTAAACAAAAACTGAGAATCGGGAAAACCGATCATCAACGGATAAGTGGCTAAAATAATCGGCACCGCGCCCTTTAAGCCCGCCCAGCTGATAAACAGCTTTTCGCGAAAGCCGAGACCGCTGCGATACAAACAGATGAAAACAGCCGCCGGACGGGCGGTAAAGATCAGAAAAAACGCCGCCGCCAAACCGGCCGGCATCACAGACAACAATTCGTGAGGGTTAACCAGCAGCCCTAACAATAAAAACATTCCTACCTGCATAATCCAACTGAGAGAATCGTGAAAACGGATCAGACTGCGCCGATAAATAAAAGGAGAGTTCCCAACCACGATGCCGCTGACATAAACCGCCAAAAAACCATTGCCGCCCAACAACTGGACCACCCCAAAAAGCAACAGCACCAAACCTACCCCAAACACTGTATATAACCCGAAATAGCAGATACACACTTTTTGCAGCAGCACCAAGGCCAACTTTCCCAAAACAAAACCGAGAACCAAACCGAGAACTAGCTGCAAACTGAACATTTTGAGTAAAGCGGCAGCGTCAAAAGCCGAATTTTGCAAAAAAGTCAACGCCCCCAACGACAACAACACCGCCATCGGGTCATTGCTTCCCGATTCAAATTCCAACAACGGCCGCAAGCTGCCGCGCAAACGGGTCTTTTGCGTCCGCATAATCATAAAAACAGCAGGAGCATCGGTCGAAGAGACAATAACGCTAAGCAAAAGCGCCACAGCCAAATCAAAACGCAAAATACCATAAGCGGACACAAACAAAAACAACGCTGTCAACACCACTCCCAACGTGGCCAAAAGACTGCCGCGAAATAAAACCGTCCGCACGTCTTTCCAACGCATGTCAAGACCGCCGGCAAACAAAATAAATGCCAATGCAATGGTTCCGATATTGTTGGTAATTTTAGCATCATAAAATTGAATTTGTCCGATTCCGTCACTACCGGCCAGCATACCTATAGCAATAAAAACCAGCAGACCGGGAATTCCGAGAAAAGTGGAAATCCGGTTGGCAAAAACGCTGACCAACAACAAGGCACCGGCTACAGCCATCAGAGCTTCGATCTGCATCATCACGTTCTCCGTTGCACCTATGCCAAATATAGGCGTAATAAAACGGTTTGCAACACGCCACGGCATCAAATCGATTACAAAGAAACCCGGGAAACTCCCGGGCTTCTTTTACGGTTCAATTGTCTAATCGCCATATCCTCCGCGATTGCGCCTGATAGGTGTTTGGGCATGAGCATTTGCTTTCACAATTTCGCCGTTAGCATCATGTGTCAAGCCCAAAGCGGTCAGCCGCTTATCGTGATCTTGCATAAAACGCGACTCCGCTGCTGTCAATTCGCGATTAGCCGATTGTTCCTGCAAATGATCATAAATAGCTTCCGACTGAGTAATTTTCTGAGCTTCAAACAACGTTTTACTGGACACAACCGAGTAATTTCCTGATTTGATGGTTCCATTCGCCGCCGAATATTGACCGTCAGCTCCTTGTTGGATCCCTTTTTCCCCGCGCAATGCCTGCAGCACATCCTGATCTACGGTTACATTACCTCTTATCTCAAGCTGATAACTGCCATTATCATCCTTTTCAATCAGTTTGTAAGTTCCGTTGAAACCGCCACGGTTAACTTCCACCGGTTCGTTAACTGCTGCCGTCGAAACAACACTTTCTTCTTTGTTTTCCTGTTCCGCCGAGGATCCTCCGGTTGATTGCCCGTTTTCGCTTTGCGGATTTTGGCCTTTTTCATCCAAGCTATAAACCCGCCGATTTTCGCCTTGAGTCTGGTTTTCTTGCTGCAAAGCATCCGTTCTGCCCGAAGCCGGTGACAAGGTTTCCGGATTATAACTCAAACGCCCATCTTCGCGTACCAGTCCCAGTTTGGCCAAATCCTGTTCATAGTTTTGCCGCCATTGCATATCTTCGGCACTAAGGGTCTCGCCTTTGCTCACCCGGACATCCATGTCATGATAAACCGCTTCATGTAACGAAATCCGTTCAGCCAGATATTCGCATTTGATCATAATGCCCGAGGCTTCCGGATTAGTGGGATTCTGTGAACCGAAGTTATCGGCCCGCAACGCACCGCCCAACGCGCTGAAATCGTGCGACGTGTCGCCGTGGCTACGAATAGTGCTTTGGAAAGTATCCAGCAAACCGCGGTCAACGTTCAGACTCTGGCGGTCGGCAATACGATATTGCAGTTGCGGATTGCCTTCGGAATCGTTCTCAATCCAGTATCTGCCCTTGAAAGTGGTGCTCCATACCTTATGTTCGACAACTTCCGGCGTTGTGGTGCCATAGAGTTCGTCTCCGCCACAATGCCGATTACCGGTATTTTCATCGCCGTTTTGCAGCTTAATTTCCTGTGATTGCTGCAAACCGGATGTTCCCTGCCCGGTTTCATCCGATATTGAATAGTCGGCTTTCAGTGCTGCCTTCCATGCGTCAGAAGCACTTGATGCCCGGTGAGTTTTATAGTTATCGCCGTCAATTTCGGTTACCATCGTCTGCAGACGACCGGAACGGTCAAGCGAGGTTTTGACAACTGTCGAATGGGTGTCATCATAGATAACCGTCATCTGAGAAGAAACCATTTTATCGTTCGAATCGTATAAATTGACAACTTCAACATTTTTGCCATTCATCGAACCGGTACCTGACATCTCGTATCCTTTGCCACTTTCAAAATCGTGGCGGGTCAGCTTAAAGTTCGTATCATTTTCGGCAGCGTTTGAAACAACCTGATCGTTTTCGCCTTCGGTTTTCTGCTCTCCTTTGACCGTTTCCGCCTCTTTCTTCATATCCGGATCGGGATGAGCTTCTTTATACTGCTCCATGAATTTTAAAGCATTGGCGTCTAATTCTTCGCCGTTGGCCAGTCGGGCTTGCAGATCCTGATAAATCAAAGCATCCATCTGTTCCGGATCCATATTGTTCAGATCCCCCAGATCCATCTGATAAATAACCTGGCCGTTTTCATCAAAGGAATAGCCTTTTACCGGTATTTTGCCGTTTTCTTGATTTTGGTCATTGCTGATTACTTCTTCTTCCGTGCCGTTGATTGTTTTGTCGTCTTGCTTAACTTCTGTACCTGTATTTTCCGGACCGCTTTTTGTGAAAGCTTCGGCACGCAAAGCAGCCGCATCCTCCCCGATCATTTGTCCGTCTTTGAAATGGCCATCGGCGAATTTTACCAAGGCCTCTACCTGAGCAGAACTCAACTTGCCCTGATCATAAAGTTCCTGCAAATTATTTGATGTAATGACACCGCTTCTGTACAGATTGCCTTCACCTTCCACTGTAAAAGTGCCTTTAGTATATAAGTTATCGGCAGTCGGATTTTCGTTACCTTCAAGAATAAGTGTTGCTGCCCGCGGATATTGCATAAACAAATCACTCAGATTTTGCTTTTGAACGTCAGTCGGTTGAAACTCTGTTTGTATAACTGGTTCAATCACGGTTTGAGTGCTTTTTTCATCTGTAACCGTCTCTTGAGTACCATCTACCAATGTTGTATTCACTGATGTTGTATCTACTGATGCCGTATTCACTGACGTCGTGTCCACTGATGCAGCCGTATAATCAAACCCGAAACCGCGGAAAGTTCCGTCGGGATTGATCAGACTGAAAGTCGGATTACCGCGGATATTTTCCCATTCTCTGAACTGGTTTGCCGTATTGACATCGTTCAAATCCGTAACCGTTTTTTCAACCTGAACGCTGTCCGCCGCAATGTTTTCCGTCATTTCCTGATGGCCATAGCCCATGAAGCCCTGAATTCGGGAGAAAAATGACGAGTTTTCAACCACCGGCACCGTTACGGTATCCGCAACTGTTTGGGCAGTCCGCGTCTCTTTTGTCTCAGCCAACGGATAATCTATTGTTGTTCCCGTACCGTCATTCATCATGTTATCGATGCCGTGGCTAACCCCGCCGTAAAGCATATAGGCACCGACGGTTTCGGCAATCAGTCCGCTGCCGTTGCTGTACAGTTGTTTCCATGCTTCTTTGTCACGGCCTTTTTTGCTCCACAGGGTTTTAATGGCGTTTCCGGTTCCTTTGGCTTTGGCAGCCAATCCTTTCCAATAAGTTTTGGTGACCATGTTTTTGGCGGCCATTCCCAGAGCATAAGCTTGACCGACAACCGGCAGTGAGCGGAAGAAAATCACCGAGTGATTTGCCATATCATTAAAGGTCTTTTTATCCCGCAACGCCTGAGCAATTGAAACTTTGCCCAACGACTGGTTCAAAGCTTTAACCTGACGGTACTCTTCTTCTGTTACCGCACGGTCGCCCGCTTTTTTCTTATATTCTTCATAGTTATAAGCACGACGGATATCGGCATATTTGACGACATTGTTAAACATATCTTCGCTGACAGCCTTGTCACCAGTAGCTTTGGCATATTCGGCATAAGGTTTTCCGACATATTGACGGACGGTTTCAAAACTTTCGCGGGTAAATTCTCTTTTATGTTGAAATTTCTTAAGATCGGAAAATTCTTCCTCAGTCAGCCTATTATCAACTTTGGGATGTTTTTCGACATAAGCGGTATAGTTTTGATATGCCCGAACCTGATTATAGTCGTGCAACGTGAATTTGCTGTCCGCGTTTTGTTTAAGATAAATTTCCAACCCTTGTACCGCAACCTGATCCTTAAACACTTCTTTGAAAGCGGCATAGTCCTTGAATCCTTGAAAATCATTGTAAAGTGCACGCGCCGAAAGAATCGAACGATATCCCATGTAAACCGGGTTACCAGCAGCGACAAAGTTCATCCCCAGCCCAAACAACGGGTTTTTGCCTTCAAATTTCTGGCACCAGTCCATTACTTTGCCAAAACCGTGCATACCACGGCTGAATTTGCTGCGTTTTTCCATAAAATCGGAAATTGGTTTGACGTTGGCTTGGGTTGTAGTGGCAAGTGCCACCTTTTTGGCAGCATCGTTCGGATTGATTGCCAGCATTTTGAAAATTTCTTTTTCGGTCTTGCCGGCACGGACCGCCTGGTCGATTTTTAAAATCCGTTCAAGATGAGTTTCACCTTTAATATTGTTATACTTGTCGCCGAGAGCAACCGCATAAAGATTGTTATAGTATTCAACTTCAATCCGCGCTCTTTCTTCCCGGCGGGCTTCGTTCAAAGTATTGAGATTGATTTCAATATCCGAAGACGCCAAGCGGCGGCAGGCGCTCAGATTAAGCGCTTCTTCCAACGACTTGTCGTCACTGCTGTCAATACGGATATTGTTATTTTTCCAAACTTCCTGTTCCTGAAGGTTGTGACCGGCTTCGCTGTTAAGCAGTTCATAAGCCTGATCAAAACGGGCGGCTTCAATTTCCGGAGCCGGGGCATAAAAATCTTCCCAGTGGAAAGGATCGCTCAACATTGCCTCGGTTTCAAGCGGGACAACACCAACTTCCATACCTGGTTCTTCGCCGCGTTCTTCCAATTCTTCCCCACCGGCGGTTTCTGCCGCATCATCACCGTTATCTTCTGTTTCCGCCGCATCCGCAGTCATAACCGTCAGATCGTCATTGACGGCATTATCCAAAACTTGTTCGGCTTTTTCCCGTTTTTCCAACTCGTTGTTAAACTGAGCAGCAAAATCATTAAATACGGCTTCGTTACTGCTTAACTCCTGTAAATCACCTGGACCATACCACCTGATAAAACTGTCATAAATTTCAGGTGCCCGTTGTTTCATTTCTTCCAAGGCACTGCTAAAATCTTTTGTGTCCGCCATAATTATTCTCCGAAAAAAGTAAAGCCTTAATTGGTTTTATCGTACTATATGCTTTTCATTTAGTCAACTCTGTTTTGTCACATAATTCGTTTTTTTGTCAATTAACAATCCGCTGGACAAGCTGCGGTTTTGCGCTATATTTAAAGTCGGCATTTGCATATAATAGGAGAAAAAACAATGAAAAAGCTTATCCCGCAACTTTTGCGGCCTGGAGACGAAATCCGCATCATAGCCCCGGCGTCGGGCATCAAGGTCATTTCTCCCGCCTGTCGGGAACTGGCGCGACAGCGCTTTGAAAAAATGGGGCTGAAAGTCAGTTACGGGGCCAACACGGTTGACGAAAACTGGGATGCCGCCGGTTCAACGACGGTTGAGAAACGAGTCGAAGACTTGCATCAAGCTTTTGCCGATCCTAATATTAAAGCTGTTTTCACTATGATCGGCGGCAACAATTCAAATCAATTGCTTAATTATCTCGATTATCGACTGATTGCGGCAAATCCGAAAATATTGTGCGGATTTTCCGATATCACTGCTCTGTTAAACGCCGTTTACGCCCAAACCGGGTTGGTCACATTTTCCGGACCGCATTTCAGTTCGCTGGGGATGCTCAAAGGAATTGAATATACAATTGACAATATGCAAAAAATGCTGTTTGAGGACGGCAGCCACACCATCCGTCCTTCGGAACAATGGAGCGATGACCTGTGGTTTTTGGATCAGGAAAACCGCTGCTTTATCGATAATCCGGGTTGGTGGTTCTTGCAGAAGGGTCAGGCCCGCGGCACTTTGCTGGGCGGCAACCTCGGAACTTTCAACCTGTTGCTCGGCACTCCCTACCGACCGCCTTTCGAAGCGGACACAGTTCTCTTCATCGAGGACACCGGCAGCGCGGATATCGCCGACTTTACCCGCAATCTGCAGGCTCTGATGCAGCAGCCCGATTTTGAAAACGTCAAAGTACTTTTAATCGGCCGCTTCCAGAAAAACTCGCAAGTCACTCGCGAACAACTGGAATTTATGGTTGAACGTCTGCGTCCATATCTGAAAGACAAACCGGTTATTGCCAACCTGGACTTCGGCCACTCAACCCCGCTTTTAACCATTCCGGTCGGCGGAACTGCCGAAATTGCCGACGGCAGCATCAGTCTGCATCGATAAACGGTTTCACAACCATATCAGACAGCCCTGCCATTTGACAGGGCTGTTTTTGATTTACCGACGGTGATAGTGATAACGACGGGGCCGGTACCGGTATCGGTGCCGTCCGTACTGATAGCCGCCGTTCCACAAAAGCGCGCCGGCACCGATGGTCAGAAGAGCACCGTTATCGATCCGCGCCACAGGCGGCTGGCGATGATAGAGTTCACTCTCGCCATTGACAACCACAACCTGCCGTGCACCGTTGCTTCCGGGATTGACCATTACCACTGACGGCTCCCGGGATCCGGACGAACCGGTTGATGTTGTCGTCGTCACCGTAGTCGTTGTAACCACGGTTTCGGCCTTTGCTGGAAAGGCGGCAACGATCAAGACAGAAAGCAGGCTCAACAAATGTTTCATAGCACCCCCGCACAAAATTAATTTTTCTTATTATATTTGTTTTTCGGTTAAAAAGCAACCACCGATACGTCAATTGATGACAGATGCTCATATAATATTTTCACACCGAGCAAAATCAACACCACCCCTGCCACAATCTGCAAAGCACGGGTCGACAGCCGATGAAAAACGCGACTGATGTAAAACCCCGCCAACGTACAAAAGAAACAAACGATGCCGATCACCAAAGCCGCCGTTAAAATACCGACATTCATAAAATAAAGGCTGATTCCCGCTACGCATGCATCAATGCTGGTTGCAATGCCGATACAGAACAAAAGCCTCAAAGACAATGCACACGGGGCTTTTTCTTCTCCATTGCCGCGCCAAGCGTCAATAATCACGTTCAGTCCCAGCAGCAAAAAAAACGTAAAGGCAATCCAATGGTCAAAGGCCTCGACGTATCGGTGAACCGATCCGGTAGCCAACCAACCGGCCAATGGCATCACAAACTGTCCCGCCGCAGTTGCCGCTGCCAGCTTGAAAGCCGATGCGGCCGCATTGCGGCGAATAACCAAACCATATGAAAAAGCAACCGCAAAAGCGTCTACGGACAGCGCCAACGCCAATAAAAAAACACTAAACATTTTGTTTATCCCAAAAAAGGCCGCAACAATGTTTAGTGCTTTTAAATTAAAAAGGAAAATTAATCAACTGTAATTAATTTTTCAAAACGCTCAGATTATGCGCTTCCGGACGGCCGGAACGATCCGGTACGATGTCAAAAGACAGTTCCTGTCCCTCGGTGATTTTGTCCAGCCCCGATTTTTGGATGGCGGTAATATGAACAAAAATATCTTTTTCGTTCTCCGGCGTTTTGATAAATCCATAACCTTTTTTGTTATTAAACCATTTTACTGTTCCGTTTAGCATTTTAGTTCCCTTTTACGAAATTAAACCTTATCTGACAACAATTCGTCTCAGACCCAGTGTATTTATTCGTCAAAATGCCTTTTTCAAGTATCGGAAAAAAATTATTTTAAACTTCTTATTTTATCGGCCAGCTTTTTGGCTTCGCAAATAATTTCCGCTTCGTTTTCCACCTGACGATCCCGCATGATCAGCCGGCCGTCGCAAATAACATCGCAAATACAAGAACTGTCGGCAGCATAGACCAGGTTGGAAACCAGATTATAAGCCGGAACCATAAACGGATTGTTGAGATCGACCAGCAGGCAGTCGGCCAGCGCTCCGACCCGAATTTCGCCGGCATCCAGTCCGAAGGCGGACGCCCCCGAAACGGTTGCTGCCCGAAAGACGTCGGCCGCCTTACCGGCAACGGCGGAATCGGCCTGGCACTTTGCAACCAGAGAAGCTATTTTGACACTCTCCATCATATTGAGATTATTGTTGGAAGCTGCACCGTCGGTACCGATGGTTACTTTTCCCGGCAATTCGCGGTAAAGCTTTTCAAAACAAAACAGCCCCGAATTAAGCTTGAGGTTGGAAACCGGGTTATGAGACAGAAAACTGCCGCGGCGTTTGATGGTTTCGATATCACTTTCGCTTAAGTGAACTGCATGCGCCAGTACGGTACGCGGCGTCAACAGACCAAAGGAATCGAGCCGCTCGGTCGGCGAACATCCGTATTGAGCGCGGCAATCGGCATTTTCGCGCGCGGTTTCACTCAAATGAATCTGCATTGACAAGCAATGGCGTTCGGCGGTTTCGGCGGCAAATTTCAACAGTTCGGCAGAAACCGTATAAACAGCGTGACAGGAAAGTCCTTTGATAATCCGTTCCGGACAGGGGTTGGGCGCTGCCAGAAACTGTTCGGTTGCCGCTTTTTTGGCAGCAGTCGCCTTAGGATCGAACAGGTCCATTTCCACCAATGAAACGGCCGCGCGAACGCCCATTTCCTTAACCGCCTGCATCGTTGCCTCGCCGTGAAAATACATATCGGCAAAAAAGACGGTTCCGGAACGAATCATTTCCAACACGGCCAGCCGGCTGGCCGTATAGATATCCTCGGCCGTCAGTTTGTCTTCCACCGGCCAGATGTCCTCCTGCAACCATTCAAACAACGTTTTATCGTCGCCGTAACCGCGCAGAATCGACATTGCGGCATGATTGTGGGTATTGTAAAAAGGAGGGACCACAGCTTTGTCGTTGCCGTTAATGACCAGATCGGCGGCATCATCAAGCCGCGGCGCGATTTTACAAAAACGGTTTCCGCAGATCAATATGTCCACCCGGCGGTCCTGATGAAAAATGTTTTTAATTAAAATTGACATCGGCACTTTCCAAATCTATGTTTAAAATATGGCTTCAATTTAGAACAGAACGGAAAATTATGGAAGACAAAATTTTGGAAGAACGGCTGATTGACATCGAAACCGCTATTGCCATTCAGGAAAAAACGGTCGAAGAACTTAATCAGGCGGTAATTGAGCAGGGAAAACTGATCGACCGGCTGATCAAACAAAACCGCTGTTTGGCGGAAATGATCAAAAACGACACTGTTCGTCCGCAAAGCGAAGAAACGCCGCCGCCGCATTACTGACGCCTCTTGTATCGGCGCAAGACAAGTTTATATTATCTGAATAAGGAGAAACTTTAGTGATGAATGCCGATGCATTATATAAATTAACCCACGGCGTATATGTTCTCGGGGCCGACGATCACGGGCGCCCGGTCGGCAGTGTGGTTGATGCGGTGATGCAGGCGGCCAACAAACCTCCGGTGCTTGCCCTTTCGTGTCATAACGGCAGCTATACCAAAAACTGCATTGAAAAAAGCGGCTTTTTCAGTCTTTCGGTCCTCAGCCGGGAGGTTGATCCTTTTGTCGTGGCCAACTTCGGTTTTCAGAGCAGCATTGACACCGACAAATGGGACAATGTCCCGCATTTTATGGAAAACGCGCTGCCTTATCTGCAAAATTGTATCGCCGTCATGAGCTGTCGGGTACTTGATAAGCAAGTTTTTGAGAGCAATACCCTCTTTACCGCCGAAGTCATCGACTGCCGGGATATTGCCGAGGGACAGCCGTTGACTTATTCCGATTATCGTTCTTCGTTTAAAAACGAAGTCTTGAAATTTTTACCCAACATCTTAAAAGCAAAGGAGAAAAAAATGGCTGACAACGAAAAACAATGGGTTTGCGTCGTTTGCGGATATGTTTATGACGGCGATATCCCGTTTGAAGAACTGCCTGACGACTGGGCCTGCCCGGTTTGCGGCGTTGACAAGAGCTTTTTTGAACTGCGCTGAAATAATTTCCGAAACTTGTTTGCATCAAACAGCTTCTCTGAACAGAGAGGCTGTTTTTTTAAACTGAACAATCGGGAAAAATCTCAGAGCGTTTCCCTTTTTTGACGCCGCAAAAAAAGGATCCTTTTTTTGATACAGATAAATATTATAGCCGCAAATTCTTTGTTGCAAGAAGTTTATAAAATTATCAATAAGTTATCAGGAGAAGAAAAGAGGGAAAAAATGTATCAAAAAAAGGATCCTTTTTAATAATTACCGGAAACTGACTATGGCTAAATTTAAAAATATCGAATTCCTGCGTTTTGTTTTTTCCCTGATCATCGTTCATTTTCACCTATATTCCAGTATCGGCAACACCTTCGGTATTCCTTTTTATCAAACGATGGGAACTGCTGTCCGAGACGGATATCTGGTGGTTGAAATGTTTTTTATTTTATCGGGCTTTTTTCTCGGCCGCAATTATCAACGCGACACTTCTCCCGCATGGACGGATTTTGCCGTCGCGAAGATCGTTCGTATGTGGCCGCTGGCCGCGTTCATATGGTTGTTTGACATCGCGGCCTATCAAAATTTTGAGATCACTTACACCGCTTTTTTAAACCTCTTTTTTCTCCAAAGCACTGGGTTGGTTCTCAATTACAGATTATCGGTATTGATGTGGTTCATTTCCGCCTTGTTTTGGGTTTTGCTTTTTTATTATTACCTGCTGAAAAATTTTGATCGGCAAAAAACCGACCTGTTAATAGCCCTGATTGTTTTTTTCTCCTATGTTGCGGTGACCAATCACAACCACGGCGCCTTGAGCGGTGCCGGCGGTCCGGTAATCGGCGGCATCTTCAACCTTGGCATTCTGCGGGCATTGGCCGGTGTCGGCTTGGGCTGCTTTCTGTTCCGGCTTTATCATATTTTGAGCATGTGCAACCTGGCACCAAATCGAAAAGCTTTCGTTTTGTTTTCGCTGATCGAAGCCGGTTGTCTTCTGTTTATCCTCGTCAATACCGTTTTTCGTCATATTTCTTACAGTGACAAATTTGTTTTTATTCCGGTTTTCTCCTGGTTGACGCTGAGCTTCTGTCTGCGCCTGGGCATTGTTTCCCGTTTGCTGGAAAACGATTTTTCTCAAAAACTCGGCAGATATGCCTATGCCATATATGTGATGCAGGTGACAGCTTTTTATATATGCAACCTGACTTTATGGAAAAGCGAAACCGTCATGGCGCATCCGCTTTTAAATATCACTTTGTCGCTGGCAATCGCTTTAAGCACCGGTATCGCCGGTTATCATTTCATTGAGGTTCCGGCTAAGAAAATTCTGAGCCGCCGCAAAAGCGAAAACTAAACCGGCAACGTTTTTCCAGGTTTGATTTTAGCTCTGAAAGTCAAAAAAGGAATTAAACCAAATAAAAAATGTTCGGATTTGCTGTTATCGGGCATCGTATAAATCCGATAAAGCAAAATTCCGCAACAATAAATACTGATGGTCCGGCGGCGATGAAAATCTTTTTGCTTCAGGTAGCACCAAAACCGATACAGATCCTTTTACTCACCCGGAGTCACCGTCTCTCCGCCGTCAAAATCTTCCTTCCGGAGTTTAAGTTCCGACAAACGGGCAACAATGCGCCGATAAAACATTTTTTGCGTCGCATGGTCAAGCAGGCTGAAATAATAGCGAAAATTGCGCAGATACCAGAAATAAACACTTTTTGTCAGCGGCGAACTGATTTTATGCCGGCGGACAAAATGGTTGAAATAGACCAGATCCTTTACCCAATCAAGAACTTTGACGTCTTTGATCCCAGTGGTACTGGCCGGGTGCTGCCGGTAACAATACACATTGCGAACAAACGACACCCGTCGTGCCGCCAGCCCCACCAGACAGCCCCATGAATTATCTTCGTAAAAGCTTTTCTCAATAAACTTCAGTTGATTGTCCTTTATAAAACGGCTTTTATGCAAACGGCAGCAGACCGGTGCCATTGCCGCACAGAAATATCGTTCCGGAATACCGTCGTACCAACTGTCCCACCTCTCATAATTGCAATAGTCCCGCTGCATTGAGTTTCCGTCACGGTCATACAAACGGGTCCCGGTCAGCACAATATCGGCATCATCCGCCACCGCTTTGTCATACAGAAGCTGCAAGGCATCATCATCCAACCAGTCGTCCGAATCGACAAACATAATATAGCGTCCCGAAGCCTGCATCAGTCCCCGGTTGCGGGCCGCGCCCTGTTTGGCGTTGGACTGTAAAAGGACTTTGACCCGGCAATCGGCTGCCGCATAACGACCGAGAACCTGCGCGCTGTCATCGGTCGAACCGTCGTCAATACAGATAACTTCCAAATCCTTAAAGGTTTGCCTCAATATACTGTCCAAACATTGCGGCAAATAACCGGCGGTGTTATAAACCGGCACAATAACAGAAATCTCCGGCATCAGTCTCTCCTCACGATTTTGAACAACGTCAGTCCACCCAACAACGATAATTTAAAATAACGGGGTGTCCTTCGAACGATTAACAGCCCCAGACAAGAAACCTTGGTTTCGGGCGGCATATAACAAATTTTCAGCAACGGCAGTTTGAACAAACCATATGACAAATACCGGCGCGGCGGCAACGAGGGCGGAACCGGCGCCGGAGAAGGAGGCGGCGGAAGAATACTGTTGCGAAGCCGGACGAAAGCATCGACATGCCATCATGAACTTTGATTCCAGTGAATAGCTACCGTTTCCGGCGTCACGGCTTTTTCGCCGAAAACGCACCACGAAGGACAAAAATAGCGGCAGGGATAAACCGAAATTTGCCGTTGGGCATCGCGATAACGTTGTTGACCGAGATAAATTTCATAGTCGTCGATGCGTCGGTCATTGAAATAATAACCCTCCGACCGCACAGCGAGTTGAGAAGAATCGTAAGGCACCCGGGCAAAACCGCTCATTTCGGCAAGCACCTTTTTCATGACCAGCGGAATCATCGGTTTTTTGATTTCGAACACCTGTTCCGACTGATAGAGCTTCATGGTCTCGGCAATCAGCGGATGACCGGGCGTACTTCCCATCACGGCAGGCTCGGGGATGTTTTCCTGCTGGTGAATATCACTTTCAATACTGACAAAAAAACCGTCCTCCAGAAACTTGTCAAAGTTTTGCAGCAACTGAACATCCGTATCCAGATAAATCCCCCCGTATTTGTTAAGGGCATACAAACGGACATAATCGGAAACAAACGCCCATAACTTAAGTTCATATGCTTTGCGGACAAATAACGACTGTTGCAAAATCTGACCAAACTCGGGACTTTTCTCATGCCACAGCATCAGCGCATAATCGGGACAAGTTTTTTTCCAAGAATATAAGCACATTCGGAACTGCGGTTTTTTTCCTTTGGTCCATGGATGGACGTCATCATAAAAATAGTGGATAATCTTTGGTATTTACATGATTTTTTCCAGTTAGTCACTGTCGCATTTTAACGTACGTATTTTTGCGTTAACAAGACGACGGAACCAAGAAAAAACAGCGCGGTATTTCCCTAAAAACTACATCAGCACACCCGCGCCACCGTCAGGGTGTCAACCGAACGGGCACCGGCTTTTTTCAGGGCAAACGCACATTCCCGAAGCGTTGATCCGGTTGTGAGTACATCGTCAATCAGCACGATCCGTTTACCTTTGATTTTTTCCGGTGCATCTACCGAAAAGGCATTTTTAACGTTTTTCACTCGTTCGGCCCCGGAGAATTCTACCTGAGGCCGGGTCTTTTTGTGACGAACCAAAGAAAAACAATCCACCGGCAAGGAAGTGTAACGTCCCAGTTCATAAGCCATTAACGCCGACTGATTGTAGCGTCTTTTGACCAGCCTGGTATAGTGAAGCGGAACAGGAACAATCAGATCAACTCCGGCCGCAAAGATGTCTTTGCCGGCCACTTTCATCAGCGCGGCCAACAAGCGGGCATTTTCGGTTTTATCCATAAATTTGAAAGCCAGAATCAGATTCTTTGAAGCATCGTCATAATACAGCGCCGAACGACTGAGACGAAACGGCGAACGCTGCTTTTTCAGACAAGCGGCACAAAGCATTTTCCCGCGCATTTCGCTTTCATTCAAAGGATGGCCGCACCTGCGGCAATACGGCGGATAAATAAAGTTCAGTTCCTGCAGACATTTTTCGCACAATTCACCCTCGGCAGTCAGAATCTGTCCGCATTTACGACAACGGCGCGGCAGAATACTTTCGAGAACAGCCTTTAAAAATTTTGCCAACATCGTCTACAGCTGCAGCTTTTGCAGTTCCTCATGAATCCGGTTAATTTGCTCCACCACTACCATCCCGGAAGAAACCATCGCCTGTTTTTTATCCTCGGCCGTGATTTTGCCGCGGGTAATAATGTCGCCGGCATAGCCGACCGTAGCGCCGAAAGCCTGAGAATTGCCGGCAACAAATCCGATCACCGGTTTTTTGTGTGTACAGGAACGGTACCATTCGGCGCCCTGTTCTTCAAAAGTGCCGCCGAGCTGTCCGATCATCACAATCGCGCGCGTGTTGTCATCCTCCATAAAACGGGACAACACATCAACAAAATCAATCCCGATCACGGTATCGTCTCCCAGCCCGACGACGGTTGACTGTCCCAACCCGGCACGGCGGGTTTCCAACACCGCCTCATAAGTAAGGGTTGACGAACGCGAAACGATACCGACCTGCCCGGGAATATGAATATTTTCGGGAAAGATGCCCAAGCGGGCTTCACCGGGCGTAATCAGCCCCGGCGTGTTGGGTCCGATCAAACGGGTGGAACTGTTTTTGAGAATATTGCGTACTTCCAGCATATCGCGAATCGGAATATTGTCAGAAATACAAACCACCAGCTCCAGTTCTGCTTCCGCCGCTTCGGCAATTGCAGCCTTTACTGCCCGCGCCGGAACAAACATCAGCGAAGCGGTGGCACCGGTGGCCGCTTTGGCTTCTTTGACGGTATTGAAAACCGGCAGCCCCAAATGGGTGGTTCCGCCTTTTCCGGGCGTTACCCCGGCAACGATATCGGTACCGTAATCCAGAGACCGTTTGGTATGAAACGACGCCTGGGTTCCCGTCATCCCCTGCACCAGCACTTTGGTATTTCGTCCGGCTAATATTGACATCACTCGTTCTCCCGTACCGCTTGCAAAATCCGATCTACAGCTTCTTCCATATTATGGGCGAGAACCAACGGCAGTCCCGACCGTTTAAGAATATTTTCCGCCTCGTCGCGGTTGGTTCCTTCAAAACGAATCACCAACGGAATATTCATTCCGACTTCCGCCGCGGCATCAATAATACCGTCGGCAATCAGATCACAACGCACAAAACCGCCCAGAATATTGATAACGATCCCTTCCACCCGCGGGTTGGTGGCAATGATTTTGATACCGGCGGCAATTTTATCGCGGTCAACGCCGCCTTTGACATTCAGCCAGCAGGCAACGCCGCTGCCGCGGCTTCTGACCAAATCGGAAATTGCCATTGCCAGTCCTTCGCCGTTAACGATACAGCCGATGCTGCCGTCAAATTCGTGATAGGTAAAACCATATTTCGAAGCTTTCAGCTCCCGGGCATCGGTTTCATAATCGTCTTTCAGACGCTGATTTTCCGGATGGCGGAACAAGGCTTTGTCATCAAGAGTGATTTTGGCATCCAGCGCCATGATATCGCCGTTTTTCATCACCCCCGCCGGGTTGATTTCGATCATCAGGGCATCGTTGGCCATAAATGCCTTAAACATGCCGCGCAAGAAAAGATAAAAACTGTCATAGCTGCGCGGTTGCAATTTTAAGAACTCTGCAGCGCGGCCGGTTTGGGCATGGGTGGGACCGGTCACCAGATCCAGCGGCAGACGAAAAATCCGGTTGGGGTCAGATTCGGCAATCGTATTGATGTCATCGTCACGCGTGTTGGCCAGCAGTAGCGTCACTGCCGGGAGCGTACGGTCAATCGCCATGCCGGCGTAAAAAGTAAATCCGACTTTATTGTAAGCTTCCACATAGACACGGCTGACCAGTTTTCCTTTGGTACCGGTTTGTTTGGTAACCAACGTCGAACCAAGCATAGCTTCGGCTTCGACAGACAGATCTTTGAGACTGTGCACCAGGCGGATGCCGCCGCGCGAGCCGGCACGGGGTTCCAAAAAACGACCGGAATTGCGGGCGCCGGACTGGATTTGCGCTTTGAGTACCCACGGGCCTTTGGCGGTTACCGCTTTGGCGGCCCGACGCGCTTCTTCGGCGGTATAGGCAATTTTTCCCTTCGGGATTTTAATCCCGTTGCGGTTCAAGATTTGTTTGGCCTGATACTCGTGAATATTCATGCGGCAGTCCCTGTCGTTACGGTTACGGCTCAGCCGCATATAACCGGATTTTTTCAATCATTGCTGTCAGTCCGTTGCGGCGACTGGGCGAAAGGTGTTCTTGCAAACCAAGCCGAGAAAGCGCCGCAAAAGCGTCAAAGTCGCGAATCTTGGCAGCGGTCTGGCGGTTGAACATCGTCAGCACCACCGCAATCAACCCGCGCACAATCGCGGCATCGCTGTCCCCGCGAAACGAAAGCAGCCGTTCGCCGTCGGCTTCCGAAAATTCGGGAACCAACCACACTTGCGACTGGCAGCCGCTGACTTTCCAATCATCGGTCTTGTATTTTTCTTCCAGCGGCAGCAGTTTTTCGCCAAGATCGATCAGATAACGGTACTTGTCTTCCCACTCATCCAACAATTCAAAATTTTCGCTTAATTCATTAATATCCATGATCAGTCCTCTTCTTTTTTGTTTTGTACCATCAATCGGGTTAAAGGTCTATCTTTTTTTAATTAGTATTTGACTCAACCATAGAATCATATATAATTTTTGCAAAATTTTAACCCGTCAGCCCAAAGGTTTCCGATGAAAATATCAATCCGCAGCCTCGAAAAACGCCTGAGTATGATTTTACCTCTGGCCGAAGCCTATCAACGTTCTTACAATAAACTTTCTGCCGACTACAAATCCGAGCAGGAAATGGCTCTTTATACCCGGGGCTATTTCATTAAAAAACTGTGGAAAATGGCCGAAGACCGACAGTCGTTGGTGGCCGTGCTGCAGGTTAATGACGTGCCGCGCGGCTTTATCCGCTATTCGGCCATCCCCGAATATTATACCCGCCCCGAAGACCGGCAGGCTCAGGAAGTGGAAAAAGGCTATCTTGACGGTTTTGAATTTGCCTGGTGCCGCAAAATCCGTTTTGACCGCGAAGTCGAATTAAACGACAAAACCCTGATCGTCAATCAGATTTATCTTGATCCGCAAGTGCAGCATCACGGTTTGGGTACCCTGCTGTTTGAACAAACGGTTCCGGAATTGAAAAAACTGGGCTATCAAAACCTGATTATCGAATATAACGCCAACAACACCAACGCCAAAAACTTTTACCAGAAACTCGGCTTTGCTCCTTTCGCCCAAACCAAAGACTTTGATCATATCCTGAAAAAAGAAGACGGTCACACCGTTTTTTGCATCAGTGACGTTCACATCGCCCATACCGGAATTGACAACGCGCTGGAGCATCTGCGGTTGCGGCGACAAATGAAACAAACTTTCGTAACCGTATTTGACCAAAGAAAACATGAATCAACTCGTTGACAATATTCTCAAGCTGGTCCAAATTCCCAGCGTTTCGGGAGACAATACCCAGATCCGCCGGGTTGTCGATGCGGTCAAAAACGAGCTGGCACCGCCGGGAGCAATCATCCGCGAATTTAACTTTGAAGGCGCCGATCCGGTTCTGTTGCTTGCCAACTGCCCGGGCGAGCAGTTTGATATTTTAACCGTTGGGCATCTGGATGTTGTTCCGGCAGATCAAAAACTTTTTTTACCCATAATCGAAAACGGCCGCATTTATGCGCGCGGCGCGCTCGACATGAAATCATCAATCGCCGTCAATCTGGCCGCGTTGGCTTATGCAATGGATAAAAATATCCGCTTCGGGGTTCTGATTACGACTGATGAAGAAACCTCCAGCAACGGCATTAAGGCGTTGGTTAAAAAGCAGCCGATTGAAGCGCGAATCGTCTTTGATACCGATGCCGGCGATCTATATACTTTGTGCGACAAAGCCAAACATCCGGTAACTGTCAAAATAAACGCCGCCGGAGAAAATGCCCACAGTTCCCGCCCTTGGGACGGGATTAATGCCATCACCCGCCTGACCGACTGCCTGACCGAGCTGGAAAAAGACTTTACCCGGTTTGAAAAAGGGCAAGCCCGTCCCGAGAGCATTTGGGTGGACACAATGGTAGTTACGGCCTTCAACTCGCCAACAACATACAATATGGTACCGGCACAAGCGGAAGCGCTGGTCAACTTTCGCCTCACCGAAGAAATATCCCTGCCGCAGTTGGAACAGAGACTCCGGGAGAGCACCCGGCAATTTGGCTGCAATTATGAAATTCTGTTATGCAGCCGCGGCGTATATATGAACGCCGATTGCCCGGAAATTGCCGCCTACCGGGAAATTGCCGCCCAAACCGTCGGTCGCCCGCTTAAAATTTCACAAATGTGCGGCGGCACCGATGCTCGGATGTTTTCCGATCGTTCGGTGATTATCATGCACAGCGTTAATGGTGAGAACGCTCACGGCGACCGGGAATATGTAGAAATCGACTCGGTTGAGCAATTGCTGGAAATTGAAAAGAAATATATCGATGCCTTTATTGCCGGCAAAATATGAGTTCTTTTTATCTGTTTGCTGCCCGCAAATCATCAAAACAAAAAGAGCCGGTATAAAAACCGGCTCTTTTTCACACACATCTTGTTTACCAAATTCCGCGCGAAATCATAACCTGTGACGCCAGATAAACGGCATATACCGCAACGAAAAAAACGCCGGCGGTTCGGGTTATTTTGTTGCGACGGTAAACCAACGGCAACAACACCACGGTAGCCGCAAGCATCACCCACATATCATAGCGGACAAACTGCTGCGGAACCTCAACATCGGTAATGGTTGCGGCTGCACCCATGATGAATACGATATTCCAGATGTTGGAACCGAGAACGTTGCCGATTGCCAGATCGCTTTGCTTACGAAACGCCGCCATACCGGAAGTTGCCAACTCGGGCAGCGAGGTACCGAAAGCAATGATCGTCAGGCCGATGACTTCTTCCGAAACACCAAAAGCCTGAGCAATGCGAACAGCACCGTCAACCAGCAAATCTGCCCCATAGACGATACCGCCCAACCCCAAAACCGTTGCCGCGGAGACAAACCACCAGCTTTTGGCTGCCCACGGGCTCTGATTGTCGGCGCCCGGCGCTTCGCAATCGCTTTTGGAACTATGATAGTTGAAAACGACAAATGCCGCCAACATCAACAACATCACAATTCCCATCCAGCGAACAAAAACACCGGTCAGGGCAAAAGCAATAAAAGTGAGCGTCACCACCAGCAAAAAGCCATAATCGCGAAAAAAAGCCCGACGTTTGACCGCAATCGGAAAAATGACCGCTGTTCCGCCCAAAATAAGCAGAATGTTGGCGATGTTTGACCCCACGACATTACCCAGCACCAAACCTTCTGCCCCTTGCAAAGCCGAAGTGATGCTGACAACAAACTCGGGGGCCGAAGTTCCAAAAGCAACCACCGTCAGACCAACGATCAGAGGCGGAATTTTTAACTTATTGGCCATGGCAACCGAACCTTTGACAATGATGTCGGCGCCGGATATTAACAGTACAAAACCTGCCAATATCAAAAAAATCGATGTCATCATATTCTTTTCATTTATGTGTTTATTTTAAGATTAAGATAATAGGCATAATAAATTTCCATGGCAATTATGATAACAAAGTCAGACAGATTTGGCAAACAATTTCTGTTTCATAAACCCGGACAAATAAATCGAACCGGCATTGAAAATCCTCTTTACAATTTCTTTTTTAACCGCTAACTTGTGATGCAGATATGTCTTCGGGCATATCGAGGGCGTCGAAAACCCTTTATTCTTCTGGTCGTGGCATACGACTTGAAAAAACGTGCCGACTTCTTACCTCCGGGTGGATGTCGGCTGAATAAGGTTTTGGCCAAATAAGCCGAGCCATTTTAGAAGAATAGTGGTTTTCGAACATCCGCCCGCCTGATTTTTTCGGCGGGTTTTGTTGTAATGATTAACAAAGGATGTTCTCATGAAAAAATCTGTCTTACTTGCCGTGTTGATGCTTTCGGCCTGCGGAACCGTTTTGAGCGGCAGCAATCAAAATATCCGTTTTGACTCTAACCTCAAGGGAGTCAGGATTTTTGTTGACGGAATGGAGATTTGCAAAACGCCATGCGTCTATCCGTTGGAAAGAAAATCCGGAAGTGTGGTTGTGGTCGCCAAGAAAAAAGGCTATGAGGACAAACAGATTATCCTGAGATCCGGTCTTAACGGTGCTTCCGTTCTAAATCTTGTCTTCTGGCCATGCTGGCTTACCGATGTAGCCACCGGCGGCATATGGCAATACAGTCACAACGGCTTTTATGTCGAAATGGAAAAGGGTGATCTTGCTAGCCGTACCCCCTCATTTTTTCAAAAAGCTTCCTTTCGTCAGTATGCTTTGTCCAATTTTGGAGCTCTGAAACTGGATGCGGCAACCAACCGGATAACAAGCGAGAACTTTATCGCGCTGGAAGTTCTGAACAAACTGCCGTCCGCACAACTGCAAAAAATTGTCAACGATTCCGTTTCGCCGGTTAATCTTGTTGAAAATTTGGAAGAAGCCATCAAAAATCTTTGATTTTTTAGGCTAAAACAGTTCCAGAACCGCTTTGCCGTCTTCGGTCATTCGCTCCGGAGTCCAGGCCGGTTCCCATACCACTTTGACCGTTACCTGTCCGACCCCGCACAGGGCTGCCACCGCATCTGCGGCCTGTTGCGGCAAAATGCCGGCCACCGGACAAGTCGGCGCCGTCAAAGTCATATCAATTTCGACGTTACCATTATTTAACCGGCGAATATCGTAAATAAACCCCATATCATAGATATTGATCGGAATTTCGGGATCGCTGACATTTTTCAGGGCATTCACAATATCGTCGCCTGATGCGACAAGGGCACCTTCCGGCAACGGTTCTCCGGCCGTTGCCACATATTCTTCGGCCGGCGCCTGCGCTGCCAACGCCTGCAAAAGCTGCGCTTCCTGATCTTCGTCCAACAACTCCGCTTTGTCTTCGCTCATTTAATGCCTTTCCTTTCCTAAAAAAAACTCTTGGCTTTGTTGAGGGCTGCAACAAAGCGGTCAATATCTTCATGGGTGGTATACAGCCCGAACGATGCCCGTGCCAGCGAAGTATACCCCATTCGGGTAACAATCGGTTCGGCGCAATGATGCCCGGTTCGGATCGAAACCCCTTCCTTGTCCAAAACAAAAGCCACATCCTGAGGATGTATGTCTCCGAGGGCAAAGGCGATCACCGCCCCTTTTTCCGGCGCCGTGCCGACAATTTTCAGCTCGGGAATTTCGTCCAGCCGCATCTGCGCATATTTCAGCAGTTCTTTTTCATGGGCGGCAATATTGTCCAACCCCAGATTTTTCATATAGTTCAAAGCTTCGCCAAGCCCGACCGCTTCGGCAATTGCCGGCGTGCCGGCTTCAAACCGTGCCGGCGGTTCGGCAAAATCGGTATGTTCCAGCGTTACTTTCTTAACCATGTCGCCGCCGGTCTGATAAGGCGGCATCGCTGCCAGCAGTTCATATTTTCCATACAACACGCCGATGCCGGTCGGACCGTAAGTCTTGTGTCCCGAAAAGACCAAAAAGTCGCAATCAATATCTTTGACATCCACCGACTGATGAACGACAGACTGGCAGGCATCAACCAGACACAACGCCCCGCAACGATGAGCGGCCGTCGCTATTTGCTTAACCGGAAAAACGGTGCCGAGTACATTCGACATTCCGGCCACAGCTACCAACCGCGTTTGCGACGTCAGGGCATCGTAAAAATGATCGGGATTATAGCTGCCGTCATCATTCAGTTTGAAAAACCTCAGGCTGCAGCCGGTTTGGTCGCGCACCATTTGCCACGGTACCAGGTTGGCATGATGCTCGGCTTCGGAAAGCAAAATCTCGTCACCTGCTTTAAGATTGTTCAGCCCCCAGCTGGCGGCAACCAGATTAATCCCTTCGGTTGCCGAACGCGTAAAGACCACTTCACGGCTTTCGGCATTGATAAAAGCAGCCACGGTTTCCCGTGCTTTTTCATAAGCGACGGTCGCCTGCTCGGACAAATAATAGGCACCGCGATGAATGTTGGAATAGCCGGTACGATAAAAATTCATCATCCGATCCAACACTTTTTGCGGTTTTTGCGCCGAAGCCGCCGTATCCAGAAAAGTGTTGGGTTTGCCGTTGACCGGCAATAAAAGTTCGGGAAAATCTTTTCTTATTTCATACACATCATACATTTTTTTCTACCCATGCACGGACGGTTTGATACAGATCAATGCCGTTATGGCGTTTTTCGTACAGGTGTCCGCATTGTTCTAAAATAGTCATTTGCTTCGGACATTGCAAACCGGTAAACAATTTGTTGTTGTTATAAAGAGTGGATGAAGGATCCTGATCACCAGTGATCACCAGAGTCGGGCATTTGATTAAAAAGGCATCGCGCACCAGATCGTAGCGCAGCATATCGCGCACGACATCAAACGACAGCCAGCCGTTAAGTTCGGGATGATTCTTGTTTTCGCGATAAATCCGCCCTTCGCGCTGCCACTGCCGGTAACTGTCATGTTCGTTTAACAGGCGCGAACGCACAAAATATTTTCCGCCGACCATCGCCGCCACTGGCACCAGCAGGCTCACCCGCTCAGGGTGATCTTCGGCATATTTCAAAACGCTGCCGCCGCCCAGCGAATGGCCGCTGAGGGCAAACGGTTCGGCATAAAAAGGCTGCGTCGTCGCCCAAGCAACAACGGTATTCAGATCTTTGACAAACGAACTCAGCGTCGCAAATTCTAAACTGCCGTCACTGGCGCCGAAAGAATGGCGCGAATCGAAAGACACGACGACAAAACCGTTGTCAACAAACGCCTGAAGCGGACGCCGCACCATCACCTGCCCCTTGTGCCCGCTCAAGCCATGCTGCACAAAAGCCAGACGCCGGTTACCCGAGTGCTCCAGCCCTTCGACGCTGACGGCAATTTTTTCGCCTTGCTGATTGCTGATAAAAGTCTTCATATACCTTCCTTAAACCCGGCTACGCAACCACTCGCGGATTTCGGGCTGTTGTACTCGCCCGATCACATCATCCAAATAGGCATCAATCAAAATCCGGCGCGCTTCGTCTTCGCCGATCCCGCGCGAACGCATATAAAACAGTTGCTCCTGATCCAGTTCGCCACAAGCGGCACCGTGCGAACATTTGACGTTGTCGGCGTAAATTTCCAGCTCCGGCTTAACATCAACCTCGGCGTTGTCACTCAGCAAAATCGCCTTATGCAGCTGCCGGCCTTCGGTTTCCTGGGCATCGGGCGCGATCCGGATTTTTCCCTGAAAAACGCCTTTGGCCTCCCCGCCGACCACGCCTTTGATCAGTTGGGAAGAAAAAGTGCGCTCCGCCAGATGCTCAATATCAGTGGTGGTATCCAGCGTTGCCCAGCCGTTCATGACATAAGCCGCGTTAACCTCCGCTTTGGCCTCCCGGTCAACCAACCGTACCCGGGTTTCGTTGCGACCGAGGTCGGCGCCTTTTTGCAGGCAAAAACCGTTATAAATGCCGCCACCGCGAACTTGAACCGTCGTCAGGGCGATATGCACCGCCTTAAAAGCCTCGTCCTGAAGCTTGCAATGATTCAGCACTGCCCCCGTTCCCAAATAAATTTCACTGACAATATTATTGAAATAACGCGACTTGGCATCGCCGCTGTAATGATAATATTCCAACAAATCTGCCGCCGCCTCTTCCTCAATCACCACCAGAAAGCGCATATGAGACATTTGGTTGATTTCGCCGCAATCGGTATGGTTAATCAGCATCAGCGGCCGCTCAAGCCGGACTCCCCGGCCGATGCGGATAAACAGCCCTTCTTCCAGATAAGCGGTGTTCAATGCCGCAAAAGGATAATCGTTTAACTCAATATATTTTCCCAGCAGATGATTTTCTTCGCCGCTGAGTAACGCTTCCATCAGCGTTATGACCTCGACGCCGCGCGGCAGCGCCGGATAGACCGGAACAAACTGACCGTTATAAAAATGCAGCTGCCAGGCATTAAACGGCAAGTCAAGCCGGCAGTCGGGACCATAGTCATGCCCGTTGCAATTGCATCCTTCGCAACCGTCTTTGCCGCAATGACAAGACTCGGCCGCTTCGCGGCAATCGCTACAAGTTTCACCTTCAAACTCGGCAATGAATTTAGATGCCGACACCACAAAATCTTCGGCTTTCAGATTATGTAACCGGGTATATTTCCATGCTTCGGTTTTTGCAGTCGGCAGGCGGAAAGCTACCCGCCCCTTTTGCCGCAATCCTTCCAGCCGCGGAAAATCGGCGCCGAACAATTCAATATCCTGTATCAGTCCCGCCATCTTATTTTTCTTTCACAAACTCGGCATAGCCCTTTTCTTCCAATTCAAGAGCCAGATTTTTGCCGCCTGATTTAACAATATGCCCGTCGGCAAAAACATGGACAAAGTCGGGCACAATATAATTGAGCAGTCGTTGATAATGCGTAATCACCAGCAGGGAACGTTTGCCGTCGCGTAGACTGTTGACACCGTCGGCCACCACTTTCAGAGCATCGATATCCAACCCCGAATCGGCTTCGTCCAAAATTGCCAGCTGCGGTTTCAAAACCGCCATTTGCAAAGTTTCCAGCCGTTTTTTTTCGCCGCCGGAAAAGCCGACGTTCACCGGACGTTTGAGCATCTCGGCGTCAATACCCAGCTTACGCCCTTCTTCACGCACCATTTTGATAAATTCCATCGTATCCAATTCCGGCTCGCCGTGATATTTGCGCACCGCGTTGACAGCATGTTTGAGAAAGCTGGTTACCGGCACGCCCGGAATTTCCACCGGATACTGCATAATCAGAAACACGCCTTCGCGCGCCCGGTCTTCGGCCGACATTGCCATCAAGTCGCGGCCGCGAAGTTTTACGGTGCCGGAAGTGATTTCATAGCCCGGTTTGCCGCTCAGCAGGTAGGACAAGGTCGATTTTCCGGCGCCGTTCGGCCCCATAATCGCATGAACCTCGCCTTCGTTGATGACAAGGTTGAAACCTTTGATAATCTCTTTGCCGGCCACTTTGGCATGCAAATCTTCTATTTCCAATAAAGGTGTGTTCATTTCTTATTTATCCTACCGTTATTTTGTTTTTTGTTCCCACGCGTCTAAACGCTCTTCAATCACTTTAAGCTTGCCGCTTTTATAGTCCGCTACCTGCCGGTCGATGTTGTAACAGCATTTCAACTGGCCAAGCATGATTTCAACATCTGCCGCTTCTTCTATCAGTGCGGACAGATTGTCTTTGTTGCGGTTGACGTTCTTCAAAATCTCCTTCGTCAGTTCGGCCATTTCTTCCACCACCTGCAACATTTGCGGCCCTTTGCCCCAAACCCGAATGGCACGCCGATATAAATCTTCTTCCTTCATCCGACAACTCCTTTAACAAAAAACTTCTTCATCATAATTGCGAGAAACCGCCTGTTTGAAAAACAGCAGGCCTTCTTCGGCCAACGGCCTGAAATGGTTAGCATCGACACCGACGTCACAGCCGAAACGCTTACATTTCTGACGGCCGTGGATATGGCCGAAAGCATTGAACATTTGCGGATCCGCGCCCGAAGGTTTATGCGACAAATGCAACGGCTCACCATCCGACGTCGTGATAACGCGACTGAGGTCAACACTGGCAAAAGTGCGTTTCAATTCTTCCAGATATGCGGGATTGCGCCTGATTTCGTCACTTTCATAATTGCCCAGCACCAGATGAATATGGCCGTTAAGATGCATTGCAAATTCCAACTCGCCAAAATCTCCGAGATGCCATACGATATCTTCCGGCGCAACAATACGGTTCCAGTTAGCAACCAACGTCCAATCCATATCCCGCACCGTTTCAAACGGCCGCCGAGATAATTTCAAAGCACGTTCAGAACCAAAATGCGTATCGGAAGTAAAAAAGACCCGGCCATGGCTTTGCAAACGATGACGAACTTCCGCCACCGTTTGTTCATAGCTGTCAAATACCCGGCACGGCATATTTTCGCAACGTTTACAAATGTAGCTTTTTCCGGGAAAACCGTCAGCAATTCCAACCACCACCGTTTTGCCGGCGCGACGGTTAAAATCAGTGCGCCCCAGCCACTCGCCGAGTTCAAACCGACTGGTCTGGGCATAGCTGCGTCCTTCGACGTGTTGCGCTTCCGGCGGCAACCAGAACATGACAACATCGGCACGGCTTAAGTAAAAGGTCTCCCATTCTACCTGACGATCATAATCAAAGTTATCACTTTTTTCGCGACGGGGGTTGGCAATATAGACATCCAGGTCGGTCAAATCGGCAATTGCCCGTTGCTGCCAGTTTTCGGCACCCATGATCGGGCCGGCCAGAAAAACCAGCTTTTTATCATCGTGCCGCTGCGGCGGCAGATCCGGAGTTAACAGCATCATTATCCGACACTCCCTTCCAAACTGATATTGATCAATTTCGCCGCTTCAATGGCAAACTCCATCGGCAGCTGCTGCATCACTTCCTTGCAAAAACCGCTGACAATCAGGCTGACGGCATCTTCTTCCGAAATACCGCGGCTGCGGCAGTAAAACAACTGCTCGTCGCTGATTTTGGAAGTGGTAGCCTCATGTTCGAGAAGAGCGGTTTTGTTGCGGTTTTCGATATAGGGCACAGTATGCGAACCGCATTTCGAACCGATCAGCAGGCTGTCGCACTGCGAATAATTGCGCGCATTGGCCGCTGACGGCGCCACCCGTACCAAACCCCGGTAAGTTTGGTTGGAGAATCCGGCCGAAATCCCTTTGGAAATGATCTTGGAAACGGTATTTTTGCCGATATGGATCATCTTTGTTCCGGTATCGGCCTGTTGACGATTATTGGTCAGCGCCACCGAATAGAACTCGCCCACCGAATTATCGCCCTGCAAGATGCAGCTCGGATATTTCCAAGTAACGGCCGAGCCGGTTTCCACCTGTGTCCAGGAAACCTTGGAATTGACACCGCGGCAGGCGGCCCGTTTGGTAACAAAGTTGTAAACACCCCCCTTGCCGTCCTTGTCGCCCGGATACCAGTTCTGTACCGTCGAGTATTTGACTTCCGCATTGTCCAGCACCACAATTTCGACAATCGCCGCATGAAGCTGGTTTTCGTCGCGCTGCGGTGCCGTACAGCCTTCCAGATACGAAACGTAACTGCCTTCTTCGGCGATAATCAATGTCCGTTCAAACTGCCCGGTATTTTTGGCGTTGATACGAAAATAGGTCGATAACTCCATCGGGCAGCGCACTCCCTTGGGAATATATACAAACGAACCGTCGGTAAACACCGCCGAATTAAGACAGGCAAAGAAATTATCGGTATAAGGCACCACCGAACCGAGATACTTTTTGACCAGGTCGGGATGTTCGCGGACCGCTTCGGAGATAGAGCAGAAAATAACTCCCTTTTCCGCCAGTTTGGCACGATAAGTGGTCGCCACCGACACACTGTCAAACACGGCGTCTACTGCCACCACGCCGGCCAACACTTCCTGCTCTTTCAGCGGAATGCCCAGTTTGTCATAAGTTTCCAGCAATTGCCTGTCAACCTCGCCCAAGCTTTTGGGGGCAGTTTTCCGTTTGGGGGCCGAATAGTAGTACAAATCCTGATAATCGATTTTGTCATAGCACAATTTGGCCCAAGTCGGCTCGGTCATAGTTTGCCAGAATTCAAAGGCTTTCAGACGCCTTTCGAGCAACCACTCCGGTTCGCCTTTTTTGGCCGAGATAAGACGGATAATATCAGGATTCAGCCCCTTCGGAGCAGTTTCGGACTCGATTTCGGTGACAAAACCGTATTTATATTTATCGCCACTTTCGTCAATGATTTCCGGACTTGCCATTGTTTGTTCTTCTCCCACCGGCGCCACATCCGCGCCGTCTGTTTTCATCCCTGTTTCTGCCCGGTAATGTACTTTTTTTTGTCTTCAATTGCAAGTTCTATTTAAGAATAAAGAAAAAATTAAGCATCTTGCCGCTACAATGCTTTCAGTTTTTAAAAACACACAGAAGGTTATACAATTTGCGGGTTGTTCTGATATGGACGGTAATGTTATGGCTGACCGGCTGCGCCTCGTGGTTCGGCACGCCGGAAACGGTTGCCGTCGACCGCGGCGACACCCTCTACAGCCTCTCCAAACGATATGACATCCCGTTGCGCGACCTCATTGACGCTAACGGTTTGCGCCCTCCCTACACGCTCAAAGTCGGTCAGGTTCTCCGGCTGCCCGCCAGCAGTTACCATCTGGTGACGCGCGGCGATACACTGTACAGCATTTCGCGCCGTTACAACGTTGACGTCGCCGCCCTGAAAAAAATCAATGATATCAGCCCGCCCTACACCCTGGCAGTCGGGCAGAAAATTATGCTGAGAGGACATGCCGCCGCCCGGACAACCGCTACCGCCGCCCCCAAAAACAGTACCGGCCGCCGCAACTATACTGTCAGCGCGGTTCCCAAAAAGACGACCGCTCCCAAACGTTCAAGTTCTTATAACGTTTCCAAAAACCGCAAAACCAAGTTTGCATGGCCGGTGCGCGGAACGATCATATCCAAATACGGTACCATCGGCAAAGGACGCGCCAACGACGGCATCAATATCAAGGCCGGCCGGGGAACTGCGGTCAAAGCCGCCGACAGCGGCACCGTCGCTTATGCCGGCAACGAACTGAAAGGTTTCGGCAACCTGATCCTTATCCGCCATTACGACGGTTGGATTACCGCTTATGCCCATAACGATCGGCTACTGGTTAAAAAAGGGCAGAAAGTGCGCCGTGGCGAGAAAATCTCTACCGTCGGCACGACCGGCGGGGTCAACACGCCGCAGCTGCATTTTGAAATCCGCGCCGGAAAAAAAGCGGTCAATCCGGTTCTTTACCTGCCATAAATCCGCAAAAAAATGTTGACGATTTGACTTTTTATTATTGTTATCCTTAGATATTAGTGTATATTCGTGGCTAGTTAATTTATGCAAGGAGAAAAAAATGTTTATAAATGATGCTTTGGCTCAGACTGCAGCGGCTGCAACACCGCAGGTATCGATGACCAGCACTTTTGTTCAGCTGGCGCTGATTTTCGTCATTTTCTACTTTATGCTTATTCGCCCCCAGCAGAAGAAAATCAAACAGCACCAGATGATGCTCGAAGCTATCAAAAAAGGTGACCACGTCATTACCGGCGGCGGCATTTACGGTACCGTTACCAAAGCCGACCCCGAAAAACTGGAAGTCAAAATCGCCGAAGGGCTGACCGTTACCATCAGCCGCATGACGGTGCGTGACGTGATCGATCCGCAGGCTCAGCCGGTTGCGCCGGCAGCTCCCAAAGCCAAGAAATCATCCAAAGAAAAAAAATAAGAGGGAACTTTTATGTACAAACTATCAAGATCCAGAATTTATCTTATTCTCGCTATTTGTTTAGCCGGAATATTTTTTGCGGTGCCGAACCTTGTCGGCGACAAAACCAAACTGCCTAAATGGTGGCAGCCGGTCAATCTCGGACTTGACCTTCAGGGCGGTTCCAACCTGCTGCTGGAAGTTAAAATCGATGACGTCATCAAAGAAAGAATGGCGTTGATTGAAGATTCCGTCCGTCAGGCTTTGCGTGAAAACAAGATCCGTTACCAAAACCTGAAAGCCGGTGCCGATAGCGTCAAAGTTAAAATTGATAATATTAACGCCCGCAGCAAAGCAATTTCGGCTTTCCGTAAAATTGACGACGGTCTTCAAGTCGAGGAAGGCAGCGACGGCATGATCGAAATCCGTTATACCGAGCAGGCCCTGAACGAACTGAAACTGAAAGTCGTCGACCAGTCGATCGAAATCGTCCGCCGTCGTATTGACGAAACCGGAACCAACGAACCGTCAATTCAAAGCCAGGGTGCAGACCGAATTGCGGTTCAGCTGCCGGGCGAACAAAATCCGGAACGGATTAAAGCCCTGCTCGGCAAGACCGCCAAGCTGTCTTTTAATCTGGTTGACAGCCGCACGTCGGCTGCCGATGCCCGCCGCGGCAAACTGAGCAACACTTCCCGCCTTATCAACAGCGCGGAAGGCGAAACGCTGGTGATCAGCCGCAAATCGGTGGTCAACGGCGAACATCTGGTGGACGCCCGTGCCGCTTTCCAAGACGGCATCCCGGTTGTCAGCTTTAAGTTTGACAGTATCGGCGGCAAAAAGTTTGGCGAAGCGACCCAAAACAACGTCGGCGAAAGACTGGCGATCGTGTTGGACAACGAAGTTATTTCTGCGCCTAATATTCAGACTGCCATTCTCGGCGGATCGGGACAAATCAGCGGCAACTTTACGTTGGAATCGGCTCAGGAACTGGCTCTGTTGCTGCGTTCCGGCGCCTTGCCAGCACCATTGGAAGTGCTGGAGGAAAGAACGGTCGGCGCCGGGTTGGGATCCGACTCGATTAAAGAAGGCATCACCGCTTCGGTTATCGGTTTGATTGCCGTAGTTGCCTTTATGATTGCCGCCTACGGATTGTTTGGTATCTTCACCACGATCACCGTTTTCTTAAACCTGTTCCTGATGCTCGGTGTTTTGAGCATTATCGGTGCCACCCTGACTTTGCCCGGCATTGCAGGCATCATCCTGACAATCGGTATGGCCGTTGACGCCAACGTACTGATTTTTGAAAGAATGCGCGAAGAAGTTAAAAACGGACGTTCGACCCGTGACGCTGCCGAAGCCGGTTTTACCGAAGCTTGGGCAACCATCGTCGACTCCAACCTGACAACTCTGGTCGCCGCATTTGTTCTGCTCTATTTCGGCAGCGGCCCGGTCAGGGGCTTTGCGGTCACACTCGCTATCGGTATTGCCACTTCGATGTTTACTTCGGTTACCGTTACCCGATTGATCATCACCGGATGGCTGCAAAAATACAAGCCGACCAAATTGCCGATTTAACCAGAATGATAAGGATAATAAAGAAATGAGAATTTTTAGCTGGGTAACCAAAGACACAAACATCGACTTTATGAAATACCGCAAAGCGGCCTATGTTTTGTCGATTGCAATGGTGATTTTATCCGTTGCGTGTATTATGATCAAAGGTTTCAACTACGGCATTGACTTTTCGGGCGGTATTCTGATCGAACTGAAGAGCGAAAACAAAATTGACATGGAACAGGTGCGGAAGCAGCTGACCGAAGTGGCGCTTGACGAAGTTAACTTGCAATCCATCGGCGATTCCGGTACCGAAATGATGATTCGTGCCCAAACCAAATCACAAGACGAAAAAGAACAAATGAAAGCAGTCAACGCGATTAAGCAGATTCTCGGTAGTCAATACGAGTACCGCCGGATTGAGCTGGTTGGTCCGCAAGTCGGCGGAGAATTGAAAAAGGCCGGCATTGTTGCTTCACTTATCGCGGTATTGGCAATTACACTTTACATTTGGTTCCGTTTCGAATGGCAGTTTGCTCTCGGCGCCATGGTCGGTTTGCTTCATGACCTGATCACGACGGTCGGTTTACTGTCACTGTTTGATTTTGACATCAGCCTGACCACGGTAGCCGCCGTACTGACGCTGGCTGGCTATTCGGTCAACGATACTGTGGTCAACTATGACAGAATCCGCGAAAATCTGCGCAAATACAAAAAAATGCCGCAATATGAACTGCTGAACAAAAGCATCAATGACATTTTTTCGCGTACGATCTTAACCGGACTGACAACATTGCTTGCTTCAGTGGCGTTGTTTGCCTTCGGCGGCGACACACTGCGTAGTTTTTCGTTTACCATCGTATGGGGCGTCATTGTCGGAACTTATTCTTCGATTTATGTTTCCAGCACCATGCTGAACCTGTTTAACCTGAGGGCTAATCAGGGGGTTGAAAAAGCCATCAACCCATTTGGTAACGTAGAATAAAGTCGGATCAACAAAAAACACCTGCGTTAAACGCAGGTGTTTTTTTTATTGTCCGATAACTTTTGCTCAGACGCGGCGCTTACGTTGCAGATACCACAACATACACCGGGTCACAAACCAAATCCATACCGCCGCGGTAAGACCGAAACACAGATTAACCAGAGCTTCGGAAGGCGGAAGTGCCTGACGCAATTCGTCGGTGGTCGGAATGCCCGATAATGCCAGCCGGTTAACAACATAAACACTGTCTCCGGGCTGAAAATGCAGCAGGAGATGGTTCGTCACCGGATAAACGGTGCTGTCGCCGACCAGACGGATTCCTTCCGTATGCATCAGGGCAACTTCTCCGGCAGAGGCATCGACGTATTCGATTGTTTTCTGTTTGCAAGCAAACAAACCGACCGCCTGAATTTCCATTTTCAGTTCCTCCCGCATTTTTCGGTCATGTTTAGATTTGAGCGCCACCGAACCGCAGAAGAGAAAAACGGCCAGGATAAAAACCGTTACCAGCGAGCTAAAGCTAATTTTTCTCATCATCTTGATATTTAATAGTTAACAAATAATTTTCTCTTGTTTTTAATATAACTTTCCTCTTTTAATTTGTCAAAAACTATTACACCGCTTGTTTTAACACTTCGGAAGATTATATCAAAAATAACATAAACGGCACCGCGGAGAGCGCGCGACTGCCGCTGCTGCAAAAATTATTGCAAAGGCGTTAATTTTATGTTATAAAGGTCGTTGAATTGTAACTTTGGGTGTTATGTTATGATCATAGACAGTGGTAATGCTAGACAAAGAAACATTCTGACAAACAAGTGTTTTTACCAAACAACCGCTCAAATTATGCATGACTTTGAGCAAAAAGGATATGCAAACTCGGCTGATGAAACGCTGAAGGTTATTAATGCGTATCATTCCCTGATTAAGAAAAAAGTCAAAAACAATTTCAACGCGGATTATAATGCGGCATTTCAAAAAATTGATGAAGCCATTAAAATGCTGGCCAATAAAGTATATTATGAGTATGACCGCCGCAGTTATGATGAGGCGTACCGCTCTTTTGAAGAATTTGACTATGTCAATGCCATCATCGGCCGTCAGCGCATCAAGAAATCCAGTTAAACAAAAATCCCGGAAAACGCCGGGATTTTTTTTGCCTCTATTCTGAGGATAGTCGGCAGATGTTATTTGCATCCGCTACGTTTTCGGAGTAATAGTTATTTATTATAATTCAATTTTAACGGATGTGTGACTATGAAAGACATTTCAGTTATCGGCTGCGGACGCTGGGGAACATTTCTGGCCTGGTACGCCGCCAACCGCTGCAAAGGCAAAATCGGCAACGTTTTGATGTATGATCTTAAAACTTCACCCAACTTTATTGAGTTGCGCGATACCCGCAAGAACGAGTATCTCGGTCTTTCGGATAATATGCATTTGTTTGAAGATCTTGACCGGATTTTGGTTAATGACACTATAATCGTTTCAATCGGCTGCCAGCACTTGCGCTCGCTGGCCCGCCAGCTAAACGGCTATAACCTCGGCGGCAAAACGTTTTTGTTAGCGATGAAAGGCCTGGAAGAACCGGGCGCCAAAATCATGCATGATGTTTTCAAGGAAGAGATCAAACAGGATATTCATGTGGCAACCCTTGCAGGGCCGGGTCACGTGCAGGATTATATGAAAAACGTTCCTTCCGCCGCCGTCATTGACAGCTTGGAAGAATCGACCAAAGATTATCTGATCAAACTGTTGCAAAGCGATTTGATTCGTTTTTATTACGGCTCGGATCTGATCGGCGACCAAATCGGCGCCGCGCTCAAGAATGTGATCGGTCTCGCCGCCGGCATTCTGGACGGTTTGGAATGGTATGGGCTTAAGGGAGCCTTAATGGCACGCGCCCCAGTTGAAGTCGGCCGGCTGATCAAACATTTCGGCGGCAATCCGATGAGCGCTTACGGCCTGGCACATTTGGGTGATTATGAAGCAACTCTGTTTTCCAGATACAGCCACAACCGTTCTTACGGCGAAGCTTTTGCCCGCGGCGAAAAATTTGCCAAGCTGGCGGAAGGGGTTCCGACTTTGAAAGCGGTTAAAATGATCGCAGATCAGGAGGGCATCGATATGCCGATTTGTCAGGCTTTGTATAAGGCCATTTACGAAAACGCCGATATTGAACAGACGATTCGTTCGATTTTCGAACGTGATTTAAAACGCGAGTTTTAAATTTGATATTGTTTTTTTACGATCCCGCCTTTCAAGGCGGGATTTTTTAGCAGTAGCTACAAAATTAACTTGACAAAATTTTGTTTTAGTCTAAATTAGAAGGTAAGAAAAAATTATTAATCAACTAAATACACGAAACATGAAAGAGAACAAAAAACCCCAGTTCGGTACCGCAGTCAACACCAGCAAAAAAGCCGGTGAAGAAGGAGCAGCAAAGCTTCGGCAATTTATGCTCGAAAAGTACGGACAAGATCCCGCCACTATGACGAAAGCCGCCAAAAAGGCCTTCCGAAAAATGGCAAAAGAACTCCTCGAAGCGAAACAAATCGACAAAGAGGAGTACAACAAGATCTGTGAGGCCCTCAAGTAACGTATTGTTACTTCTCTTTTTTTGAGAAAGCACCAACCCCTTAAAGGTTGATGCTTTTTCTTTTTTCTAAATTGTTTTCTGCGCCAAATAATGATGAACTTTATCGGCAATTTTCTGCTGCACCGTCTTATCACGGTTATACTGCCCCAAAAGATCAAGCAGCATGTCAAAATAACCGTGTTCCGCGCAAAGTTGATAAGAGGCTTTATAATTAAGGTCATAAATCCATGACAGACAGCATAAAAGACGATCGCAATATGATTTGATTGTGCCGGTCAAAATCACCCGTTCGGCATCAAACTGCGCCACCACGTCGGGCGAAAGTTGCGCCTGTCGCACCTCTTCGCTCATAGTAACCAAAAACGGATCTTTCTTTAAATTGTCTTCATAGCGCTGGATGTAAAAGTTGGCCAGCTTATCTGCATCACGCACCCAGCCGAGAATCGCCCGCAATTGCCTCTCTGTTTCCGCATCGGCAGCCTCCCGAAATTCGGGATCTTGCTCAAATTTCTCCATCATGTGCCCGTGATGCTTTAACGAAGCCAGAATACGAATATCGTTATAGCCGGGCTTGTCTTTCATCATATCATAGCTTAAAACACCATGGTCATAACATTTGGAAAACCATGAACCATGATCGGCAAAAGCATTATCGCGGTACATATTATAAATTTCCATAAAACGTCCGATATCATGAAACAGCAGCGCCTTTTCCCCCATATCACGAAATTGCGCCGTTTCTTGTTGCAATTGCGGTTCCCGGGCAGCAATTTCCCGACCGATTGTCAGCACCTGAATAGAATGGCGATACTTCTTGGCCGCAAATACACGGCAGAACTCACTGTCATAAACAGCATCATACAAGGGACGAAACATCCGATTAAAGAATTTCAGATCGACACGATTCATTTTATTCTCCTGGCCTTCAGCTTAGTCCAAACATTTTAACAATCGCTTAACATCCTTTCTTTCAACAAAAAAGGATGGAGACATCTCTGTCTCAATCCTTTTTATTCAGTCTTACGACTCATTTCCTCCGGCTTTTATTCCAGGCCTGACGTTTCGCTTCAGTTGCAGGCGGAATTTGTGAAACAAACATCACGTCGGCTGCGGTCAAAAATTTTTTCTATCATAAACTTATAATTATACAATCTCTGTGCATATCATTAATTTGACCGTTTGACAATCTCGCGGGTACAAAATTCAAGATTATTCAGCAGCTTCCCATTTGCAACGCACCGGAGACACAATGCGGCCTTCTGCTTTGAGCACCTTAAAAGCTTTGTCAATCTCTTTGCGGTCCGCTTGCAGCATTTTTTCAACATCACCGGCACTGACCAGGCGGCCGGCTTCTTTGATCGCTTTTAATACCTGTTCTTTCATTTGGTTGTCCTTTCAACAGTTTTTTCTGATTATTTATTTTATTATAAGAATGTCCAACTGAGAAACAAGCTAAAAGCGAAAATCATTCTCACTTTTAAAACAGCTTGGCCAGTAGCCCCCTTCAGCCTCTCACGGTGAAGCATATGCAGGCGGCAATCGGTTTTCCCCTCTTTATAAAAAACAAAAGATAAATATATCTATTTGATAACTTATCATTTTATAAGGATTGTCCAATGTCATTTGTTTATCTCTTTTTAGCCGGAATTTGCGAAACCTGTTGGCCGTTTGGTTTTAAAATGGCGCAAACTTCAGATTCCCGCGATGGCTGGATCGCTTTTTCGCTGCTGACAATGACTTTAAGTGTCGTGTTCTTTTATGCTGCACAAAAACATTTATCTCTGGCAACGGCTTATCCGATTTGGACCGGCATCGGCGCACTGGGCGCTTTTTTAGTCAGCACGCTTTATTTTCACGACGCCGCAACTTGGGTCAGTTGGCTGGGTTTGGTTTTAGTTGTCGGCGGAATCGCCCTGATCGACGGCGGTTCTTAAGTGACAGCTGAGTCTGTGTTGTCACGGACACCTGTCACTGTTTTTCAAAACTTCAGCACAAAGTAAACTTCCACTACTTTGGTGATTCCCTCATACAGTCCGACTGAAACATTCAACCATTTGCAATCATAGATCTGTCCCACAATTCTGAAACAAGTTATAGGACATATCTCTCCCTGTGCGAAAATAATCTTTACTCGATCGGCCAAAGGTAAATCCCGGCCATAAAACATAAACATCCCAATCTTTCATTAAATTCAGGTTGACCCCGGCATTAAACGTAAAACCGCCGCTGACCGAGATCTCCTGTCGATGAGAAACTGTAGATTTTCTTTCCTCACCGTGCCACTCCTCCAAATGACAATAAGAATAACTCTGGTTCTCAACCGATAAAATTTTAGTTTGTTAACTGAGAAAGTAACTTATCCCTAAAACCCGGCATATAATACTTCTCATAATAATTGCTGATTAGTTTTATTGTTCCTTTTTGGCTGCAAAATTCAATTGTTTGCGCGAAAACACTCTGCTGTTTTCTATCCAACTTAAAAAACTACGGTTAAATCAGCCGCTTTAAGATAATAGTGCATTGATTTTAATAAATTTTTATGTGAAATTTCTTTCGATGTGCTTTTCTTCAGTCTCGGTTTTTCTTGGTACTTGTCCGATCTTTACACCTTTTGTTCTTTTTTTCTTCCCCCTGTCTTTTTTTTTCGCCGGTTCTTTGACTTCGGCTCCCCTCCAAAAACTTTGGCATTCTTCGGATGGATTCGCAACAGTCTTTCCTTGTCGTTTTTGACTTGTCCTTATAAGCTTTACTAAGGTTCTGCATATTTTCCACTTTCTTTCGCACTCTCCTTATTCATCAAGATTTGCTCGTTCTCGGGTCTTAGTTCTTCCATGCGAGGCCCAACCTTTCTTCCCCATCATTCTTCTCGCTTTTTTAACACTCGTTCCTTATTCTCTCGGGACATTCTTTCCATTTTCTTTCCAAACTGCATCATCTTCCCATCTCCTTTCCTCCCTTTTTACCGGCTGTTTTTCTTATCCAAAATTCGCTTACAATGAAAAAACGTAGATATTGGGTTTTAAAGAGACCCAACCTGTATGTCAAAAAGGTTTATCTTTATTGAAAGAGGGTCTTTAATGACTAAATTAAACGTATCCAAGGACAGGAACCTGTATTTTAGAATATAAGTTGCTGTTATGCGGATACTTTTCAACAGCAGCTGATATTTGTATATAGGTGTTGTTTTAAAGGGAGAGAGAGCCGGTTTTTACCGGCTCTCTTTTTATATCCTCAAAACCACGCACCAGCCAAAAGCTTACAGCTTTGCAGAAAAAGATCCTCACCGACTTAGCCGATGGCTCTTCTTTAAAAGTGTTGCCAGCAAACGCCTTGCGGGCATATGGCAGTCTGACGGGGCGAAAATTACTTGCTGCCCGTAAACGGGTCAAAATCCATCGTTAATAGACTTTGCTCCGCATCTTCCTTTAGTTGATTTCGTATGTACTCCGCTATCTTTTGAGTATTCTTTCCTATGGTATCGACATAGTCCCTCGGCACCAGAATTACCTGCCTCTATATTTATATCTTGCATTTCCCCACCGTCCATATATCGAAAGACCACTTTATCCTTTGAAATGGCCCATTATCGAACTTACCGAAAATTTAGGCGCTATCTCCGGTAACATATAAATATGGTCCGTCTTCTATACTTCCTATCCCTTTCCACCGGCATAATTCTCTAAGAATCTGTCCTATTTCTCAACGACGGCCTCCATGAACGGCTCTTATAATTTTTCTATTTTTCATTTAGCAACAAACCGGGTTCGTTTTTTTCCGGTTTCATGCCGTTAAGGCGTTTGCCGGCACCATGAGGATTACCCCGTTTAAAAGCCCCATATTTCATTGGGTTTTTGTGGGCGGGCTGGAACGGGCCATCGGGCGTTTTTCAGGGAACGATATATTTCTTAATCACAGCTTCTTCTTTATGCGCCCTTTTACATGCCCATCACTGTCTTATACGCTATTTTCCCTTTACATACCTGTCCCTTTTCAGGGCACTCCCTCTTCTTCGATTTTTCCTACGGAACAATCTCTCCAGATATCGTACGGTAAACCGAGGGTTCGGTCGCCCTTATCAACAGATAGATGCAGACATAAATCCCCCTATAAACCTGGGGGGTTAAATCAGTTACGAACCTAACGGTTTGACGCGCTTAAAGACGTGGAACGGTGTTGTTCCAACATCTTTTCGTTATCCACTTAGGATTTTTAGCTAACGGAAGTCGTGTTAACTGTTCCGGGCTATGTTCAAAGGTTCCGCAAGCCTGACGGCTGGACCGGAATGCATCCCCTGCTTTCTACAGACGACTTGTCCCATAGCTTAGTTATGGCGCGAAGATATGGGTATGTCTGCATCTACCTGCTGACGCAGACATTCAAAGCATAAAAAAAACCTCTTTCCGAAGAAAGAGGTTTTCATTATAACAACATTAGGAGGAGATCGGAATGTTTAGAAGATCCGGCAGCGACCTACTCTCCCGTGCCTTAAGACAAAGTACCATTGGCGCAAAAGGGTTTAACAGCCGAGTTCGGAATGGGATCGTGTGGGACACCTTTGCTATGACCACCGGATCATCTAAACATTCCAAGAATTAAATTTCCATCTAAGGCTTAACGCTTAAGATTATTTATACGTTAAAAAATCAAGCCAATCGAACTATTAGTACAGGTTAGCTAAACACATTGCTGTGCTTACACACCCTGCCTATCAACGTGATCGTCTATCACGGTTCTAATGGGGATACCTTGTTTCAAGGTGGGTTTCCCGCTTAGATGCATTCAGCGGTTATCCCTTCCATACTTAGCCACCCAGCGTTGCTCTTGGCAGAACAACTGGTACACCAGAGGTATGTTCATCTCGGTCCTCTCGTACTAAAGACAAATCCTTTCAAGTATCCTACACCCACGGCAGATAGGGACCGAACTGTCTCACGACGTTCTGAACCCAGCTCGCGTA
>OHQF01000026.1_pt1 | contig 108230 bp, 105 predicted proteins | sample 1578001 | NCBI WGS metagenome assembly OHQF01 (sample SAMEA3879538, study PRJEB24766) | human gut metagenome | biome: human-associated habitat; feature: feces | place: USA | collected 1985/1987 | reverse complement strand
TTATCTGTTCCAATTAGGATAATATGGGCGCAAATCGGAGAATCCCTTTGACACAAATTGTCCGTCGGATATTTTTTGCAAACAAAAAGAGACCTGCATCAGCAGGACTCCGGTTTTGGGTTAAGATTTTTAACTTCTTCCCGTTGATGTTCAGCAGCTGTCCCGACTGTTCGGAACTCAGCACCACGGTTTGCCAGTTTCCTGCCGATGCAGCAAGTTTGTTCTGCATCTCGATCTCTTTCAAACGCAGGATCTGCGGATTGCGGGCAAGCGCGCGTCCTTCGACGTCGATCACCTGGGCGCGTCCTTCTGCTTCGATTCGCAAACGGTCGGCTTCACCTTGGGCCTCGGCAGCTTTCTTACGAGCTTCGGCTTCCTTCTCGGCAACTTCGTTCTCGCGCTGTTCGGCTCGCTGTTTGGCTTCGATCTTGGCAGAGATAGCGGCTTTCACCTTCTCCGGCAAATTGATGCCCGACAGGTAAGTTACCTCTTTGATACCGCTTCTATAATTGTGGCAACACAGTTGAAAAACCGTCATTTTATTGTCAAAATTTTCTTTCTCTCACATTAAAAGCTCTATCTCTGGCCAGATTGCGAATAAACAGTTCCCCCCCTGCCCGACCGTGAATCGCTGAGCACAAAAAATCCCCGTTTATAAAACGGGGATTTTTCAATCATTCGACTGCTTTCAATTAGAAGCCCATGCCACCCGGTATTCCGGCCGCACCGCCGGCACCACCGCAATTGCAATGGCCTTCTTTTTGCGGCGCTTCGGTAACCATCGATTCGGTGGTGATCAACAAACCGGCAACCGAAGCAGCATCCTGCAAAGCCGTACGGACTACCTTAGTCGGATCGACAATACCGGCTTTGATCATGTCGGTATATTCGCCGCTCTGTGCATTGTAACCATAGTTGGTATCCGTGCTTTCCATCAACTTTCCGGCAACAACCGCGCCGTCAACACCGGCATTTTCGGCAATCTGACGAATCGGTGCCTGAATCGCCTTGCGGATGATGTCAATACCGACTTTCTGATCCTGATTGGCCGGCGTCAGGGCATCCAGCGCCTTATGCGAATACAGCAGCGCAACGCCGCCACCAGCGACCACGCCTTCTTTAACAGCCGCACGGGTTGCGTGTAAAGCATCGTCAATGCGGTCTTTCTTTTCCTTAACTTCCACTTCCGACGCACCGCCGACCTTGATAACGGCAACACCACCGGAAATTTTGGCCAGACGTTCCTGCAGTTTTTCACGATCATAATCGGAAGAAGTTTCTTCAATCTGCTTGCGAATCTGTTCGGCGCGGGCAGCAATCAGATCTTTTTTGCCGTCGCCGTCAATAATGGTGGTATCGTCTTTGGTAACTTCCACTTTCTTACAGCTTCCCAAATCGGCCAAGGTAATATTTTCCAGCTTCATGCCCAAATCTTCGGAAACGACCTGTCCGCCGGTCAAAATGGCAATATCTTCCAGCATCGCTTTACGGCGATCGCCGAAACCGGGCGCCTTAACCGCACAAACTTTGAGACCGCCGCGAATACGGTTAACCACCAAAGTCGCCAAAGCCTCGCCTTCAATGTCTTCAGCAATAATCAACAACGGACGCGAAGATTGAACAATCGATTCCAAAACCGGGATCAGCGGTTGCAGGTTGCTCAATTTCTTGTCATAGAGCAAAATATACGGATTATCAAATTCGCAGTTCATCTTTTCGGGGTTGGTGACAAAATAAGGAGACAGATAACCGCGGTCAAACTGCATTCCCTCCACCACTTCAAGTTCGGTTTCCAGCCCTTTGGCATCTTCTACCGTAATCACGCCTTCGTTGCCGACTTTTTCCATCGCCCGGGCCAAATACTCGCCGATGGTGCGGTCGCCGTTGGCAGAAATGGTGCCGACCTGAGCAATTTCTTCAGACGTTGTAATTGCCTGAGAACGTGACTTCACATCTTCGACCACGGCATCAACCGCCAGATCGATACCGCGTTTGAGATCCATCGGATTCATACCGGCGGCAACCGCTTTGCAACCTTCATTGATGATCGCTTCGGCCAGAACCGTTGCGGTGGTGGTACCGTCACCGGCCTTGTCGGCGGTCTTTTGCGCAACTTCTTTTACCAGCTGTGCACCCATGTTTTCAAACTTGTCGGCCAATTCGATTTCTTTGGCAACCGAAACACCGTCTTTGGTGATTTTCGGCGCGCCGTAAGATTTGTCAAGAATAACATTCCGTCCTTTGGGACCGAGGGTTACTTTTACCGTTTTCGCGAGAACTTCAACGCCTTTCAGCATTTTGGAGCGTGCGTCACTGCCGAATTTAATATCTTTTACTGCCATCGTTTTATTCCTTATTCCTCAATTATGCCTAAAATTTCCGATTCTTTAATAATCAAACGGTCTTCACCGTTCAATTTAACTTCGGTTCCCGACCACTTCGCAAACAACACCCGGTCACCGGCCTTAACCGACATCGGAATCAGTTTGCCGTCCTCGCTGCGGCCGCCGTTGCCGACAGCTTCGACAATACCTTCCGACGGCTTTTCCTTAGCCGTATCCGGAATAATAATACCGCCGGAGGTTTTGCTGACCTCATCAACGCGCTTAACCAGTACTCGATCATACAATGGTACAAAATTCATAGCCTTTAACTCCTTTTATATACAAAATTTCTATCCTTTAATTAGGGATTAGATTTTTCAAAGTCAAGCAAACGCACTTATTTTTTTAAAATAAAAATGCCGGAAAGTACTTACCCGGCACTTTCTTTCCGTTTTTACCGTTTTTCAAAGGTTGGAAGTGATTTTGAATTCCTTGTGCACCATTACCGAAATCACACTCAGCAAGAAGCTGACCACCATCAGGAAAGCAATCATCACAAATGAAAGGAAGAAGATCCAGGCATAGGGATAAACGCTCATCACCGGACGGGCAATTCCGCTGATCCAGCCGTCAAGGGTGAAGGTCTGAATCAGAGCAAACATCGCCGACGCCAGATCAGCAAACTCGACAAACACATCACCGAACAAACAAACCGCCATAATTGCAAACACATAAATAAACACGCCCAATACCACGCTCATCGCCGCAAAGTTGGGCAGAATCATCAAAAAGATATTGATGATGTTTTTCATTTGTTTAAAACGATTGATATAACGCAACAGACGAAATAAACGGAAAGTCCGCAACACGATCAGATAACTGGCAAAGGGTAGCGACGAAATCGTAATCACCAGCAAATCGAAAACATTCCATCCCGATTTGAAAAAGCGCGGCCCGTAAGCATACATTTTAATCAGCATTTCGACAATGAAAATTGCCATGCACAAACGGTCAAGCAAGAACAAAATCATCGCAAACGACGGATCGCTGAATCCGACCGTCAACAAACCCAGCACTGCCGAGTCCATACAAATTAAAAACATTATCAGATAGTCAAAGTTTTTGTCTTCCACCACCTTTTTGGCTTTGCGCCGTTCTTCGGTAATATTCATCACCATCGCAGCCCCCTCGTTTTTCAGTTAAAAAACAACAAAATAATAATTGCCGATACCGCCAGCGCCGGTCCGAAAGCCCCGGCCCGTTCCCGCCGTAGCGCCGCATAAATTCCGAAAACCGCACAAGACAGCAAAATCGTATATATCACATTTTCGACTCCCAGCCAGGCACCGATTGCCGACAGCAGTTTAATATCGCCGAAGCCGAAGGCTTCGCTGCTACGCCATAACATCAGCAATGTAGCCGTTACCGGCAGAACATAACCGGCCAGGGCTGCCAACGCGCTCTCCTGCGGCGACAGGGGCGTTCCGGCAAACGCCGCAAACATAAATCCGCAAATCAGTAACGGAATTGTCAAAATATCCGGAAGAATCAAGGTTTTAAAATCGACTTCCGCCAGCAGCAGCAATACCCAGACAAAACCCAGGTACCATCCAATACCGGCTTCGCCAAAGCGGTAAAACGCCACCATGCTCAATGCCGCTGTAATGACAGCACAAAATATAGACCGGGCTAGATAACGTTTCTTAAGCTGTCTGTAACGGGTACTGAATTTCACCTTACGTGTCGTTTTGACCGGCTTGATCAGATTATATAGGGCATAGGTAGGTGCAGACGGCATACTCTTTGCGAACCGTCTCGCCATATAAGGAATTAACAATCCCACCACAAATCCCGTCAATGCATAAATCATAAATTTTCGCCGTCAATCAAAAAGTTACTGTCAGGATTGTAGCTCACTAATCGCTAATAAAAGATTAAGATGCCATGATTTGATAAAATTCCGCCAGATTACAGGGGGCTAGATAAGGATTGCATATTTTTTCCTCACCCAACGCGATCGGCGCTACCGGCAATCCGGCCGACAATCTTTCGCGCGCCCGGGCAGCGTAGCGATCTCCCGCCGGACCGAACAATGCCTGCAACCCGTACGGCGTGTATTCGTGACCGGGATAAAACACCACATCATCCGGCAATTTTTTGATTTTCTGCAGACTGCCATACATTTGCTCGACCGTCCCCTCAAACAAACCGCCGATCGAAAGGTTGAACAGGACGTCGCCGGTAAACAACACCTTGTCTTTTTCAAAATACCACAAAATATGACCGGTTGTATGGCCGTCGGCACGGATTATTCCGGCTTCCGATTCGCCCAGCTTAAAAACGTCGCCGTCTTCCACACCGATATCGGCGCCAGGAATCCGATGCAAATCGGCCGCTCCAACCACAATTTTGGCTCCGTATTTCTCTTTCAGTTCCAAATTGCCTTCCACATGATCAAAATGATGGTGGGTATTGAAAATATAAGCGGGACGTATGTTCTGCCGTTCACATTCGGCGATAACCGGTGCGGCTTCCGAAGGATCCAACACCGCCGAAATCCCCGTCGCTTTGTCGGTTAAGAGATAGGCATAATTATCCATTGTGCCGGCACGGCATAAAATCGGGGTAATTTTTAGCATTATTTTTTCTTCCAAAACATATCGACACTGCCGAGTTCGGCCTCGTCAAGGTTAACCAGATCGTAAAACGTTATAATATAACTAATCAGACCGGCATAATTTTCCAAGGGCGATCCGCGCACCATATTATAAACCATGGCATTACCGCGTAGCGCTTTTTTATGATTGCGGCGTTGACGGCGCAAATTGCGAAAATGCTCAAAATTGACATCGCTGTTAAACTTGAGCGCATATGCGTCAATTGCCGCTTCCAGAGAAGGATAAACTTTTATCCGATAACTGTCGTCGGGGTCATTAAGCGGCTTGATGCCGTCATCGGTAAACCATACTTTTTCCTTATACAGCGCATTGCCGAGTCCGACTTCGCGGGCGGTCCCCCAATTGCTTTCGGCAGCAGCGGCGCCGATCAGCAGCGACGGCGGCACGGCGTCAATACGGTCGAACAATTCGTTAAGCACAATTTTATAACGATCGGTTCCCTTCATGCGCGTAAAAACATCATATTTTTGTGCCAACCGTTCCAACGCCTCCTGATCCTCGGGCAAAAACTTTTCATTTTGCAAAAAACGCTTTTGTATCATCATCAACTGATAACGTTCTAAAATGATTCGTTCGTTGACCAGCATTGTCAACGGCGCCAGAATTTGAATAAACAAACGGTTACGCAGGTTTTTATCCGTCACCCGATTAAAATCGGACGGAAAGGCATTCAGAAACAAGGGCGGATACTTCCAGTCGGGCATATAGATGTAATCCCGATAACCGTAATCGTCAAACATCTGCTGCAATACGGCCGTGTTGGGATTGCTGACATACAACCCTTCCGCTTTCAATTCCATCTCCAGTGGTTTTGCCTGCAGCGGCCAGGGCAGCATCCAACTCAAAAACACCAGCAATGCAACGGTTTGTATTTTCATTCAGTTCTCATACTTTTCAACCGCAACCACTTCGCGAATGTAGGTTTTTAACAATCTTTCCACCCCGTCTTTCAACGTTCGCTGTGAATAAGGACAACCGACGCATTTTCCCTGCAACTCAACGTAAACAATCCCGTTTTCAAAACCTCGAAAAGCAATGTCGCCGCCGTCTTTGCGAATCGCCGGACGAATTCGCGCGTTCAGCAATCCGACAATATTGCGGATCAAATCGTCGGCTTCTGCCGGTGCCGACTCAATCACCGGAGCTTCCCCTTTGGTCAGACAATCCATGATTTCCGCCAGCACTTGCGGTTTCAGATCCTCCCATGCGGCTGTCGTTTCTTTGGTTACCGACAAACAATCGGGCGTAATCATTATTGAGGAAACGCCGCCCAGATCAAAGATATTCTCGGCCAGGGCGGACCGCCGTAACGATTTGGCATCGCTGAATTCCGCACTTCCGTTGACCGGGAATCCCGATTCGGCAAAAAAATGCATAATGTTATTATCTGCGGCCAGTTGTGTTTCAATTCGCATTGACTGTTACTCCTTTTGTTGCATCACCGATTTTATCGAGCAGGCTTGCTGCCCGCAACATATAATAGCCCAACGAAACCAAATGGTTGGCGGCAAAACCGGAATCGAGCTCGCCGTTGCGAACCACCGCCGGCGACAAATCCACGCCGTTTTCCAGCGCCCGCATTACCCGGGTCCAGTTCTCATACTGCCCGCTGTCCAGCAAAACCTGTTTAAAATCGCGTCCCCAGGCTTTCATAATCATCAGATAGGCATAAGCCTTGCCCTGATTAAAATAGAACAAATCATCGGCGCCGGTATCAACCCAGTCGGAACTGTGCTCGGCTACCTGAACTTCCAACCGGCCGACTGAACGCTGCAGATCTTTTTGCACTGCCGTCACAAAACAGCGCAGATTGGCCGCACTTTTTTCCCAACGGCATTCACTGCCGGGCAGCAATCGGTTAAAATCGCGCAGCTGCTTGCGGGCTTTGCGATATTGGCTTGCCGAAGAAGGTGCTATTTTCAGCTTGTTGTCGGCGGCAAAAAGCCAGACATTACCCGGATATTTCAACAGTTCGGCCGCTGCCGTTGCCGCATTTTTGGCCCGGTCGTCATCGGTGCATTCGGTTTCTTTGGCAATCACCGAAGCGGTTTTTGATAAGGCGCTAACAATACCGTTCTGATAAGCGGGCATGTTATCCAAAAAATAAGAGGGAAAAAACAACGGCAGATTCGCACTCCAAATATGGTCGTTAACTTCGCGGTTAATTAAAAAAGCCATTGTTTCTACCGCCGCCGACTGATCTTCGGAAACAACCGTCGCCTCATACGCGGTGTTTTTATCAATTTTTTCCATCAGAGATCCACCGAGCGGATAATACAATACCAAAAGCAACACAATAACGCCGGCAAAAGCCTTTGGCCACGAAACTGCCAAATGCGAAACACCGCGCCACATTTTCTGCAACGCTTTTTTCAGATATTGAAATATGTTGACCGTCCCGGTTTTAAGCATCTTTTTCTTTTCTCCTCATCAGGCCGGTGAGCACGGCCGTCACATCCATGACTTTCATTATTTTAGTCATAATACAAAAAGTTACAACTCCAAAAATGCAGAGAATACCGAAAAGAAGCAACTTCAGCCACAAAACAAGCCGCAACCAGCTGCCGAAAACACAGTCCAGGGCTGTACTGCCACCCCATAAGACCATTCCCATCACTGCCGAACACAAGACCACTTTTAAAATTATCCTGACCAGCGCCGGCGAAAAACACCAGAAGCCGCGTTTTTTCAATCCGTGAACATATTGATAAAAAGAAATGAAAGCCGCAAGCGTGGTCGCCGTCGCAATTCCGACATGACCGAACGGCTTCATCAGCAGCAGCGAAAAGCCGAGGTTGGCCAACAACACCACCACGCTGTATTTGACCGGAGTTTTGGTATCGCAGCGGGCAAAGAAATTAGGCGTCATCGCCTTGACCATCACATACACCGGCAGCCCGATCGCATATGCGACTACCGCCTGCGCCGTCATAGCCGTTTGCAAAGCGCCGAATTTACCGTGTTGGAACAAAATATTGATAATCGGTTCGGCCAGAATAATCAGAGCAACTGCAGCAGGAATTGACAAAATCGCCCCGTATTCAATCGCCTTGTCCTGAGTCTGCCGCGCCTGCTCGTCATCACCGGCTTTGAGCTGCCGCGACAAAACCGGCAGCACCGCCACCCCGATCGCCGCACCCACAACTCCCAACGGAAGCTGCTGCAAACGGTTAGCGTAATAAAGCCATGAAATGGCGCCGGTACCGACCATCGACACCAGAATCGTGTCCACCATCATATTGATCTGATAAACGCCGGCGCCGAGGATCCCCGGAGCAATCCGTTTGAATAAAACGCGGATTTCTTCCGATCGCAACAATGTCAGAATATGGTATTGCGGAACAATTCTAACGCCTTCGCGACGCAAAAACAAATTGAGCCACATGATTTCAAAAACACCCGCCAGCGTCACACCGCAGGCAATTCGGTAAACCGGGGTATCCATCACCGGCATAAACACCCACACCGATGCAATCATGGTCAGATTGAGGATCACCGGCGCGGCGGCCGGCGCGGCAAATTTTCCGAACGAATTGAGGATTCCCGACTGAAAAGAAACGATCGACACCAACAACAAAAAAGGAAAAGTGATTCGTGACAAAAACGCCGCCAGCTCTATTTTGCCGGCATCATCGGCAAACCCCGGCGCCAACACCGTGACCACATAAGGCATCAGCAATTCCATCGTCACCACAAAAACGCCGAGACAAAAAACCAACACCGAAATGGCACCGACGGCAAATTTTATCGCTTTTTCACGCCCGTCCTCCACCAGTTTATGAGAAAAAATCGGAACAAACGCACTGGTAAACGCTCCTTCGGCAAACAAACTTCGAAACAGGTTCGGCAGCTTAAATGCGACAAAAAAGGCGTCGGAAATCATTCCAGCACCAAGGTAATTTGCCAAAATTATATCGCGGAAAAAACCGGTAATCCGACTGATCAAAGTCCAGCCGCCGAATGTGGCAATTGATTTCAGTAAAGACATTGCTTGTCAAACCCGCTTTTATTATATATAATGCGCTTAATAGCAGCATTATAAGACATTTATAGAAATAAATCCAATTTGTTTTTCGTTTGTTTACATTTTTTTGTTGACAAAATAGTTAATTATTGAGATAATAGACAAAACGAAGGGAAAAACATTATTATATAAGGAGATAACCCTATGCAAAAATTATTGACCGCCGAGGCAGCACGCAATGTTTTCAAAAACGGATCTTCCCGTGATTTCTTAAAACACGGGGGAGCTTCGTATATCAGTGCAGCCGGACTTGAACAAACCGATGCTCAACGTTCTGCAATTGCTAACCTGCTTGCTGCCAAAGGCAACAAATGCTGGAGCGAAATGCTGACTTATTATCCCGAAGGCGAAAAGATGATGAAAAATGCCAACAAAGAATTGTTGGAAGGAAAATCGATTGCCGGCGCCGAAATGACAAAAGTCGAACCGGATCAGGCCGCAAAAATGATCGCCAAAGCCGAACAGCAAATTGAAAATAATAAGCAGGCATTAAAGCTTTCTCAAAAAGATTACCACGCCTATTGATCATCTCCTTATCAAACGACAACTCCGGAAGTTCCCGTTCCGGAGTTGTTTTTTATGGTTCAAACATAACACGCCCTGCATAAGCAGACAGATGCAGACATTTCGGCCCGGCCGTTGGGACGGCGTAGCCTTCAGGCCGGGCGAACGTCATTCCTAACAGTTAATACCGCTTGCGTCGGCGGGCGGAAGTTCATGATTCAAAAATCACACGACCTGTGTGAACGTACAGATGCAAACCCTCGAGTTCAATCGCCGGACTTTCAAGGCTTTGAGCCGAACGGACGTTTGCAACTCGGACAGAAAAGGACAATGCTCATTGCAAACGATCGCAAAAAAACCGTTACCTTTCGCCGACAATGAGAACCATACATAAACCAGCCGTAGCCTTTGCCGCAATGATACCGATTTTTAAACTGTCCTTTTTCTCTCTTGATCCGTCTTCACCGGCCACCCCGGATAACACCGCATTCCGTTTGTTTCCAAAACGGCACCACATTCCCACCAAACCAATCCCCGTCTGTTTGCAACTTCCGAATCATAAAAGCACCCCCGAAAACTCCGGGAGTGCTTTCATTAAAAGTCAGGTCGAACCGGCGGCAAAATCCCGAAACGGATTTCCGGCATTACAACCGACGGCCACCAACCTATTTGCGGTCTTTGGCCTTCATGGCTTCGGGCGCCTTTTGAACCGTGTTTTCAATCAACGGCGCAACCGACTTCTGTCGCCAGGCCTTTTGCGGTTTGGGCTGCACTTGCGGGAAAGCTTTGCCACAGATTTCCAACCCCAGACTCTTCATTGCCGTTTCAATCGGCAGGAACAGGTCCGGTCCGTCCGCAACCATACGCGAGGTATGAGCCATACCGGTAATACGGCCTTTCTCGTCAATCAGCACACCACCGATAGTCGCACTCTGAACAAAGGTATCGATCACGATTTGCGAGGTTCCGTCAGCATCATAACGATAACCGCTAACTTTGCCGCCGGTTTCCAGATACCCCTCACCTTCTCCGGCTTCAAAATTAAGCAGGCCGAGAGTCATGAAGTTGTCCTTATTAACCGCCGGGAGTTGCAGATTGAGAGACAACGGGGTATATTCGGTCGGTTTGTCCAAAACCAGCAAAGCGGTATTTTTCTTCGGATTGATACGGAAAGCGCGGCCTTTCAGCTTTTTGCCGTTGATTGTCTCAAGAGCATAAGCATTGTTGCTACGATCTACCAAATCGGCGGAAGTCATGACGAACTGTTCCGAAACCAGCAATCCTGCACCTTTTTTGCCTTTGGCGTTGGTTACCGAAACCACGGCCGTTCTGACCTTATAAACATTTTCAGGTCCCATGTTGTCATAATCGGGTTGTTCCATAATGCAAAGACGATCTTTTTCAAACATTGCCGACATATCGTCCGCTTGCGGTTCAACTGCCTCCACTTCATACAGAACCGTCCCGTCGGCAACGGCACCTGAATTTTCAACCACGACGGCACCGTTATTCATTTCAACAACTTCGCCGTATTCGTTAACTCCGAAACCGGAGGCAGCAACGCCCGAAGTTTCGATAATCTGACCGTCAACCATTTCGATCGCCGTCACATTGCCGGCTTCGTTGACACCAAAACCGGAAGAAGCCACACCGGAAGTTTCAATAATCTCGGTTTCGATCACTTCGGCTTGCGGAACACCGATCCAACCTTCGTTCATGCCGTAACCGCCGGAAACGCTGCCGGAATCTTCCAAAATTTTAATTTCTCTGCTGAACTGGCATTTAACCGGATCCATTTCCCGCTGCAAATCGATCAGAGCGGTACGTTGTCTTTGTAGTTCTTCCGGCGAAACGCGTTGGGCCAGTTGGTCTTCAAACCCCGGCAGATTGCGCAGATTGTCAACGGCATCGGCAAAAGCACGTTGGATCAAAACCATTTCTCCGTTATATTCACCGTCTTCGACTTCGCCGTAGCCGACGCTCTTTCCTTTCCACAACACGTTGGTCTTGGTCAGATCCATCAAACGCCAGGTTACCGTCATTTCGGAAGAACCGATTCTCTTGTCGGCTTTCTTGGCTTCGTCCCAATTATACTCGTCGCAAAGATTCATGTAATAATCGGTAATTTCCGCCGTCAAAACATATTCCGGCAGCGGGCTGTCCTCTCTCAGGCACAAATCATTCGGTGTTTTGACGATGTTGTAGCAATCGGAAACCATATCATCGAAAATTTCGACAAAGTTCATATCTTTTTCCAAAATGCGTCCTTCGTTCAGGACGGCGTTTTTGCTGTTGCGACGGCAACCGAAAATACGAAAACGGTATTTGCCGAGCTTACGCGAATAATTGCCGGTGCTCATGCCGTTTTTAATGCGAAAATCAACCCATTCCAGTTCTAACGGCGCAAAATCACCGCACTGATGGTGAACGGCATTGTACAAACTGTCGTCAAAAACAACATAATTCTGAATATATTTAGGATTCGGTTTTACCGGACGGCAGGCCGGACCGTTACAGGGCGCGCCGCCGAAAATGCTGCCATTCTTATCACAGGTTTTGCAGGGACCGCCGCCGAAAATACTGCCGTTACGGTTGCAGGTAACGCAGGGGCCGCCGCCAAAAATGCTGCCGTCACGATCTTCTTTGACTTTGCCGTATTCGTCAACCGAGTCGTCAAACAGCTTTTGCCGCGCCGACATCCGGTATTCTTCCGGGCGCGGGCTCAACGTATAGGCCACCGGGCGCATTTCCTCCAAATTGCCGTCGGGGACAGCTGCCTGAATACACCCGCCGGGTTTGCGGGTTACGACTGTCTTCACCTGCGGACAGGCACAGTCTTCACCGCTTCCCATCTGAGCGGGACAAGCGCAGTCATCAACCGGCGCGGCCTGTTGCGGACAATCGTAGCTGCCCGAAGCCGGACACTGAGCGGCGGACGGGAAAGCCCATACGGTCAATGCAGCGGCACAAAGAGCAATTTTCAAGGTCATTAATTTCTGCATTATTTTTTATCTCCTAGATTTTATAGTCAGGCATTTTCCATCGCAAAGACAGAGCCTCGGCGATGTGTATTTTAAGCAATTTTATTTCATTTTGCAAGTCTGCAATTGTTCTTGCTAACCGCAAAGTACGATGATAGGCGCGTGCCGACAGCCGCACTTTATCCGCGTAGGTCAATAACAGCGCTCTGGCATCATTGTCCAGCGCCGCCGCCTGTTCAAGAAGTTCGCCTTTTAACTGTGCGTTGGTCAACAATTGCGGGCATCCGAAAGCAACGAAACGCTTTTTCTGAATTTCGCGGGCTGCCAGCACCCTTTTACGAATTTCCGCCGAGCTTTCGCCCGGTGTGGCAGCAGACAGATCCCACGGACTGACAGCAGGAACTTCAATTTGGATATCAATGCGGTCCAGCAAAGGTCCGGATATTTTGGAACGATATTCTTCGGCACATTTCGGTGCCCGGCTGCACTCGGCACCGGAAATCCCGAGATTACCGCAACGACACGGATTCATTGCCGCTACCAATTGAAAGCGGGCCGGAAACACCGTATGAGAGTTCACCCGCGAAATCGAAACGCTGCCGTTTTCCAGCGGTTGGCGCAACGCTTCCAGAGTCGGACGGGCAAATTCCGGCAGTTCGTCAAGAAACAGCACGCCGTTATGCGCCAGAGAAATTTCGCCCGGACGTGCTTTGCGGCCACCGCCGACCAACGCCGGAGTCGAAGCGCTGTGATGCGGATCGCGAAACGGACGTTCAAAACTGATGCGGCCGTCTTTAAGTTCACCGGCAATTGAATGAATCATGCTGGTCTCGATTGCCTCTTCGGTTGTCATCGGCGGCAAAATCGACGGCAATCGCGCTGCCAGCATCGATTTTCCAGAGCCCGGCGGTCCCACCATAATCAGATTATGAGCTCCGGCCGCCGCAATTTCCATCGCCCTTTTGGCCGATTCCTGTCCTTTGACGTCTCTCATATCCGGCAAAGCTACCGCATTATCACACCGTTTGGCTTGCGGAAATTCAAGCTGTTCGCTTCCCTGAAAATGATTGATCAACTGCAACAAAGTCTGCGGCGCCACGATATCGGACAACCCCGCCCATACGGCCTCGCTTCCCTGACTTGCCGGACAAATAATGCCGTAGCCGCGTTTTTTGGCGGCAACCGCTGCCGGTAACACACCATTGACATTAACCAAAGTTCCGTCAAGACCGAGTTCGCCCAGCACCACATACGGTGCCGTTTTAGCCGGTGCAATCACCCCCATGCCTTCCAACAGACCGACCGCAAGCGGTAAATCAAAATGAGAACCTTCCTTAACCAAATCGGCCGGTGACAAATTGACGGTAATCCGCTGTGCCGGCAGCTTCAGTCCCAAGGCGGTAAATGCGGCACGGATGCGCTCGCGGCTTTCGGCCACCGCTTTGTCGGGCAACCCGACAATCGTAAAGGCAGGCATTCCCGACGATATCTGAACCTGAAGCTCTACATCCAGAATTTCCAACCCGTTAAAAGCGACTGTATTAACCCGGGATAACATTCATTACCACCTCGGCGCTTTTTCGTTTTCTCTCCAGCGCCGGGTCGGATAAGTATCGGTGGTCAGAAAATCATACTTTGCCGGACGATAGGGAAGATCCTGAACCCGGACGAAACACTCCGCCTCCATGGCGCGGGCACATTCCTCGGCCGTCACGTCAACGGTATCACGGCAACAAGCGAGTTCCCCGGTGGTTTGATTCTGAAGCAGAATCACCGGTTCCAGATTTTGCGGCGTCGTTCCGAGCTGAATCACTTTGCCGCCGGCATCTTCTTCCGAAGTTGATGAACAACAGGCCGCCAGCGTCAACAGCGACGCTGCCCCCAATGCGATTAATTTTGCCTTCATATTTTCATCCTTACTTAAAGACGTTTTTCCTTATAATAGGGCATTTATATTTATTTGCAATAAATTTTGTTACGACGGCCACAGCGTCTCCGTATCACCGAAAGTCACGGCAGAGACAGCTTTTCAAACCGATTTTCATACCGTTGCCACTCCCGAAACAATGCTGCAAAAAAAGCTTGCCAAAATAAACTTTTAGAGTATATTAGCAACCGTCCCTTGCCGGATCTTTTTGTTTCGGCTATACATAAACCGTTTTTCCGCTACGGAAAAACATTGTTGAGAATCCATAAGGAGATATATTTTATGCAAAAATACGAAAGCGTGCTGATTGCACGTCAGGATCTCGGCGCTTCGCAGGTTAATAGCATTGTTTCGGACTTGTCCGAAGTTATTAAAAAAGAAGGCGGCGAGGTTGTAAGAGTCGACAACTGGGGCCTGAAAACCCTGGCTTATCGCATCAAGAAAAACCGCAAAGGTCACTATGTTATCATGAACATTTCCGCCCCGGCTGCCGCAATTGCCGAGTATGAAAGAATCATGCGCTTTAACGAAGACATCATTCGTTATATGACCATTCGCGTTGACGAATTTTCGGAAGGCGTTGCCTCTGAAGAAAAAGAAATTGAAGAAGCGGAGTAATTGATGATGAACAAACAAGTATTCTTTAAGAAAAAGAAATCCTGCCCGTTTTCCGGCGAAGACGGCATGAAAATCGATTACAAGGATGTTAAGCTCCTTTCCCGTTACATTTCGGAAAAAGGCAAAATCATCCCGAGCCGTATCACTTCGGTCTCTGCCAAAAAACAAAGAGAACTGGCCCGCGCCATCAAACGTGCCCGCTATGTTGCTCTGCTTCCGTTTGTCGCCAACTAAGGAGAAATGAGATGGAAGTTATTCTTTTGGAACATGTAAACAAATTGGGTAAAATGGGCGACAAAGTAAACGTTAAAAACGGTTATGCCCGCAACTACCTGCTGCCGACCAAAAAAGCCCTTCGCGCAACTGCCGAAAATCTGGCTTTTTATGAAAAACAAAAAGCTGAACTGGAAGCTCACAACAAAACTTTGTTCGAAAACGCTTCCAAACAGTCTGAAGAATTGCAGGGCTTTAAAGTCGTGCTGATCCGTCAGGCTGCCGAAACCGGTCAGCTCTATGGTTCGGTTACCATCCGCGATATCGCTTCGGCCATGAAAGAAGCCGGTGTTAATATTGAACGCCGCTACATCTATCTGGAACGTCCGATTAAGGACTTGGGTGTTTATCAAGTTAAACTGAACCTGCACCCGGAAGTCAGCCAGACCATTCTGGTTAACGTTGCCCGTACGGATGACGAAGCTCAGAAACAGGAAAACGCTTTTAATAAAGAATAGTTTTGCTGTCGCAGGCTTGCAAAAAACCCCGGATCACTTCCGGGGTTTTTCAATATACCGATTCTAGCCCTCTGCCATTTTTCATAACCACTAATGTCTTTTCCCTCTGTTTTCCTTCAGATACCTGTCAACCCAATCGACACCAACAGCGATCTACTTATTTATCAATCCTTATTGCTTCAAAAAATTATAAAAAATAATTTCATAAAATCAATTGATTATCGTTTTATTAACAAAAAAAAGTTCTTAGAAAACAACTATTCTCTCTATTATATAAAAAAACAAACTAAAAATCAGTACCTATGAAAATCAGAAGTCCTACTTTCTGTATGTGAACAACAAGAAACAGAAAACGACAAAAAACTTAAGTACGAAAAAATGAATAATTCAAAACCTCGATATCCGGTTGGATGTGATCCTCCGTAGACAAGGTGATTTGATTAAAAGATTTGATTTATGTATAACCTGGTAAAAATTCGTAGTCCTGATAATATTCAAGATTAAATTTAGTTTGAACATTCCCGCTCCTAGTGAGCTGCTTTTAAAAAACCCCTTCTTTCTAGAGGATGGGGTTTTTTTCATATTTTATCACTCACAGAATCTTATATCTCATAACCATATCAATAAATAATTTTAAGGTCCTTTTTTATTAAAGCTAATTACCCCAAAATAACCCGGAAGCTAAATAAGCAACACCTCTGATGCGTTGCTCGCACCCACTGGCAAAGAACGGTATCTGACGACAACTTGGTACTTATGTAAAAATCTCAAAACGATAACACTTATTTATACCTCGTCTGAGGCACTTAAAACAAAAAAATTTTTAACAATATAAAGATTATAACATGGCATATTTGATCTATTTTTTGCCATCAAAGTCTGTCTTCATATCCCAAACTCCCGGAAAAAAACAGGCAAACCTTATTCTTGGACTTTCAACATTTCCGCCAATTCAACCAACTGCTGCATTGCAACTTTTTTCTTCCGCCTCTTTACATCAACAGTTCAAGCCTCTGCCTAGTTCGGTTTTCAAACGACGCCCCGATTTTAGATAAATTATATGAAAAAGAAATTTTTTATAAAAAAACGCATATAATTTCGCCTTTTTTAAAAGGAAGAAACACCGAAAAAGCAAACTTTATGAGTTATAATCTTGTAAATAGTAAATTTGTGCCGGTGTATTATAGACTTTTCACTTCCCAATATCCCAATACAAGGCAATACTTCAACCTATAGTCTGTCAAATGCACCTGTAGTGATCGTTATAATGCAACGTTTACAGATATAGGTTGAATGATAACCTCCAAACCAAACAAACGGGGGAATTTCCCCCGTTTGTTTTCATTATCATCACATCGCAAATCAGCCGATATAGACCGTATGCAGCATATTTGTACGTCCTTTGACTCCCAACGGAAAACCGCCCGTAATGATAATATGGTCGCCATGGTGTGCGGCACCGCTTTCCAACGCAACCGACATCGCTACATCTTCAAAGTGATTAAAACTTCCGAAAGTCGACGCATTGATAAAACGCCGGGCACCCCAAACCAAACCCAGCTGCTGTGCAACCTTAACATCAGGCGTTACCGCAATGATCGGAATATCCGGACGTTCGCGCGAAACCAAAAAGGTGGTGCGGCCCGAACTGGTATAAGTGACCACCGCGGCCACTTTGGTCAACACTTTGGAAATCTCGCTGGCAGCAAACGTGATGGCGTCCGCCTCTCCCATGCAGCACGATACCGGCTGCATGCTTTTCATATACTGGAAAAACAACGGATCAGCTTCGACCTGAGTAATGATCTTACTCATCATTTTGACCGCTTCGACCGGATATTTACCGGCAGCAGTTTCAGCCGAAAGCATTACAGCATCGGCACCGTCGTAAACAGCGGTCGCCACATCCGAAACTTCGGCACGGGTTGGCGTCGGCTTTTCAATCATCGATTCCAGCATTTGAGTCGCAACAATTACCGGACGCGCGTATTTGCGGCAGGCATTGATAATTTTCTTCTGCAACACCGGCACCGCCTGCAGCGGACATTCGACGCCGAGATCGCCGCGGGCCACCATAATACCGTCCGAAAGCCGGATAATGTCTTCCAGCTCGGCAATTGCACTCGGTTTTTCCAGCTTGGAAATAATCAGGGCCCGATCACCGATCAACTCGCGGGCTGCTTTAACATCCTCGGCAGATTGCACAAAAGAAAGACAGACCCAGTCGGCGCCCATATCAAGAGCAAAATTCAAATCGTCGCGGTCTTTTTCGGTAATCGCGGAAATCGGCAATTTGATGTTGGGCAGATTAACCCCTTTATGGCCCGAAAGGGCTCCTCCAACCTTAACTATCGTCACCGCCTGATCACTGCTGCACGATTCAACTGTCAACACAATATTGCCGTCATTAAGCAACAACTCGTCACCGGGCTTGATTGCCGCAAAAATTTCCTTATGCGGCAAAGTAACCCGCTGCTGGTTACCGGGCAAATTCTGCATATCCAGCACAAAACGGTCGCCTTCTTTCAACACGATTCCGCCGTTTTCAAACTCCCCTACCCGTAGTTTCGGCCCCTGCAAATCGGCAACCACGGTTGTAAACAATCCTTTTTCTTTGGAAAGACGGCGTACGGTTTCGTAACGTTGTTGATGTTCCTGATGCGTGCCATGACTGAAATTAAAACGAAAAGCGTCGGCACCGGCATCAAGCAGGCGGGAAATCGTTTCTTCATCGGCGGAAGACGGACCGATGGTGGCCAGAATACGGGTATAGGTTTTTTTTGGCATTTTTTATCCTCTTTCACATTTTATATAATAGCGGCATTATAGGCGCTAAAATTTAAACTTCTACAATATTTTTTTGTTCACACAAATTTATTTGCTTGTAAAAATATATAGGTTTTGATAATCTCGCTTACAATTAAAAACCCGTTTTCAGGAGATAAAAAATGACAGAAGTTGGAGGCATTGCTGCCGACAGACTGCGTTCGCTGATTGAACGCATCGAACGCCTGGAAGAAGAGAAAAAAGCTCTTTCCGGCGATATCCGCGATGTTTTTGCCGAAGCCAAATCAGCCGGTTTTGACGTTAAGATCATGCGCTCGATTTTGAAACTGCGCAAAATGAACGCTGCCGACCGCGACGAACAAGAATTCTTACTTGACACTTATCGTAAGGCTCTTGATTTATAAGCCGAGAGCCAAGCCTAAGATACCGCCGATAATGATATAGGCAATGGGGTGCAGTTTGAAAAAATGAATTGCACCCCAAAATATTGCGCAAATCGCCACCGCCTCAAGGTTAAGCAAAGATAACCGCCCCAGTTCAATCCCCGCGTTCAGAATTAACGCCAGAACCGCCGGACGAATCGTGTACATCAGGTTTTGAAAAAAGCTGGTTTCGCGATAACGGTCCAACAATTTGGCAATAATGATTATAATCACCACCGACGGAAAAACCAACCCCAGAGTGGCGGTCAACGCACCGGCAATGCCGGCGGCCTTAAAACCGGCATAGGTCGCCATATTCACGCCGACCGGCCCGGGAGAAGATTCGGACACCGCAATCATGTCCACCAGTTCCGCCGAAGTAAACCACGGATATGCCGCGCTGAGATCAAACAGGAACGGAACCGTCACCAAACCGCCGCCCAACGCAAACAAGCCGATTTTGAAGAATTCGCCGAATAAAGTCAAAAAAATCATTGTCTCAGCCCCTTACCGTCAAACCGATGAACGCCGCCGCCGCAACCACCATCACCGGCGAAGCACCCAGCCACAAAAGCCCCAGCATTGACAAAACAAAAATTGTTCCCTGCAACAAACTGCCGATTCCTTTTTTGCGCATACTTAAAATAACATCAAAAATCAGGGCAATCACCACAATTCGGATGCCGGCAAAAGCATGGGCAACATAACGGTTTTCCATATAAAGGGCCAAAATGTTGGCCAAACCGATAATGATCAAAAACGAAGGCATTACAATACCGGCGGTCGCTACAACCGCACCGGAAATATTTTTCATTTTATAACCGATAAAAGTGGCAACATTGACCGCAATAATCCCCGGCGTGCATTGACCGATCGAATAATAGTCCATGATTTCTTCATCGCTGACCCACTTCTTTTTTTCGACCAACTCCGCCTGCAGCAGCGGAATCATCGCATAACCGCCGCCGAATGTGAAGAGACCGATTTTAAAGAAAGTCGCAAATAAATTCCACAAAACCGACATTTTTGACTTATCTCCGTTTTCAAAAAATTAAATATGATTATATCAAGATAAACTTTCATAATCGTTAAAACGGAGATAAAATGATTATAGCTGTTCTGAAAGAGATCACTGATTACGAACAACGGGTTGCCGTTACGCCCACCGTCATCCGCAAACTCACCGAGGGTGCAATCCGGGTAAAAATCGAAAAAGAAGCCGGCAAAGCAGCCGGTTTCAGTGATGACGATTATCGGCAGGCCGGTGCCGAAATCACCGCAACGGCGGAACAGACCGTACAAGACGCCGCTTTCCTATTTAAAATTCAGGCTCCGGCCTCCCAAGAACTGGCACGGCTGCCCGACGGTATCTCCGTAATTGCCGATCTTCGCCGCCTTGAGGCAGACGACGAACTGATTTTCAATCATCGTCTCAGCCTGTATGCCTTGGAAAAAATTCCGCGGATTTCACGAGCGCAAAACATGGATATATTGTCTTCGCAAGATAATCTGGCCGGCTACAAAGCGGTGTTGGAAGCTGTTAATATGCTTAACCGTGTCGTGCCGATGATGACAACTGCCGCCGGATCAGTACCGCCGGCAAAAGTGTTGGTGATCGGCATCGGTGTTGCCGGACTGCAGGCGATTGCCACCGCCAAACGCCTCGGTGCCGCTGTCTCCGCTTCCGATATCCGTCCCGAAACCCGCGAACAGGCCGAGTCTCTCGGTGCCCGTTTTGTAACATCCGAAAATCTGGAAGCCGCCGTTTTTGAATCTGACATCATCATTACCGCGGCAGGGTCACCACCCAACGCACCGGTTCTGATTCGCGAAAAACAGCTCGAAAGTCTCCGTCGCGGCTGCATTCTGGTTGACATTTCCGGTAACGTGGAAGCTCTGAGCTACCCCGAAACCTATCTTACCGCCAACGGCGCAACCGTCACCGGCGACAAAATGATGGCGGCTTTGCTTCCGCATACCGCAAGTTTTCTGTTTGCCAACAACATTTACAATTATTTCCGCCTGCTGCAGCCGACTGCAGTACCTGCTGCCACACCCGACTTCAATGACGAAATACTTAACCGCACCTGTATTTATTATCAGGGCAAAAAACGGGAGTAAGTTATGATTGATCTGACAACCATTTTTATATTGGCGGCTTTTATCGGCTATTTTGTCGTATGGGGCGTAACGCCGGCTCTGTATTCGCCGTTGATGAGCGTTTCCAACGCGGTCTCGGGCGTGGTGGTTCTTGGCGCGGTTACCGTTGCCGGTTTTGCCGAGAATCCGTGGGCCGAAGCCTGCGGACTGATCGCCATCGTTTTGGCCTCCGTTAACATTTTCGGCGGATTCGCCGTTTCGGCACGGATGTTGTCAATGTTCAAAACCCGGGAGAAAAAGTAATGAGCGGATTAATTTATCTGATGGCGGCAGTTCTTTTTATTCTCGCGATTCGCGGTCTCAGTTCTCCCCGCAGCGCCCGTCTCGGCAACGGTTTGGGAATTGCGGGGATGACGCTTGCCGTGGTAACGGCTTTGGCACTGGTTCCGCCGCAACGTCTGCTGTTGATTGCTCCGGCGTTGGCAATCGGCGGCGTTATTGGTGTCATCAGCGGACAAAAGGTCAAGATGACGGCACTGCCGCAAATGATTGCCGCTTTTAACGGTCTCGGCGGTCTGGCCGCCGTGTTTATTGCCGCCGGAGAAATCGCCGACGGCGGCACCCGTTATTTCGGCTCGGCGGCAGGATTGCTGATCGGTGCCCTGGCCTTTTCGGGTTCAATGATCGCTTTTGCCAAACTACAGGGACTTTTACCCGGACGACCGTTTCGTTTTGCGCTGCAACACCCGCTCAACGTCCTGCTCGGCGCCGCTGCCTTTGCCTTGTTAGCGGCTTTTTCGCTCTGGCATACCGAATGGCTGTTCTGGGCGCTGGCCGTTATTGCCCTGCTGCTTGGATTCCTGCTTGTTTTGCCGGTAGGCGGCGCCGATATGCCGATCATTATTTCGGTGCTCAATTCCTATTCCGGCTGGGCAGCAGCCGGAATAGGCTTCACGCTCGGACAAACGTTGCTGATCATTACCGGCACCATTGTCGGTGCCAGCGGCGCCATTCTGGCTTATGTTATGACCAAAGCAATGAACTCCTCCCTTCTTCAGATCATGACCGGCGGCAACGCTCAGACTTCTTCCCGCGGCACAGCATCCGGCCACGAAGACCGCACCGCCCGCAGCGGCAGTCCCGAAGACGCTGCTTTTATTATGGAAAATGCCGAAAAAATTATCATTGTTCCCGGCTACGGCATGGCTGCCGCCCATGCACAGCATGCCTTGAAGGAGATGGCCGATATTTTGCGGCAAAAATATCATGCCGAGGTGCGCTTTGCAATTCACCCGGTGGCAGGCCGCATGCCCGGGCACATGAACGTTCTGTTGGCCGAAGCCAACGTCCCTTATGACGAAATTTATGAAATGGACGACATTAACCGTGATTTCGGAAATGTCGACGTCGCTTATGTGATCGGTGCCAACGACATCACCAACCCGTTGGCCAAAACCGATCCTTCGTCCCCCATCTACGGCATGCCGGTACTGGAAGTCGAACGTGCCAAAACGGTCTTTTTCGTTAAACGTTCACTGGCCGCGGGCTATTCCGGAGTGGACAATCCGCTGTTTTACAACGACAATACCATTATGCTCTACGGCGACGCCAAACAAGTGACCGAAGCAATTGTCAAAAATCTCGAAAAATAAATCTTCTCAACGATTTTCAAATATTTGCGAATATTGTCAGACCAAAATCAATAAGCCAACCAGCAAAACCCCATACAGCAGAATTCCTTTGAGATACATCCCCGCCACCCTGAAGTCCGCGCCTGAAGGCATCGCATTTTCGATAATGATGGTCTGAATCAACACATACAAAATATAATTCAGCATTGTTGGACGCATCAGCGGCAAATAATAGCGGTTGATATAAAAACCGATCACCAGCAGCAACAACGGCGCCATTGCCGACGGAATCGCATTATAAAAGGTAACGTTGCGAAAGCCGACGCTCCCCATCACATAATAACCGTCGGGAGACTTGCGCGGAAAAACGGTAAAATTGCACGGATGGGCATTGAGAACCAACCCAACAATATAATGCATCATTTCATGAAGAACGGTTCCTGGAATATTGACCAAAGCACTGGCCCACATGCTGCTGTAAGTGGTATATTTTATCCGCAACAGCACAATCACCAACAAAATCAGCAAAAAACGGTTGTTAAACAAAGTAGCCAGCACTTCGGGATCGGTCGAAAAATAAATCCAACGCTGGTAAAGCAAAGCCAAAAAGTCCATTTTTTTACTCCTTGTTGAGCATCATCATGCCGGCCAGATAAGTATTGAGCAGCAAAGCGCTGCGGTTATCGCTGCCACCGTTGGCCGCCGAGAGGGCGCTCAGGGCCGTTAACGCGGTTTCCAGCACTTTTTGCGACGTTTTTAACCGTTTGATACCGATCCGCGGAAACATTGCCGTCAGATCCGGTCGTAACAAACATCCGAACTTGACCAGCCGCCGCCGATAGCCGATGCTCAGGCGGTAACCGTTCAGATTAAGGTGAAAGTTATAAAACAGAAACCACAACTGCCGGTTTGAAGCGACAAACTGCCGGAAAAAATCCGCATAAAGGTTAATATTGCGATAGCCATGGGGTTGGCCACCCAGCTGGCTGAGATAAGCATAAAGCTCATCCAGCGTCAGTTCGTTTTGTTCGGCGATAAAATCGTCCATGGAAGCAAATTGATTATAAATCGTACCAATCGAACAGCCGGAAGCTTCGGAAAGCTTGCGGGCAGTTAAAAACGCCGCACCTTTTTCGGCCGCCAGCCGACGTCCGGTCTGTAACAGTTTTTGGCGAATATTGTCTTTTGAATTCTGCATCATATATTTTTCTTAACAAATTGTTTGCAATTTGGCATTATAATAATTCAATTCTGAACGGTGTTCAATTTTTTTCTTGACCTATAACGGGAATAATTCGATGAAAAAGATATTTTTTACAGCCCTCTGCCTTCTTTTTACCGCAACTTCTCTGAAAGCCGAAACCCTTGAAGGCGGCAAATTCCTGGAAGATGTCCTGATTTCCGAGGATATCAAGATGGAGGAAAGTTCGCTTTCCGCTAAAGAAAAAGCCAGCCTTCTGTTACAACAAAAACCCAAAATCATCAAAATCGAGGGGCAACCGCTCAAATTTCGTTCTCCAACCCAGCCCAAGCCGGTCACGGCGGTCAGCAAACCGATTGATACCACCACCAAATACGGTGAAGCGCCGTTCGGACTCTCGTGGGGCGCTACCTACAACCAGACCAAAGCGCTGGGCGTTGATCTCGAACGGATTGAACGCAAAGACAGCGTCAACGATTTTATCGTTACCAAACTGCCGAAGCCGATTTCCGACTTTCGTCAGGTTATCGTCAGTTTCGGCGAAAACAATTCGCTTTGGCGCATTAATGGCTACGGGCGTTTGATCGACGACGACGCTTCGGCATCAAAGGCATTGTTTTTATACCGCAAATACTATAAATTGCTTGAACGCAAATACGGCAATGCCCAAGAATTCTTTACACCCAAAATCTCTACTATTGAAAAAAAAGTCAAAGACGAGTATGGAGTAGATAAGATTGAAATAGAAAAAATTCCCCAACCGATCGGCGGTCCGGACTTTTTGGCCGAATTACAGAGCGGACAGGCGGTTTTATATGCAACTTTCGAGGATCAGGATGTCGGCGCGGCGCTGGCCGTCAACGTGGACGGCGACGGCAAAAGCTACATCATCATCGATTATACCAATTTAAGAATCTTTCGTGAACGTGAAGAAGAAACTCTGAACGCTCTCTGAAAAAACAGGAAGGAAAAAAGACTGAAATGACTAAAGTTTGTTTTTGTGGAATCTCCGGCAACGGTATGAGCCCGCTGGCTCAAATTCTGAGTTTAAAAGGTTTTGAGGTCTGCGGCAGCGATCGCAGCTTTGATGCCGGACACGACGGCAAGAATCGTCAGGCGTTGTCAGATATGGGGATCAAGCTGTTCCCTCAGGACGGTTCCGGTATTGACGCCGACACCGATGTTGTGTACGTTTCCGCCGCTTTAGACGAAAACAACCCCGATATCAAAGCCGCCCGCGCGCTTAACATTCCGGTTCAGAAACGTTCGGATCTGCTTTCGAAACTGTTCCATCAGTATTCGTTCGGTATTGCCGTCGGCGGTACCTCAGGTAAAACCACCACGACCGCCATGATCGGCTACATTCTTGATATGCTCGGCCAAAAACCCTGCATGATCAACGGCGGAATGTTGCGCAATTATGAACTGCTGAAAGGTCTGCCCAACTTCATTTACAATCAAGACAAATTCTGTGTTATTGAGGCTGATGAAAGCGATGGCTCAATTTGCAAATATCATCCCAATGTTGCCCTGATTAACAACATTTCCCATGACCACACTTCCATGGAAAACCTGATCAGCTATTTTACCGCTTTCGCTGCCCACACCAAAGACGTATTGGTCATCAATGCCGACTGCGAACTGACCCGCAACCTGAAACACGATCGCAAAACCGTCACTTTTTCGGTTCAGGATTCGTCTGCCGACTTCTTTGCCGATGGCATTCAAAGCATGCCGGAAGGAACTCAATACAGGTTCCGCGGTCGCATTTTCCGCCTCAATTTGTTCGGCGCCTTTAATGTTTCCAACGCCATGGCGGCAATTGCCGTTTGTACGCAGGCCGGCATTGATCCGCTGCAGGCTGCCGAAACGCTGGAAGGCTTTTCCGGTATCAAACGCCGTTTGGAAATTGTCGGCACCACCTCGCATAACATTACCCTGATTGACGACTTTGCCCATAATCCGAGCAAAATAGCTTCTTCGCTTTCCGCTCTTAAGGAATATCCGCGCCGTCTGATTGTAATGTATCAGTCACACAGCCCGTTTTCCGCCTTCAATACCGGCGACGAAGTGGCTGCTGCCGTTGCCGATATACTGGATGATGAAGATATTTTCATTATGCCCGAAGTTTATATGCTCGATAAAAAAACTGATCCGGATATCACCGCCGACAACATTATCCGCGCCGCCAAAGCCAACGGCTTAAAAAACGCTTATTTCCTTGAAAACCGCGAAAACGTTCATCGGTTTATTTTGGAAAATGCCCGTGATGGCGACTGTATCGTTATCATGGGAGCCCGCGACAACTCGCTGCCCGATTTCAGCCGGCAGTTGCTTCAGGAGTTATAAAATGCTTTTCCCGGTTCCCCGCGGCTCTAAAGTCGGCATTGTCTCTCCGTCCTGCGCGCTCGATTCGCCCGCACAAATTCGTGACGGCCTGCGCTGGCTGGAGAGCTGCGGGTACCGGGTCAGTCTGGGTAAATATGTTTATGACAGCTTCAATCATATGGCCGGCACCCCCGAACAACGTGCCGAAGATTTGATGCATTTTTTCAAGGATCCGGAGACAAAAGCCATTTTTGCTACTTGTGGCGGCTATGGCGCACAATACATTTTACCGCTTCTTGACTATGAGATCATCCGTAAAAATCCCAAACCGCTGATCGGTTTCAGCGATATCACCGCCCTTCAGGCCGGAATTTTTACACAAACCGGCAACATCAGCTATGCCGGTATTTTGTTAAAATATGATTTTGCCGGCGGAAATATACACCCTTATACCGCACAAAGTTTGCTTCAGATTCTCGACAACACGGTTGACGAAATTACCGGCGGCATTACCGTTAATCCCGGATATGCCGAAGGCAGACTGATCGGCACCAACCTGTGTGTTTTGCAGCTTTTGGCCGGAACACCTTTTTATCCCGACCTCAACAATACAATTTTGTTATTGGAAGATGTCGACGATAAAAGCTACCGTTTTGAACGGATGTTGCTGCAATTGCGCCAACAACCCGGTTTTACCGGCGTACAGGCAATCATTTTCGGACAATTCAGCGACGTATATCTCAATCATCCCGATGATAAGGACCTTAATCAGATCATTGACGAATTTGCAGCTACCGTCAAAATCCCGATAATTAAAAACTTTCCGTTTGGCCACGTTCGCGCCCGCAAAACGGTGCCGATCGGCGCTCGGGTTGCCGTCGATGCCGGAAAGCCGACTCTATATATTAAAAGCTAAACCAACAATATGGCGCAGATTTTGTGCATTTAAATGCGCAATCAACTCCTGATATTTGAAAAAGCTGTTCCATCCCGAACTGTTAAACGCCATCATGCTGCCGATGATCCACAAATTGGCACCGGGCAGAAACAGGGCACAAAACAGATAGGAGACTTTCGGCAGGTCGGTTTGTTTTTCATGAATTTGCGACGCCACCGTATCGACATGATAACCGATAAAATAACCAAATACCGCACTAACCACCCAGTTTAACGGCGCCAGTTTCATATAAAAACCCACCCCGATCATAAACAAAAAGCAAAACAGCGGGAAAAAATAAGGTGCGATGATAATCAGCCAGTTTCCTTCGCCTTCAAAGCCCATCGAACCGCCCGAATTATCATCGGCAACCCGAATATGTTTGACTTTGTGGAACGTTAACAAGGCAAAAAAACTGTGCGTCAGCTCGTGGGCAATGATTTGCATTGAAGTGCGCACCGAAGCATCCATCGATGTACGTGCCACAAAAAACATGAAAAAACCACCAAACAGCGCCACAAATTTCAGAGTCTTGAAATCAAAATATTCCAACGACTGAAAAAAAGCCGGAACCGACCACAGCGCCCATACCGCAACCGGCCACTTCAATAAATTGATAATTTTGTCAATGATCATGTTCATAACAACGACTATATGTCAGCCCAAACAAAAATTCATCAAAATTCACACAACTATCAACATTACTCTTGTAAATATAATTATTGCTCTTACAATAATTTCCATAATTAATTTATTTTTCGGAAAGATTCTCCCATGGACAACACATTTGATTTTATCGTTAACGAAGAAGACGAAGTTATGCTGCTGCTGTATGCCGGCGACAGCGAACCTAAAGAAGCGACTTTTGAAATCAATGCCGAAGACCTCTCGGCGGTATTGCACCGCAACGACCAAGACAGCATAATGATCGACCGTCTTCCCGACGAAGTCTTTGACAGTCTGCAGGATGCCGACACTCTGATGGTTTGCGAATTAAGCCGCAGTGAAAATGAAGAAGATACCGAAATTGTGTATGCCTATGAAGCGGACATCGCTTTTTAAATCAGGGAACCAACAGATTATCCAACCGTTCTTCATCGACACCGGCCGGATCCTGGTGAATAATTACCTGTGAGTTGGGGAACTTTTCCTTAACTTCGCGTTCTACAATATCCGTCAGTTCATGGGCCTGATATAAAGACAGGGTACCTTCCAGTTCAAGATGAAACTCAAACATGTAAATGCCGCCCAGATCCCGGGTGCGCAGGTCATGAATGCCGCGGCAAAAACCACAGTTGTTAACCAACGTAATCACCGACTGCCGCACTTCTTCCGACAATTCCCGATCCATTAGCAGCGAAATCGCGTCACAGGCAATTTTATAGGCGTTAAACAGCAGATAAACCGAAACGAACAATGCAGCCAGGGTGTCAAACCAGTAAACGTCAAAAACCTTGACCATCACCAAACTGATCACGATCGACAGGTTGGTTGCCATATCAACCATATAATGCATACTGTCTGCCGCTACCGCCAGCGAGTTGGTTTTTCGGATCACATATTTCTGAAAGACAATCAGGCCGAAAGTTGCCGCCATGCTCACCAGCATGATGAAAATTCCAAACCCGCTGTCCTCCACCGGACGCGGCGAAACCAAACGGTGAATCCCTTCATAAATGACAAACACGCCCGATCCGGCAATAAAAGCCGATTGAATCAGAGCGCTCAGCGCCTCGGCTTTGCCGTAACCGTAACGATGACCGGAACTGGCCGGCTGCGAAGAGAAACGAACCGCCACAAAAGTAATCAGCGACGAAAAGATATCGGACAGGCTGTCTACCATCGACGACAGAATTGCCAGCGACCCGGTATAGAGGGAAGCCGCAAATTTTATAACGGTAAGCGAAACCGCCAGAGAAACGCTGGCTGTGGTCGCAATTTTCTTCAGGCGTGCGGTTTGGAGGTTATCGGACGGTAACAACGACATCTTCTATCTTCTTTAAATTATCCTTACTGATCTCATAACGGCATTTGGCCGCCGTTTCGGCAAAAAAGCCGAGATATCCCTTCTCGCCTGCCGAATCAAAAATATAATCGGCATAGATATGCCCCTCATTTTGCCAAATGTCAATCTCTGTCTGCACCGCATTTTCGACGTCAAGCCTCAGCGACAACACTTTCTCCCCCTCAGCCTCACCTTCGGCGGAATCGACAAATGCGGTGTTCAGCAGCGTTTTGACCAATTCGGTCGTACGATTGAGATTGTTGCTGCCGTTAAAACCGCTCAGGCGGCCGAAACGCAGATTCCACAAACTGCTGTAAGTCCAATCGTTGGCCGCCGTCGACAAATCGATCAAATCCGCTTTCACCATCCATACCTGAAACTTGTCGGCAAAACGTATATAAGCAGCCCGGGCGCCGCGACCGATGTCAATGTCATATTTGCCGATTGAAAAATCCGCAAGTTTTTTGCCGTTTTCTCCCTCCAACAACACTTCCGTCGCCGGAGAATATTTGGCTGCTGCCGGCGCCAGACCGAAACGCGACAAATATTCGGCTTTGTCCGATTTCTTTTCATAATACACCGCTGCCGCCAACGAAGCGAGAAAACGCCGTATTCGTTCCTGATAAACCGGCAAGCAAGGATAGCCTTCCAGTTTCCAAATATTGTTTTCTTTATAAAAATGCAAACTTCCGGCAGCTGATGTCAGTGAAATTTTCTCCACCCGGTTAAGCTCTGCCGCCAAATCTTCAAATACCGGCCGGTTTTCATACAGATCTACCGCATTACGGTTGCTTAACCAAAACGAAGTTATTCCTGCCGCCAACAACAACAGCGATATTGTACCGGCCACCTTGAATTCACGATTAAACGAAATCTGAAAAAGATTCGTACCGATGCGGCGCCGGCGCCAGAAATTCCTCAATCCGGCCAGGCCTAACGCTGCTGCAATCAACAGTGACACCAGATAGATGTTCACAAATTTGATCACCAGAGCGGTTTGTTCGATATTACGGTGCATACCGGTTCGAATTTCTGCCAGTTCCCGGCGCAGATCGTCTAGTTTCTGCCGGGTTCCAGCAATGACGGCCAGTTCATCGGGCGAAAAGCTGTCGCGCCCTTCAAATTCTCTTTTTACAAAAACTTCCTGCAATGCGGTTTTAGTCCGTTCTATTTGTTTGAAAATTTCGTTTTCCCGGGTTCGAAAAACGCGCAAATTATCTTTACGCAACTTTTCAAGCCCCTCAAAACGGCGAATTTTGCGGGTACGGCCGCGCAGATCGACCAAAACGTCATCACCGGACAAATAATCCAGCGCATTAAGCACAAAGTTGGCATTGTCATACAACGGAATGAAATAATTGTTTTCCAAAATAGTGCGGCTGCTGCTCCAGAACGTATCATAAATAAAATCGGTATCCGCAACCACAATCACTTCAAACGGATTCCGCTGATTCTTTTCCACCAGTAGCGCCGCCAAAAACTTTAACTTGCCGTCCGGTTTGAACAGTCCCAGCAGGTCGGCCGGATTTTTGCCTTCATACACCACGCCGGAACTTAAAACCCCGGAATTTTCATCGGCTTTGATCAGTGGCACAAACAGACTGCGATTGCCTTCCGGAACCAACGCCGATGCCGAAGCAAACAAAATTCCCTGCAAATTGCGGGTGGCAGCAAAATCGGGATTCATTGCGGTCGCCGGCACCACAAACTGTACCACGTCCTGAGTAAACACTGGGTTAGTCGAATAGTTCTTGGTGGCGTCGACCGTAATCGAATTGTCAAGATCGGCCACCACCAGTTCGTTATAAAAACGAAAGCCCCAGAATTTGTCCAGACCGTTGAGGTTGGACGGATAAAACTCAATATTGTCAGGTGAAAAAATCCGCGACGCTTCCGCCGCCGTATCCAACAGCAGCAACGTCTTGCCGCCCAGTTCGGAATAATGCTTAATTCCGGAAACGATTTCATCGGTCAGTCGCAGCGGATGAATAATCATCAAGACGTCAATCTGACTCAAATCCTCCGCTTTATTAACGACTTTGACATCATAAAGTTTTTCGATTTCTGTCATGATATTCCAGCGCGGCGACACATATCCGCCTTCGAACGGCGTGTCAAAAACCGGAAGGCTGCCGATCAGGCCCAACACTTTCTTATGATGATACAACCGATAGACCGCCTCGACTAAATCCTGCTCCAAATAGGGATAGCGCTCCAACGCAAAAAACGGTATTTTTTCATGACGGTCGGCGCTGTCGCTTAATATCAGCCCGAAAAAACCGTTTTGGTTGGCATCAACCAGCGGCAGCGGCTGCATACCGGCGGCAATTGCTTCGTCTTCCGCGTCATCTAGCGGCTGCGGATTATAGATTTTGTAACTGAACTTTTGCGGCGCCAACTTTGAAAACTGTTCCAGCAACAGCCGCACGCGGTCAAACATCAATCGCATTTCCGGGTTACGTTGCCCCAACAACGGCGAATAATAAAGCTTTGCCAAAACCGGTTCGGGAAGATTGTCCAACACCTGCCGCGACGACGGTGTCAGGGTATAGAGCTTTTCTTCGCTGAAATCATAGCGGCGGGTTTGCAAAAAATGGTTGGCCGTCATGTTCAAGCCCGCAAAAGCGCTCAGCAACAGCAAAAAGAACAACATGTAATAACCGGCCTGAGTCGATTTGAGCCAGCGCGAAGTTCCCGACGTGCGAAAACTGACCACCAGGATAGTGGTGACGTTAAATAACATAATTACCGAAGCGAAAAAGACAATATCTCTCAGTTCCAGCAGCCCGCCGGTCATCGAGCCGAAATGAATCAGAAAGCTGAAAGAAGCGACCATATCCACCACCGTCGTCGGCGCAAACAGACGGAAAAAGCCCAGAACATACTCGACTCCGCTCAAAAAAAACAAAAAATTAACAATGACCGCTAACACCAACGCAATCACCTGATTACGCGTCAGAGCCGACATCGTTTGCGAAATCGCCAGCATGCATCCCGCCAACACCCAACTGCCGACATAACCAAGGGCGATAACGCCGTTGTCAGGGTTGCCGAGATAATTGACCGTCAGCCAAAACGGAAAAGTCAAAATCAGAGCAACACCCGCAAAAATCCACGAAGCCAAAAACTTTCCCCATACCAGGGTCGAAACCGAAACCGGCATTGTTAGCAATTGTACCACCGTCTTACTTCGAAATTCTTCCGCCCACAACCGCATCGAAATACCGGGAATAAACAACAGATAGAGCCAGGGCTGAAAAGCAAACATAGAGCCGAGATCGGCAGTTCCGCGGTCGATAAAATGACCGAAATAAACCGCAAACGAACCGTTCAACAGCAAAAAAGCGATCAAATACACATAAGCCAACGGTGAAATAAAATAGCGCCGCAATTCGTTTTTGGTCACGACCCACAATTTTTTCATTTACACCTCGTCTTCAGTAATGGTTAACTGCCGAAAAGCTTCTTCCAGACTTTTCTTTCCGCTTTTGACAATGATTTCTGCCGGCGTACCGTCGGCAACAACCCGACCGGCGCTGATCAGAATAACCCGATTGCATATCGTTTCGGCTTCTTCCAGAAGATGTGTCGAAATCATGATCGTCTTTTGACGTCCCATCCGGGCAATCAAATCGCGAATATGATGTTTCTGGTTAGGATCCAACCCGTCGGTCGGCTCATCCAACAACAAAATCGGCGGATCGGAAAGGATGCTTTGGGCAAAGCCGACCCGGCGCTGATAGCCTTTGGACAGGGTTTCGATTTTTTGTGTCGCCACATTTTCTATCTTGGCAGTCTTTATCGCCTCATTCACCGCCGTTTTATCCAACAGCCGCAAACCTGCCATATATTCAAGAAACTCGTGAACCGTCAGATCGGAATAGAGCGGAGACCCTTCGGGCAAAAAACCGATATCATTTTTCACCGCCAGCGGAAAATCGCGAATATTGCGACCGCGGATAAAAATATTGCCGCGGCTCGGCGCCAGATATCCGGCAATCATATTCATCAACGTCGATTTGCCGGCACCGTTCGGTCCCAAAAGGGCGATCACTTCGCCCTCCGAAGCCTTAAAACTGATGTTATCGACTGCCCGGATGGCGTCATAATTTTTGCTCAAATCGCAAACTTCGATATTTGCCGCCATCAGGCTCTCCTATTTTCGGTTAATTTCATACAAAACCACCGCCGCCGCGGTCGACACGTTAAGGCTTTCCACCTGCGGATTGATCGGCAGCCGCACCGTCATATCGCACGATTCTTCAACCAGGCGACGCATGCCGGCCCCTTCGCTGCCCATAACCACCGCCAATTTTCCGTCCTTGGGCAATGTGCTGACGTCAGCGGTGGCATAACCGTCCATTCCGACTGCCCAAAAACCTTCTTTTTTCAACTTGTCAATTGCCCGCGAAAGGTTGGTAACCCGGCAGACCGGCACCAATTCAAAAGTTCCGGCAGCCGCTTTAAGCAGCGCCCCGCTTTCCTGCGGTGAATTTTTATCCTGTACCACCAGTGCCAACACGTTAAAAGCCGCACAGGAACGGATAATGGCACCGATGTTTTGCGGATCGGTTACCTGATCCAGAAGCAGAACGCAGGCGCTTTCGTTCACACGCGCCTGTTCACACAATTCTTCCAAAGAAATTCCCGGCAGCATTTCGGCAATCGCCGCCATTCCCTGATGAACGGCGTCTCGGGGCAGCAGTTTTTCCAACTCGCGGCGTTCGACGATCACGATTTTGTTATCGGACAGCAGCCCTTTAAGCTCGGCGGCATTCTCTTTCAGACACATCACCCGCACGATTTTACGCTGCTGATTGTTCAGCGCTGCACAAACGGCATGCCGTCCGTAAATAACCACCTGATTTTTGTTTTGCATTTTGTTTTTCTCCCCATAAGCCTCTGCCGTTTAACCGGAAGCCATATTTCAAATTATTTAGTTTTTCTCAAGAAAATCAATAACCTCTGCCAAACTGTCAACCTTAAGAGTCGGCAGCGCGCCGCCGTATTTGTGATTCGGATCATAAATAACCACGGCCGCTTTATTGTTGTCATCATCATAACAAGCCGCCGTTTTAACATCGGCTTCACCGTCGCCGATGACGACAATTTGCTGCGCCGGCGGCACACAATGGTCAAAAACGGCATGGCAGGCTGCCGGATGAGGCTTGTCCTGCTCATATTCTCCGGCCGCCACCACTTTTTTAAAATAAGCGCCAAAACCCAGCTTTTCTATTTCTTCGTGAATAAAACGAGTCTTTTTATTGGTAATCAGATAAATCTCCATCCCGGCCCGGCGGCAGTATTCCAGCAGCTCGGCCGCACCCGGCATCGCAGCCAGACGATCGGTATGATACTTTTCGATATATTCGTAAAAATAAGCAGCCGCTTCATTCCGACGTTCTTTAAAAATGTATCCTAAAGTATCTTTATTTTGCAGGGTACTGGTAATTCTTTTAACTTCATCGTACGGAATCCTAAGCAGTCCCATTTTATCAAAGGTATAATCATATGCCGCCGAAATCACCGGGTAAGTGTCTGCCAGCGTTCCATCCCAATCAAATACTGCGTATTTGTGCTTCATGTTCCCTCCTTGCTTTTAAGGATATTTTAAAGCTTCGCGCTTATGCTCGGCTTTAGGCAAATAATAACATTTCAGGAGTTGTGGTCAATGGAAAATCTCGACCGTACCGCAAAAATGCAAGACTTTATCCGTAAACATTCCGCTGCCGATTTTGAGATTCGGCCGTTAACAGCCGACGCTTCCAGCCGTAAATATTACCGGGCTTTTTTTGCCGGGGGCACCACCGCCGTTGTGATGGACGACGAAGGCTGCCGCTGCCGAACCCGCGAGTTTGTCGAACTTTCCGACTTTCTGCGCCGCCGCGGCGTATATGTTCCTACAGTTATGGCCAAAGATTTTGACAACGGATTTCTGTTGCTGGAGGATCTCGGCGACCTCACAATTACCAAAACGCTCACCGCCGACAATGAAATGACGCTTTACCAAAAGGCGGGAGAAGCGATTTCTAAAATCGCCGCCATACGCGAAAGGCCGCAATGTGCCGGTGAGTTATCGCGCCGTCGCATCATCGACGACGTCCGCCTGTTTACCCAATGGTACTTTCCGATGGCTGCCGGTTTTCCGCTGCCCGATGATGCCGAAAAAGAATTTCTCGAGATTTTCGAACGTCTGTCCGAAATGGCTTTTCGTGTTCCGCAGCGTTTGGTTCTGTGGGATTATCATATTGACAACATCATGTTGCCACCCGGTCATGCCGATTGCGCCGTTATCGACTTTCAGGATGCAATGTGGGGACCGCTGACTTACGATATCGTCAGTCTGCTGGCTGCCGATCGCCGTACCGCTTCACCGCAAGTCATTGCTGCGGTTAAAGATTCTTTTTTTGCCACACTCGAAAATGTCAACCGCCAGGATTTTGAAGATTCTTATGCCTTTTTGTCAATGTATCGTCATCTGCGGGTTTTGGGACGTTTTACCACTTTAAGCATGGTAAACCAAAAAGAACGTTATCTGCAGTATATTCCGCAAACGTGGCAAATGCTTGAACAGGCTCTCGTTTATCCCAAACTGGCGGAGATGCGCCAGTGGCTTGAACGCCGGATGCCGCAAGAATTACGCCGGACGCCTGCCCGCAAACCGATAAGACAGGCCATGCTGATGGCCGCCGGCCGTGGCACCCGGATGCAAAGTCTGACCGACGACTGCCCAAAACCGCTGATAAAGGTCTGTAACCGTGCACTGATCGACTACAACTTTGATCGCCTGAAAGAAGTAAACATCCGCAATATCGTCGTCAATCTTTGTTACAAAGGTGAGATGATCCGCGAACATCTTTTAAGCGTCCATCCCGATTTTGAAATTCATTTTTCCGAAGAGGTCCAAGCCCTCGAAACCGGAGGTGGCGTCAAAAAAGCGTTGCCGTTGTTATCCGATTCCGCCTTTTTCGTAATTAACAGCGACGTCTTTTACATTGACCACGGCTACAAACCGGCTTTGTGGCGCATGATCGACGCCTGGGATGAAAATAAATATGATATTCTGCTGCTGCTCCAAAAACTGGAAGATGTGTGCGGCGACCGCGGTATCGGCGACTATCGGATCGACCGCAACGGCCTGCCGGAACGCAATGCCGCCAAAACAGCCGGCTTTCCCTATATGTTCGGCGGCGTTTCAATTGTCAGCCACAAAATTTTTGATGGCGTCGAAAGCGAAAAATTTTCACTGCGCGATTTGTTTGACGTGGCACAAAGCCGCGGAAAGCTTGGGTTTGTCATTAATGAAGCCGAGTTTTTCCATGTCGGCACCCCCGCCGCGCTTGAAGCTGCCGAAATAAAAATTCACAGGCATAAATAAAAAAGGTGTTGACAACTTGAGCAAAATGCTATTATTTGCAAGAATGAAATTTGCAAAAAGGATTTCAACTCCTTTTTCCCTCAGTCTGAATTTTCATGGAGGGGTGGCAGAGCGGTCAAATGCAACGGACTGTAAATCCGTCGACTTTAGTCTACGAAAGTTCGAATCTTTCCCCCTCCACCATTTTAATTCGACGGGCTTGATGCAAGAACATTCTTTGCGCGGGTGTAGCTCAATGGTAGAGCAGAAGCCTTCCAAGCTTATGACGGGGGTTCGATTCCCCTCACCCGCTCCAAATTTTTGATCAAGATTTTGGTTTTAACAACACAAATAGGAAGACAGATAAATGGCAAAAGAGAAATTTGAAAGAAGCAAGCCGCACTGCAATATCGGCACGATCGGTCACGTAGACCACGGCAAGACGACATTGACGGCAGCGATTACGAAAGTATTGGCGGAACAGGGCGGTGCAGAATTTGCAGCTTATGATCAGATTGACAAGGCACCTGAAGAAAGAGCACGCGGTATTACGATTTCGACGGCTCACGTAGAATATGAAACCCCGAAACGTCACTATGCGCACGTAGACTGCCCGGGCCACGCTGACTATGTAAAGAACATGATTACCGGTGCGGCACAGATGGACGGCGCGATATTGGTTGTATCGGCAGCGGACGGTCCGATGCCTCAGACGCGCGAACACATTTTGTTGGCACGTCAGGTTGGTGTACCGGCGATTGTTGTTTACATGAACAAAGTAGACCAGGTAGACGATCCGGAACTTTTGGAATTGGTAGAAATGGAAATCCGCGATCTTCTGAGCTCTTACGGTTTCCCCGGCGACGAGATTCCGATTGTAAAAGGATCAGCATTGGCGGTATTGGAAAACGGTGATGCGAAGATCGGCAAAGATTCGATTATGGAATTGATGAACGCAGTAGATGATTACATTCCGCAGCCGGATCGTCCGAAAGACAAACCGTTCCTGATGCCGATTGAAGACGTATTTTCGATTTCGGGCCGTGGTACGGTTGTTACGGGTCGTGTAGAACGCGGTGTTATCCATGTTGGCGACGATATTGAAATCATCGGTATCAAACAGACCCAGAAGACGACTTGTACCGGTGTAGAAATGTTCCGCAAACTTTTGGACCAGGGCGAAGCCGGCGACAACATCGGTGTTCTTCTTCGCGGTACGAAGAGAGAAGATGTTGAACGCGGTCAGGTATTGGCAGCACCGGGTTCGGTTACGCCGCATACCGAGTTTGAATGCGAATGCTACATTCTGACGAAAGAAGAAGGGGGTCGTCATACGCCGTTCTTCAACAACTATCGTCCTCAGTTCTATTTCCGTACGACGGATATTACGGGTGCGGTAGAATTGCCTGAAGGAACGGAGATGGTTATGCCTGGAGACAACATCCGGATGAAAGCAACCTTGATCCACCCTGTAGCGATGGAAGAAGGCTTGCGTTTTGCGATCCGCGAAGGCGGCCGTACGGTCGGCGCCGGCGTTGTTTCGAAAATCATCAAATAGTTTGTAACGCAAACAAAAAACTCCCCGATATATGATCGGGGAGTTTTTTTATTACAAGCCTTACAGAAAACCTCATTTAAATGCTAAGATGTTGAGACAACAACGTTCCATATCCTGCCGTCAGTTGAGGTCTGAATTGCATTTTCTAACGGAAAGATCAGAAAAGAAAAACGTCCTGAAAACAGGACGTTTTTTATGGTTCAACATAACACGCCCTGCGTATGCAGGCAGATACAGACATTCCGGGCGGCTGTTAGGACGGCAGAGGCACGTTGTTAAATTCGAACGGTAAACTCAACCGTGAGGCCGATGCCGTTACTTCGCTCTGTCTGAAAAATGCGGCTTTCACCAATATCCGTAACCGCGGTGCCATCCCGTTTGCCTATCCGGCCAACAGCGCCACCGGTAATGCGGATTCGCTCATCATTTCGCGCGTTTACAAAAGCCCTTATTTTACGACATTATGTTTGCTCGTCAAAGAGATGCCGGCAACCCAAACCATACTTGAAAAATTGCCATGAACGACAATCCCAATCCCGATCAAAACACCGAATCCGAAATCCCCGACGTTCCGACGCCGCCCATTCCGACTCCGACAATTGCCGCGTCACGCCGGAAGTCCTTTTCTGTCAGGAACCGCCGACAGCCGTTTTGAAACAAACGGGCAATCTGGTAAACAACATTGCGTTTCCGTTCTCAACGCCGATTATAACTTGTGGGCCCGCCACGCCTTCAGCAACAACGACAAAGCATCTTCGTTCGGATAGGAATTGAACAACACTCGGCAATTTATACGGTTTAGACGTCAAATTCGTTTCTGCAACCCCGTCAAACCGACCGCTTTTAAATGGGGATTTTTCTTTGCTTTGGTCTGTCAATGCTGTTTTTTTGTTTGACACTTTAACAAAAAGAAGTTATTAAGTAGCTGAAAAAACCGAGAACCTTCTTTAAAGAAGGCTTTAAATAACAATAATAAACCGGAGAAATACAATGAAACGCACATATCAACCCTCTAAATTAGTAAGAGCCCGCCGCCATGGTTTTCGCACCCGCATGGCTACTCAGGGTGGACGCAAAGTTTTAGCTGCCCGCAGAGCCAGAGGACGCGCTAAGCTGTCAGCTTAAGGCACAGACAGATGCCGGCTTTTTCCAAGTTGAAAAAACGCAAGGATTTTATCTATGCGGCTAAATCGGGAGTTTCCGTTCCAACCCGCACCATCGTTTTGCAGGCGGTTTTTCGCAAATCCGACAGTCCTGTAACCGGTGCCCGGATCGGATATACCACAACCAAGAAAATCGGCAAAGCAGTGGTTAGGAACCTTTGCCGTCGTCGGCTCCGCGCCGCGGCGGCACTGTTTTTTGAAAAACTTGCCCTTCCGACGGCAGACTATGTTCTGATTGCCCGTTTTAGCACCGCCGACGCCGACTTTAAAAACATCTGCCGCGACTTGCAGCGCGGTCTCAAAAAAATCAATCAGACCCTAAACGGAGAAGCCGATCATGATCAACCGGATACTCAAGTTTCCGTTTCTGCTGCTGATTAAATTCTATCAAAAAGCCATCTCTCCTTTTCTTCCGCATAGTTGCCGCTTTCACCCCACTTGCTCGCAATATATGCTGGAAGCCATTCAAATTCACGGTATTATCAAAGGAATATACCTCGGCACCCGCCGTCTTTTGCGCTGTCATCCATGGGGAGGTTCCGGATTCGACCCGGTTCCGCCCAAATCAAACTGCAAGGCCAGAGATAAAAACTTGCATTGAAAATAAATACTGTTATATTCGTGTGATAAATAAATTTTAAGGGAATTCAACAACAATGAACGACGACATCAAAAGCTTCTATACGGCAATCATTTTGTCGCTGGCGCTTATTTTCATCACCAACCATTTCTTCTTCAAAAAAGACATCACGCCCGAAACACCGGCAATTGCGGTTAAGGCTCCGGAAACTGAAAATAAAGTCCCTGCCGCCGAATCACAGCCTGATGCCGTCCTTTCCTCCCAAGCCGCGGTTGCCGCTTTTCCGCATACCGACATCAGTACTCCTGCTCTCGCCGGTTCTTTCCGTACCCGCGGATTCCGTATCGACAATTTATGGCTGGAAAAATATAAACAAACCCTTTCACCCGACAGCCCGGACGTTGAACTGCTGTCTCCTGCCAAAACGGCCAACCCTTATTATGCCGAATTCGGCTGGTTGGCCGCCGACGCTTCGATTCGGTTGCCCAACGCCGACACTCCGTGGAACGTCAAAGGCAACAAATTAACCCCCGACACCCCGGTCGTTTTGGAATGGGAAAACGGACAAGGCTTAAAATTTATTACCAAAATTTCGCTCGATCAAAACTATATGTTCACCGTCAGCCAGGCGGTTGAAAACAATACCGGCAGCAACGTCACCCTCTATCCCTACGGTCTGATTGCCCGTTCTCCGGCAGCCGTCGGCAGCCGAAGCGTTGTTCATGAAGGAATGGTCGGTGTGATGGATGCAACCTTGAAGGAAATCAAATACGACGACCTGGAAAAGGAAAACGAAGAATTCGTTACTTCGGGCGGCTGGCTCGGTTTTACCGACCGCTACTGGTTTTCGGCAATCATTCTCAATCCGCAGGTTGAAAGTAAAGTCAAATTCAGCAAAAGCGGTGACAATCTTTATCAGAGCGATTTCGTCGGGGCACCCCTCACCATTGCTCCCGGTGCGGTCGGTTCCGATCAGATTATGTTCTATGCCGGTGCCAAAGAAATCAAACTGCTCGACAAATATACCAAAACTTACAACATCCCCAAGTTTGATCTTGCGGTCGACTTCGGCTGGTACTATTTCCTCACCAAGCCTTTTTTCTACATTCTCGACTTTTTGTATAACATCATCGGCAACATGGGATGGGCAATTCTGTTATTTGCCGCTCTGTTACGACTGGTCATGTTTCCAATTGCCAACAAATCTTATGAAAACATGGCCAAGATGAAAAAACTGCAACCCAAACTGAAAGAGTTGCAGGAAAAATATGACGATAAAGTCAAACTTCAGCAAGAAACGATGGAACTGTACCGCCGCGAGAAAATTAACCCGGCCGCCGGGTGTTTGCCAATGTTTATTCAAATTCCGGTCTTCTTCTCACTCTACAAGGTTTTGAATATCGCCATCGAAATCCGCCACGCCCCGTTCATCGGCTGGATTAAAGACCTTTCGGCGCCGGATCCGTTGACATTATCGGTAATTACCCACCTTCCGATACCGGCCTTTCTCAACATCGGCGTATGGCCGATCATCATGGGGCTGACCATGTATATCCAACAAAAACTTAACCCGGCTCCCACCAACAAAGATCAGGCGCGTATGTTTGCGCTGCTGCCGCTGATTTTTATGTTCATGATGGGGCATTTTGCTTCCGGTTTGGTCATTTACTGGACACTGAGCAACATTCTGTCCATCATCCAGCAACGTGCCATCACCAAACGCAATCAGGATAAATAGATATGAAAAATCTCAACCCTCAATATGATACCGAACAGCTCGAAGCCGGCCGAAAGCTCCTTGCTTCTCCCTGCACTTTTGTATTGGGGGTTGCGTCGCTCAGCCAACTGCCGCCCGATGACCAAATGGGAGAAATTGCTTTTGCCGGTCGTTCAAACGTTGGAAAATCGAGTCTGATCAACGCATTAACCGGCCGTAAAAGCCTGGCCAAAACGTCTAACACGCCCGGACGCACCCAGCAGTTAAACTACTTTAATCTGGCCGACTGCTTGTTTTTGGTCGACCTGCCCGGCTATGGTTTTGCCAAAGCGCCGGAAAGCATGGTCAAAAAATGGCAGAAAACCATTTTTGCCTATTTGCAGGGGCGGGTCAATCTTAAACGGGTATTCCTTTTGATCGATTCCCGCCACGGCATTAAAAAAGTCGACCGCGACATTATGGAAATGCTGGACAAAGCGGCAGTTACTTATCAGATTGTCCTTACCAAAAGCGACAAAATCTCCGCCACCGAACTGGAAAAGGTTCTGACACAGACGCGGACGGAAACATCCAAACACGCGGCCGCATATGTCGAAGTCATTGTTACCAGTTCGGAAAAAGGATTCGGCATTGATGAACTGCGGGCCGAAATCGCCCAAATTGCCGCGGCAGCCTGATATCTGCCTAATTTCTTAAGATGATAATGCTCCCGGACCATCCGGGAGTTTTCGTCAGACCATAAAAAAACACCCCGCATATGGGGTGTTTTTTTATGGCGCGCCCGGCGGGATTCGAACTCACAACCTTCTGATCCGTAGTCAGATGCTCTATCCAATTGAGCTACGGGCGCATCTTTTTGCTTTACATCAGCTTTAATACAGCCTTTTATTTTTTTTTGCAAGCAAAATTTAAACAAATTTAATTTTTTTCTGTTAAATATAACTGCAGGTGTAAAAATACTTATTTGCTTATGGTAAAATTGTCTTTACATTCAAGCGGAAAAGTGTAAAAAAACATTAGGTAGCTGATTACATGAAAAACACTGTACTAAAATTATTGGTCGCCTCCACGGTTGTCCTTACATCGGCATGTGCCGGTCCTGACGGATTGTTCCCTTCTCTTCTGGGCAGCGATTCGCAGGAAGACACCCATGCCAACGGCAATATCGTTGTCCGCAGCGGCTCATACGAAGACGCCCACGGCGCCAATACCGGAACTTTCGTTGGGCAGAAAATTATTGCCTTCCGTCAGGAACTTGAACAAATTAAAGTTTCGCATCAAATCAACCGTGAAGAGTTGAAAAGAATTCAAAAAAATATTGCAGCTAATTCCACTCAATATAACAAAACTGTCGGCAGCATAGAAACCAAACTGCAAATCGGCACCACTCCAGGCAACCCCAACCTTTACAATATGTTGCAACAGGCACAAAACAACGTGCAGACAATGTCGCTCAATGCCAACGCCCTTGATAACCTGTCGGTAAAAGTGGCCAACGATGCCACCTCTACCGTTTATTTGATCGATTCTGTCCGCGCCGCTTTCCATATCTCGGGTGCGGTCGACGAAGACCATCGCCAGCTGCGGCTGCTGCAAAACGAAGCTGAACAGCTTTCGGTCACCATCAACAGTCTCAATAATCAGGTAACCGACGATTCTGCCCGTCAACAGCAATACCTGGCTTCGGCTCAAAGCCAGCTCAGCCGCCTGAACGCCGCCATCCGCACCGGTAGTTTTAAAAACGCGCCGGCACCGGTTTACAATCGTCCGGCTCTGTTCGGCAAACCGGCGCCTTCACGGGCGGTGATTGCCCCCGCAGCCGCGCAGCCCGCTGCCGTACCGAATGCCAAACCTCTATTCGTGGCCAAATTCAAAAAAGACAATGTCAGCTACAAAGAAGGCCTGAGCACCGCGGTAAAAGCAACTCTCAAACGCAAAAGCAGCGCCGTTTTTGACGTTGTTGCCGTCTCCGCACCGACTTCGCAGTCAAAAGCGCGGCAGCATGCAGAAAAAATCTTTACCGAAATCACCGCTATGGGCGTCACCCCGGCAAATGTCAATTTAAGCGCCAAAACCGACGCCAAGACCGACAGCGCCGAAGTTTGGATTTTTGTAAAATAATCAATTGCCGTTAATCATAAAAAACCCCGGAAACCCGGAATTTTATTTTACCGTAAATCTTTCTGCTGCCCGGCTATTCCTTGCCGAGGTTGGTTTCGCGGTTGATATAAACAGCCATAATAATACCGAAACTCGCCGTTACCGATAAAATAACCGTTCCGCCATAAGAAATCAACGGCAACGGCACTCCGACCACCGGCAACAGCCCCAGTACCATGGCAATATTGATAAATACATATAAAAAATAGTTGGTGGCCAAACCGATAATCAGCAATTTACCGAAATAACTGGTGGTTTTCAGCGCAAAGGAATAACTGTAAGCCAAAATCGCCATATTAACCAGCACCACCAAAATTCCGCCGATCAGACCAAACTCTTCCGACAACATCGTAAAAATAAAATCGGTATGTTTTTCGGGTAAAAAGTTGAGATGACTCTGGGTTCCCTTCAAAAAACCCTTACCGAAAACACCGCCCGATCCCAACGCGATTTTAGACTGCATAATATGATACCCGGCTCCCAGCGGATCGCGTTCCGGATCAAGAAAAGTCAGAACTCGCTGCCGCTGATAATCGTGCAAAAAGTGCCATCCGACCGGCATCAAAACCGCTGCCATGCCGGCCAAGGCAACAAATTTCCAGACTTGAACCCCAACCACAAACAAGATGACCCCGGTGGTAAAAATAATCATCAGGGCAGTTCCCAAATCAGGTTGAGCCATAATCAGCAATGCCGGCACCATCGCCATCAACAACGGCGGAACAATACCGCGAATCGTTTCAATGCTTTGCAGGGTGGTGGTATGAAAATATTTGGCCAACGCCATTACCAGAGCAATTTTCATCAGTTCCGAAGGCTGAAGCTTAATAAACTTGAGATCGATCCAACGGGTTGCTCCCATTCCGGTATAACCGGCAGCTTCCACCACAATCAGCAAAACCAAAACAGCAAAATAAAACGGATAAGTCCACCGCAGATAAACCTTAATGTCAATCATCGCGGCAATAAACATCACCGCAAAACCCATTGCAAACCGCAGAGCATGATTAACCGCCCAGCCTTCCCAACTGCCGTTGGCCGCCGAATACAGCATCATGACCCCAGTTGCCGCCAACAGCGAAATCAGCAGAAAATAAGGCACATTGAGATTATACAGTTTCTCGCGGAAACTGAGGTTTGGATTATGCAGTCCCAGTTTATACGGTTTATACATATTCTATTTTCCTTCCTCATCGAGCTTCAGGGCTTCCAGCAACAATTTGCTGCCGATCGGCGCCGCTACCGTTGAACCGCCGCCGCCGTGTTCCACCAGAACCGCCACCGCATATTTGGGGTTGTCTTGCGGTGCATAACCGACAAACAGTGCATGATTGCGGTATTTCCACGGCAAATCTTCCTGTTTGACAATACCGCTTTGGCGTTCTTTCATGCTGATTCGTCGCACCTGGGTGGTTCCGGTTTTGCCGCACATTCTTTTGCCGTTATAATTAAACTGCGAAGCAAAAGCAGTGCCGCCCGGACGATTCACCACCGCACACATTCCCTCTTTGACAATTTCGAGATAGTTTTTGTTGACCGATATGCGCCGTATATTTTTCAATTGCTCAGCATCCGGCTTTACAAAAGTCGGACGGATTTCCCTGCCGCCGTTGACAAGTCGTGCCGTCATCACGGCCAGTTGCAGCGGTGTCGTCAAAATATAGCCCTGTCCGATACCGGCAATCAGAGTTTCGCCGGTCTGCCATGGTTCGCCGAAACGTTCCAGCCGCCATTTTTTATCAGGAATCAATCCGCTTTTTTCGCCGCCGGATTCAATGCCGGTCGGCAAACCGAGTCCGAATCGTCGTGCCATTGCGGCAATTTTTTCAATTCCCAGTTTTTGCGCTACGTCATAAAAGAAAATGTCGCATGAATGCTGCAATGCTTCAACGACATTCAGCGCCCCGTGTCCGCTTTTTTTCCAACAGTGAAACAAATGGTTGCCAAGCTGGGTTTTGCCGGAACAAAAGACTTTGCTGTCTTTGGTGATAATTCCTGCTTCCAGAGCTGCCAGCGCCACCACCATTTTAAATGTGGAACCCGGCGAATACAATCCCGCAACCGCTTTATTCATCAACGGACTTTTTTCGTCATTGAGCAGAGTACGGAAAAAATCGCCGCCGACACCTTGTGCAAAATCGTTGGAATCATACGAAGGCGTTGACACAAAAGCCAGAATTTCCCCGCTGTTGACATCCATCAAAACCGCAGCGCCGCTTTCTTCACCGTACAGTTCATAAGCTTTTTGCTGAAGACGGGTATCAATGCTCAGTTGCAGATTTTCACCGGCGGTTCCGTCAATTCGCTCAATTTCTTTCATTACCCGTCCAAGCGCATTGACTTCCAGCTTGAGGTTACCGCCGGCGCCGCGCAATTTTTTTTCAAATTGCTTTTCAATTCCGTCCTTGCCGATCTTAAAACCGGGAATCCCAAGCAACGGGTCATTATCTTTTTTCATATCGTTTTCGGAGACCGACGAAACATATCCGAGAACATGTGCCGTCTGCCGCCCGAAAGGATAATAACGGCTCAGACCGTCGTCAATAATAATACCCGGCATTTCCGGAGAGGCCAGCAAAACTTTGCTGACATCGTCCCAACTCAATCCGTCCTTAATTTTGATCGGCACAAAACGACGATATTTTTTCAGATCTTTCTTAATCCGTTCTTCTTCGGCTTCGCTCAACGGCATAATTTTCTTAAACCGGTCAAGTGTTTCCTGAACGCTGGCGGTTTGTTCGGCCACAATCATTGCCTGAAAATTCTGACGGTTGCCGGCCAGCACTTTCTGATGGCGGTCAACAATCACTCCCCGCGGCGGAATCAGCAGCCGGGTCGAAATACGGTTTTCATCCGCCATCGTGCTGAACTGATCGGCCTGATAAACCTGAAGATAATACAGACGTGCAATAATCAGCAACAACAGCATAAACTGGATCAGCACCCATACCAGGGTACGACCGATCAAAACTTTTCCTTTGTCATTGTCACGGTTCATTATGAATCGTCCTGCAAAAAGTTGTTCAGCACCAAGGCATTCAAACCGCCGATCACCGGATAAAAAGCCAGACTGGTCAAATAGGTGAAAAACAACAACGACAACGGCAAAAACTGCTGATAATAGACCGACAGCGCCAACCAGCGCGCCAGCAGACAAACCGGCAGCAGTGCCGCCACACCGATCCACAGCACTACAAAAATTTTACCGTTTAAATATTTAATCAAATTAGTCACCAGCAGATACATCACCAGCATTGCGACAAGCCCCGAACCAAACGGCGCTGCCGAAACCGTGTCCGCGGCCATGCCGAGAATAAACACTGACAAAAGATTAAACAAGTCGGGACGATATATCAACCAGAAATAGACACACATTAAACCGACTGCCGGCCGGGCATTGCCGGCAATTTCAGACTTCAACGGCATAAAGGAAAACAAAACCAGTGCCACCGACATCAACAGCGGCAAGCTGCGGCAAAACCGGTTGACGGCAATTTCCCGCCATTCTTCTTTCATTGTGCAATATCTCCCCCGGCAAACTCATCAGCCGGATCGGGCAGTTTATAATCAACAATCTGCACATATTCCAAACGGTTCAGATTGTCAAACGGCCGCACTTTCACCCCGTCCTTATCGATCGAGATAACTTCCCCCACCGGCAGCCCGGAAGGAAACACGCCGCCGATCCCCGAAGTGACAATACGATCTCCGACTTCAATCCCGGCATCTATCGGAATAAAAATCATTTTCGGCAGCGGGTTGTTTTCGCCCGACAATACGCCGCGCACCCGGCTTTTTTCGGCCATTACCGGAATCTTGGAGTTAATGTCGTTAATCAGAAAAATCCTCGCATAATTGCGCCCGCTCAACTCCACCCGGCCAATCACGCCCTTATCGCTGATAACCACCTGCCCTTTGCGGACATTTGGGCTGCCGCCGGTATAGACCGTCAGGGCATGGGCAAAGGCATTTCCTTCTTCGGCTACCACTTTGGCAGTGATAAACGACGCTTCCGGAGGTACGGCATAATTAAGCATCCGTGCCAGCAGACGATTTTCAATTTCCAGCGCGCGGCTTTTGGCGTTGGCAATCGTCAAACGGCGGTTTTCTTCACGTAAGGCGCGGTTTTCCAGATCAATTTTGCGAAGGCTGCGCAAATATTCATACCCCTTGACCAAAGCCGTTGCCGGCATCACCAACACATCCACCGCCGAAGAAACGATTCCGTTGGCAGTGGTGGAAGTTTTCTCAATCAGTATATTTTCGCTTTTATTAAGCAGCATAAACACAAAAGCGACCATAAACGCCAACACAATCGCGAACTTCTTGATCGTACCGCGAATCTGGCTGAACTGCAGAAAAATTTCCCGGCGTCTTTTAACCAAATCCTTATCCTGAAAAAAGCTTAAAAAATTAAGTCATTAACTAACATATAAAAAAAATTATGGCAAATAAAATATCATTCCGGCCTTTGGTTCGTCAACAGCTTTTGTCCGTCTCTTTTTTTACGGATCAGGTCCTCTGCAAAAACCGGTCCGCTGTTTTCGCTGCTACCGCATAAAAAGAAAGCTCCGCTACGGGAGCGGAGCTTTCTCTTTTCATATGTACCGTCATTGACAAGTACACCTGACGGTTTACTTGCCGAGGTTGATCATCGGCACGGAATTGCCCAGCATATACTGCGGCAACTTACCATCCCACTTCTGAACGGCCTCATACTCGGTAAGACCCTTGTTCTTGGCCAACGCCTGAGACTTGATCTCCATGGCTTCGGCCTCGGCCTTTGCGGAAATAACCTTCTGGTCTGCCTCTTCCTTGATACGTTTCGTGTTGTTGACCGCCTCCTGAGCTTTCTGCTCGGCAATCACCTTATCTTCGATCGCGCCTTCGAACTTGTCCGAATAGTCGATGTTGATAAACTGGAACGTAATATTTTGGAAGAAACGCTTGTCCAGACGGTCCTGCAAACCGGCAACGACATCGATGCGGGCCTTGTCTCGGTTAGAAACCAGATCCTGCGCCTGCCATTTGCCGACCACGTCTTTCAGCACGTCGTTGAGCACCGGAATCAGCTTTTTGCCCTCATAATCCATACCGACCGTTTCATAAAGGATATGAACGTTCTCAGGATTAAGATCGTAGGTAAAAGTGTATTCCAACTCGGCGGTCTGCACGTCAGACGTGTAAGTGGCCGTCTTTTCGGTCATTTTCCGGGTGCGGACGTCCATCTCGATCATCGACGAAACGAACGGCCACTTGAACCCGACACCGTTGACATACGACTTCTGATCCACCTTTCCCAAGGTAACCAGCACGCCGCGGTAACCAGGGCTGATCGAGTAGAAACCCGAGAAGACGAAGATGAGGATAACGATGGCACCAAGCACACCGCCGACCCACTTCATGATCTTCTTTACAGTCCAGTCATTCTGTTCGCGATCTTCGTATCCGTACATATACATGAAATTTAAGAAACAAAACTTTTCCTTAAAAAAACTTCCCGTATTTTAAATGGTTTTTCCTGATCTTATATAACTGGTCCCTAAACGTATCGTTTAAACTGCATGGCAGCGGGCGGTCATTGCGATTGACTCTTTCATCAGGTATTCCAAGTAATTAAAATTTGTCTAAACAAAAATCAACTTACGGTTCATTCTTCTAAATCCGAGATTTGTTTGGTTAATTGTTACTAAAATAATTGTTATTGTTTTTAAACGTACATTATTTTTCGACAAAAATCAAGTCAAAAAAACAACTGTTTGCCACTATTTTTTCTATAGCAAAATAATGTACCTTTTTTTGCTATAGCGGCTATACCGCTGTATCCCTTGATTCATAACACTTTGGCACCAAAATACACGATAAAAAAGAGGGACCGTGCCGACCCCTCTTTTTTGTACAATCACATCCTGAAAGCAGTTAAAAGCTCTTCAAAATATACTCGCTGATCCGTGCCGCATAAAAAGACGGATCGGAAATCGGCTCGCCTTCGGCAATTTTGGCCTGATCCAGCAACACCCGGACAACTTCTTCAACTTTCGGTTTTAATGCCTCGTCGCCCATTGCTTCGCTCAGTTTGACAATCAGCGGATGATACGGATTGACCTCCAGTATCCGCGTTGACGCAAAGGCTGTTTGCTGCTGGTGATTGCGCATCAGCCGTTCCAAATGGATACTCATCTGACCGCTTTCCACCGTCAGGCTGACCGGACTCGCGGTCAGTTTTTCGGTAACCGTTACTTTGCCGACTTCGTCTTTGAACATTTCCGTCATCAGGGCAATCAGCTTTTCGAGACTGCCTTCTTCCGCCCGTACTTCCTTGCGTTCAAACGCCAAATCGGCTTCCGCCTGCGAAATATGTTTGATCGCTTTGCCTTTATAGCCGGTCAGCGTCTGAGTCCAAAATTCGTCGATCGGATCGGTCAGCAACAGAACTTCGAGTCCTTTTTGCTTAAAAGCTTCCAGCTGCGGATTGTTGGCCAACACCCGGACATCGTCACCGGTAATATAATAAATTGCCTTCTGATCTTGCGGCATACGGGAAATATATTGATCAAGCGTCGTCAGTTTTTCCGGCTCGCGGGTGGAACTGAACAACGAAAGCGACGCTACTTCTTCGCGGTTGGTAAAATCTTCGTAAATTCCTTCTTTAAATGCAATTCCGAAAGCCTTCCAGAACTTAAGGTAATCATCATAGTTTTCTGCCCGTTTTTTCAGTTCCTTCAGCAACCGGCTGATAATCCCGTGACGGATCTTCGCCACCAGCGCATTCTGTTGCAGCATCTCGCGCGAAATGTTCAGCGGCAAATCCGAAGAATCGACGATTCCCTTCACAAAGCGCAGATAACTCGGCATCAGCTCTTCCACCTTGTCGGAAATGAACACCCGGTTGACATACAGCTTTAACCCCTGTTTGCGGTCGGGCTGAAACAAATCATACGGCTGAGCGGAGGGAATATACAGCAATCCGGTATATTCAATGCTTCCTTCTGCCTTAAAATGCAGCGTCAGCCACGGATCGTCAAAATTATGCGAGATATGCTGATAAAAGTCTTTATATTGTTCTTCGGTGACTTCCGCCTTATTGCGGGTCCATAATGCCGACGCGGTGTTGACGGTTTCTTCGCCCGCTTCTCCGAGATTGAGCACAATTGGATAATTGATATGATCGGAATAAGTGCGGATCAGATGGCGAAGATAAATGGTATCGGTAAAATTGCGGTCGTCCTCTTTTAAAAACAGTTTAATTTCGGTACCGATGCCGGGCTTCTCTGCCTCAAAGATTTCAAATCCGTCGGTACCGTCGGAAACCCAGCGCCAGGCCTGCTCTTCGCCGGCTTTGCGCGTCAGAATCTCTACCTTTTGCGCCACCATAAAAGCTGCATAAAAACCAACCCCGAACTGTCCGATCAACTCAGTGGCAGAGCCGTTTTCTTTCATCGTGGCAACAAAATCGGCAGTTCCCGATTTGGCAATGGTTCCCAAATGATTGATCAGATCTTCTTTGTTCATGCCGATGCCGTTGTCGGCCACCGTCAGTGTATTTTGTTTGTCGTCGGGGGTAATCAAGATTTTCAGTTCGCCGTTGCCTTTGGCAATATCCGGCTGAGTGAGCTGCAAATATTTCAGTTTGTCACAGGCATCACTGGCATTGGAAATCAGTTCGCGCAGAAAAATATGCTTTTCCGAATATAAAGAATTGATGACAATTCCCAGCATTTTGTTGACTTCCGCCTGAAAATTGATTTTTTCGCTCATAATATCTCTCCGTTGTTAATTTCATTATTTCTATATATGGGTAAAATTTTGCGCTTTCGCAAGCGGTGCCGCCGAAATTTTGCCCGGCAGACACTTTTTGCTTGATTTTATTGCAAATGTCGCTAGATTGAGGTCTGAAATATTTTAAGCAAATCTTTAAGGAGACAAACCATGGTTTCTGTCGTTAATGACAATTGTATCAAATGCAAATCCTGTGCCGACGTTTGCCCGGTTGACGCTTTCCACGAAGGCGATACTCAGCTGGTTGTTGATCCGGATACTTGCATCAGCTGCGGCGTCTGCATTTCCGAATGCCCGCAGGAAGCTATCCAGACCGAAGAAGAAGCCGATCCGCACTGGGTTGAATTCAACGCCGAAAAATCCAAAGTCTGGCCGAACGCCAACGAATAAATTTCGTAAAAAGAACCCCGCGCATCTTGCGGGGTTCTTTTTTACCATCAATAATCGCCGCGGTTTTTTAGTTTTTTCTTGAAATCAATTGAAGTTGTGCTATTGTGCGCTCAATCCGTTTATAATATTAATGAAAGACAATTCGATGGAGCTTAGAAATATAGCGATTATAGCTCACGTTGACCATGGCAAAACAACATTGGTCGACGCCCTTTTAAAGCAAAGCGGTACCTTCCGCGACAATCAGAAAGTTCAGGAATGCGCAATGGACTCTAACGAGCTGGAGAGAGAACGCGGCATTACCATTTTATCAAAATGCACTTCGGTCGACTGGAACGGCACCCGCATCAATATCGTCGATACCCCCGGCCACGCTGACTTCGGCGGCGAAGTTGAACGCATCCTCTCAATGGTCGACGGCGTTATCCTGCTGGTTGACAGTTCCGAAGGACCGATGCCGCAAACAAAATTCGTACTCGGCAAAGCGCTCAAAGTCGGCCTTAAACCGATCGTTGTTATTAACAAAGCCGACAAACCCGACGCCCGGGTCGATGAAGTCCTCAACGAAGTTTTTGACCTTTTTGTCAGCCTGGATGCCACCGACGAACAGCTTGATTTCCCTGTTTTATATGCTTCAGGACGCAACGGTTGGGCGGTTAAGGACCTTGAACACGACGAAAAAAAAGATTTGCAGATTTTGTTTGAACTGATCCTTTCCCATGTTCCGGCACCGGTTTGTTACCCCGAACGTCCTTTTACAATGCTGGCAACCACATTGGAAGCTGATAAATTTATCGGCCGCCTGTTGTCGGGCAAAATCCTTTGCGGCAGCGTCAAACCGGGAGATACCGTTAAAGCACTGAACGGTCAAAACAACGAAATCGAACGTTTTCGCATTACCAAAATTTTGGCCTATCGCGGTCTGGCCCGGCAAAGCCTCGAAGAAGCCCACGCTGGCGATATCGTTGCCATTGCCGGTGCGGTTAAGGCTACCGTTGCCGATACCGTCTGCGACTTCGGCGTCACTGAGGCTCTCGAAGCACAACCGATCGACCCGCCGACCCTGGTAATGACTTTTTCAGTTAATGATTCGCCGCTGGCCGGTCGCGAAGGCGACAAAGTAACATCCCGTATGATTGCCGAACGGCTGCAAAAAGAAGCAGAAGGCAATATCGCTCTCAAAATTTCCACCTCGGCCAACAACGACTCCTTTGAGGTGGCCGGCCGTGGTGAACTGCAACTGGGCGTTTTGATCGAAACCATGCGCCGCGAAGGCTTCGAGCTCTCAATTTCGCGACCGCGCGTGGTCTTTCACAAAGACGAAGACGGCAATATTCTGGAACCGGTTGACGAAGTTGTGGTTGACGTGGACGAAGAATTCTCGGGTACCGTGGTTGAAAAACTCGGTTCGCGTCGCGCCGAACTGGTGGAAATGATTCCTTCCCAGGCCGGCGGCAAAGTACGCCTGATTTTCCATGCGCCCACCCGCGGCCTGATCGGTTACCATTCCGAGTTCTTAACCGATACCCACGGCACCGGGGTGATGAACCGCAGCTTTTACAGCTACGAACCGCACAAAGGTGAAATTGAAGGACGCCGCAACGGCGTGCTGATCTCAAGCGAAAATGGAACCGCCGTCGCTTACTCGCTGTGGAAGCTTGAAGATCGCGGCCCGATGTTTATTGATCCCAATGTACCGGTTTATGTCGGCATGATTATCGGTGAACACACCAAACCGAATGACTTGGAGATCAATCCCTGCCGTTCCAAACAGCTGACCAACATCCGCGCCGCCGGCAAAGATGAAGCGATCAGCCTGACCCCGCCGCGGCGTATCACACTGGAAGAAGGCCTGTCATATATTCAGGAAGACGAACTGCTTGAAGTAACGCCGAAAACAATCCGCCTGCGCAAACGGATTTTGGATCCGATTTTGCGTAAACGGTCCGGCGGCAAGGTCGCTTAGCCCTTTTTATAAGCAGCTTGAAATTTCGGCTGCTTATATTTTGCAAAAATTCTTGCACCGGGTTTTGAATTAGCGTATGAAGAGTATATATTAATTACAACCGAGATAACAATGCGTAATACAAATCGAAAAAACAACCAGCTGCGCAATATTGAGCTGATTCCTGACTATAATCCTTACGCCGAAGGCTCTTGTCTGGTTAAGTTCGGCAACACCCATGTGGTATGTACTGCCAGCGTGGAAGAAAAAGTGCCGAACTGGCTGAAAGGACAAAACAAGGGCTGGATCACGGCCGAATACGGAATGCTGCCGCGAGCCAACCGGATACGCGTACCGCGCGAACTGAAATCGCCGTCGGGACGTACTCAGGAAATTCAACGGCTGATCGGGCGGTCGCTCAGAGCGGTGGTGGACTTGGGCAAAATGAAAGACATTTCAATTTGTATTGACTGTGACGTTATTCAGGCTGACGGCGGCACCCGCACCGCATCCATCACCGGCGGATTCGTCGCCCTGTATCTGGCAATTGAAAAACTGGTTGCCCGCAAAAAACTGGATATAAATCCGATTCGCGAGTTTGTAGCTGCCGTTTCCTGTGACATCCATCAGGGAGAAAAAATTATTGACGTAGATTATGAAGAAGATTCCCATGCTCAGGTTGACATGAACTTTGTTCTTACCGAGAGCGGAAAAATTGTTGAAATTCAGGGAACTGCTGAAGAGTCTCCGTTTGCGGAAGAAGATTTCGGCGAACTGATGAATCTTGCCAAAGACGGTATCCGGCAATTGATTGCCGAACAAAAGAAAGTTTTAGGAGTGAAGTAAATGAAAATAACCAAATTGGTCGTTGCCAGCCATAATGACGGCAAAGTCGCAGAAATAAAAACCCTGCTCGCCCCGCTGCACATAGAAGTACAATCCGCCAAAGAACTGCGTCTTGGAGACGTCGAAGAAACCGGAAAAACTTTTGAAGAAAATGCCAAACTTAAAGCCAACGCTCTCAGTCTGATGTGTGGTCTGCCCTGTCTGGCTGACGATTCCGGCCTTTGCATCGATGCTTTGGACGGACGTCCGGGCGTTTATTCCGCCCGCTATGCCCCCAACCGTGACTTTAACGAAGGCATGAAAATACTGCTCAAAGAAATGAGCGAAGCGGAAAAGAAAACCCGCAAAGCGCATTTTGCCTGTTATATGGCTCTGGCCTGCCCCAACGAAAAAGTCAAGGTTTTTGAAGGACGCGTCGACGGAGAAATTTCCGAACAGCCCCGCGGCGATAACGGCTTCGGCTACGATCCGATTTTCATTCCCGAAGGTTATGACAAAACTTTTGCCGAACTCGGCGATGACGTCAAAAATCAGATTTCTCACCGCCGTCGTGCGCTGGAAAAATTTATTAAGGAATTCAAATAACCCGGATTGACGATTTGGCACCAAATATTTGCAATATTCCCGCCAGTTGCAGTCCGGTTGACACGCTGGCACGGGAACTGTCCTCCGCCGACGGCCGGTTTCAATTGGCCGATATGCTGATCTTGCTGCCAAACCGTCGTGCCTGCGGGGAATTGCGCGATGCCTTTGTCCGTCTCAACGGTATGAATCCGACGATTCTGCCGCGGATTATGTCGTTGACAGATCCCGACGAGGATGAAATATTTTTTGCCGAAACTGCTGCCGGCGCCGCTATGCTTCCGCCGGCAATTTCTCCGATCGAACGCACTCTGTTGTTCATACGTCTGATCGCCACCCGCCCGCGTGATTTCGGCAACGGCGAATCCTCTTTGGCTCAGGCAGCCTATCTGGCGGCTGAGCTGGGACAACTGCTCGATACCGTCGAAAACGAAGAGCTTTCTTTTGACGCCCTGTCTGCGCTGGTACCGGAGGAATACGCCGCCCACTGGCAAAAAACCCTCGATTTTTTAACCATCATCACCGAACATTTTCCCCAAATCCTCGCCGAACGCGGCTATATTGACACTGCCCAACGCCGGATAAAATTGCTGAAAATGCAAAATACTGCCTGGCAAAACCGTCACTCCAACGGTAAAATAATCATTGCCGGTATCCCCGGCGGCACACCCGTTGTCCGTCAGTTGATAAGAACAGTGAGCGAACTTGACAACGGAAAGGTTTATCTGAACGGTCTCGACCGCTGGTTGGATGATGATGCTTGGCAGCAGATCGACGAGACCCACCCTCAGTTTGAAACTAAACGACTGCTCGACGATTTGGGTTTGGAACGTCATCAGATTCCCGATTTGGTTTCGCCGGACAACCCTGAACGCGAAAAACTGGTTTCGGAAATCATGCGTCCCGCCGCCGCCACCGACCGTTGGCGCGAACTGAACAGCCGGCCTTTTGCTCCCAAGGCAATCAACGGTATTCATCTGATCAGCTGCCGCGAGTTGCACGAAGAAGCGTTGGCAATTGCCGCCGTTATGCGCCACACTTTGGAAGTGCCGGAAAAAACCGCTGCTCTTGTCACCACCGACCGCAATTTGGCGCGCCGGGTTGCCAACGAACTGAAACGCTGGGACATTACGGTTGACGATTCTGCCGGACGGCCGTTGTCGCAAACACCGGTCGGCATCTTTCTCCGACTGACCGCCGAAGCCTGTAACGGCGAATCCGATAACGTTTCGCTGCTCGGACTGCTTAAACATCCGTTAACGGCCTGCGGACAAAAAGTCGTTGTTACCCGCAATCTTGCCCGTGCTTACGAAAAAAACGTGCTTCGCGGACATTGCTCTAACCCCGACCTGGAAAAATTTATTTTGCGGCAAAAAGAAACTTTGCGCCCGTTACTTGAACTCTGCTGCCAACCGCAGGCCGATTTCCGGGCACTGATTACCGCGCATCTCCGCGCCGCCGAGCAACTTGCGGCCGACGATCAGCTGCCGGGCGCCGAACGGCTGTGGCAGGGCGATGACGGCGAAGCCGCCGCAACCTTGTTTTCTGACCTGCTGGAAAACATCGGCACCCTCCCTTCGGTTCCCGGTTCGCAATACGGCAAATTTATCGAAGCGCTAATAGCTGCCCGCACGGTACGTCCGAAATACGGAACCCATCCGCGCCTGAAAATACTCGGTCCGATCGAAGCCCGCCTGACCGGTTTTGACACCGTTATCATCGGCAGCGTCAACGAAGGAACCATGCCGACCGCCGCGCCGGCCGGCGCATGGTTGTCACGACCAATGAAGAAAAGTTTCGGATTTCCGCTGCCGGAAAAAAACATCGGTGTTCAGGCACGCGATTTTGCCCACCTGTTAACTCAAAAAGAAATATACATCAGTCGCGCCGAACGGGTCGAAGGGACGCCGACCGTCAAATCACGCTGGTGGATGCGCATGGAAACCGTCCTCAATGCCGGGGGAATCAAAATCGGGCAGCTTTATAATTTCACTTATCCGCAAACCGCCGCTTTTCTGGATCAGCCGCGTCTCTACAAACCGATTGCCGCACCGGCACCCAAACCGCCGTTGTCGGCGCGCCCGCGCGAACTATGGGCCGGTGCGATCGAAAATCTGATGCGTGATCCCTATATTGTTTTTGCCAAATATATCCTCAAACTGGAACCGCTTGATGACATCAACCGCCAACCGGGAATCGTCGATTTCGGCATTATCGTTCATGCGGTGTTGGAAAGGTTTAACCGTCATTACCCTGGTCCGCTGCCGGCTGATGCCAAGGAAATTTTGCGTCAGTTTGCCGCCGAGGAATTCCGCAATTGCGGAATTTCCGTACAAACCCTGGCTTTTTGGCAGCCGGCCGTCGACAAGATGATCGCCTGGATTTTGCAACACGAAAATGGCTACCGTCAAACAATTGCCAAAATATGCAGCGAAATCAGCGGCCGTTACAGTTTTAAGGCACCGGGCGGCATGTTTACTATCGGTGCTAAAGCCGACCGTATTGACATCACCGCCGACGGCAAACTCAATATCATTGACTACAAAACCGGTCGTGCCCGTACCAAAAAAGAAATTACCGCCGGCTATGCCCCTCAATTGCCGATCGAGGCTTTGATCGCACAAAACGGCGGCTTCCCCGGCCTGGCGCCTTCATCGGTTGCTTCGCTGCGTTACTGGCGGCTGGGCCGGGAAGAGATTTGCGTTGACGAAAAAATTGATCAAATTCTCGAACATAATCTTGCCAACATCAAAACACTGGTGGCAATTTTTGATAATCCGGACAAACCTTACATCACCCAACCAAACCCTAAATATGCACCGGCTTATTCAGATTATGAACATTTGTCACGCCTGAAAGAATGGGGAGTTACTGATCGCAATGAAGAACAATGATGACCTTATTGCCCGCGAGCGTGCTGAACTCGGTCGCCGCGCCACCGTTCAGCAGCAAAAAGCCGCCGATCCGACCCATTCGGTTTGGGTGAATGCTTCCGCAGGAACAGGCAAAACCAAAGTCCTGTCCGACCGGGTTCTGCGGCTGCTGCTTTCGGGTGTCAGTGCCGCCAAACTGTTGTGCCTCACTTATACCAAGGCAGCCGCGGTGGAAATGAACACACGTGTTTCGCAAAAACTCAGCCGCTGGGCGGTGGCCGACGACAGCAGTCTTGAAAAGGAACTGACTAAACTTTATGGCATACTGCCGCAAGATCCAAAGCAGCTTAATGAACTGAAAGCCCGGTCAAGACGTCTGTTTGCGGTTTTGCTCGACACCCCGGGCGGCATCAAAATACAGACGATTCACAGCTTTTGTCAGGAAATTCTGAAACGTTTTCCACTCGAAGCTGGTGTTTCGCCTCATTTCGAAGTTATGGACGATCGAAGCGCCGGTGAAGCGGTTGAAGAAATCAAAAACCGCCTGATTGAAGAAATCCGCAACCGTCCCGACAGCCCGGCCGCTCAAGCTATGAGCTTTCTCACTGCCAACATCAGTGAACTGAAATTTCCCGACATCATCAATTCCATCGTTAACGAACGCGGCAAAATCGGCCGTCTGCTTGAACGTTACCAAACCGTTGACGGATTACTGACCGCTCAAGCAGCCAAGTTGGGAATTACACCCGGACAAACAATCGAACAGTTGTGCCAAGATTTTTTTGAAGCGCTGCCGCGGCAACGGTTACAAGTCCTGCTCGAGGCCTGGTTGAACGGCGGCAGCCGGCTGACCGCCCGTGCCGCCCGTTTGGCCGCGGTACTGCAAAATCCGCAACCGCAAAATTATCAAACTTATATCGATGCTTTTTTGAGTGACGGTGAACCATACAAAACAATTGCCACCAAAGCGCAACTGGATAAAAATCCACAACTGGCGGAAATTTATGCCGACGAAATCGCCCGTATTCTCGAATTCAATCAACATTTTAAAGCCTTGCGGGTTTTTCTTTCGACCAAAGCGGTCGTCTGTCTGGCCGATGAATTGATTAAAGGCTACAATGCCTACAAGCAGGCGCGGGCCCTGATGGATTATAACGACATGATTTTATTGACGCGTCGCCTGCTCGAAAATCGTGACGCCGCCCGCTGGGTTCTTTATAAGCTGGACGGCGGCATTGACAATATTCTGATTGACGAAGCACAGGACACTTCACCCGATCAATGGCAAATCATCCGCGCCGTCAGCGACGAATTTTTTACTTCTGAAGACAGCCGCCGCACCATTTTTGCCGTTGGTGACCGCAAACAGTCGATTTACAGTTTTCAGGGTGCCGATCCCGACAAATTCGACGAAATGCGGGCTTATTTTGCCGCTAAAACCAAAAACTTCAGCCAAGTCAACCTGGAAGTTTCGTTTCGTTCTACCCCGGCCGTTCTCGACACCGTCAATCAGCTGTTCAATGACGGCCAGATTTGTCGCGGTGTCGCTTCCGAGGGCGAAAACGTCACCCATATCCCTTTCCGCCGCGGCGAAGGCGGAAGCGTTGAATTCTGGGAACTGATTGAACCCGAAGCCGGTGAAAACGGTGACGAATGGCAGCCGCCGGTCGAACATCAAAACGCGCCGACCACCAGTTCGCGAATGGCCCGTCAGATTGCCCTAAAAATCCACGCCATGGTCAGCGGCGGCGAACGATTGGATTCGCAAAACCGTCAGCTTCGTTACGGTGACTTCCTGATTTTGGTCCGCAGTCGCGACGCTTTTTGCGAAGAATTGATCCGCGAATGTAAAAAAGCCGGCGTCGGCGTTGCCGGAATTGACCGTATCCGCCTGCTGGATCAGATTGCCGTCCAAGATCTGGTCAGTTTGGGCAAATTCCTGTTATTGCCCGAAGACGATCTCAGTTTGGCCGAAGTCCTCAAATCACCTTTGTTCGGTTTGGACGACGACGATTTGTTTAAGCTTTGTTACCGCCGCAACGGCAGCGTCTGGGAAAGGCTTGAACAGTGTTCACAATATCAGGATGCTTTCGAAATATTGAAGCAATTGTTGAATATGGCCGACTATGTGCGGCCATTTGAGCTCTACTCTCATGTGTTGGGTCCGCTCGGGGGACGGCGCAAATTTGCCGAACGGATGGGAAACGAAGCTGAAGACGGTTTGAACGAATTTCTCAATTTGGCTCTCAGCTTTGAGCAGACCCATGTCGCTTCTTTGCAAAAGTTTATCGACTGGGTGGTCAGCGACGACGTCGAAATCAAGCGCGAAACAGAGTCCGGATGCGGTGATCTGGTCCGTTTGATGACGGTTCACGGCTCCAAAGGCCTGCAAGCCCCGATCGTTATTTTGCCTGATACCGCGCGGATTCCGATATACCGTCGCGAAGCCGAAATTTTGTGGGACGACGACGGATTATTCCTCTACCCCGCATCTGCAGCCGATTATGAAACCGTATGCAGCCGTCTTAAAGAAAGGCAAAAACAAAAAGTAAGCGAAGAATACCGGCGCTTGATGTACGTGGCGGTTACCCGTGCCGAAGACCGCATGATCGTATGCGGCTATCGCAAAACCCGTCGGCCGGCGGAAGAATGCTGGTATAATTTATTCAAAAACCGTTTTGAACAAATATCGGTGTTGGATCAGCAAGAACACACACGACGTTACGTTTCTCCCCAACTATTCAACCCCGAACCCAAAGAGCAAACAAAACCCGTGAACTGTGTTTTTAAATCTCAAACATGGATGGAAACCCCTGCTGTACCAGAAGGGCCGCTGGCACGGCCGCTGACCCCTTCTCGTCCCGAAGAATACGAACCGGCTGTCATATCACCGCTCAGCCACGACTGGCATCCCCACTTGTTTAAACGCGGTCTGCTGATACACCGGCTTCTTCAGTTTCTGCCGCAAATCGAACCGTCTGCACGCTCCCGCACCGCAGAAGCCTTCATTCGCCGCAATGCGCCGGAAATAGCCGTTTCTGAGGCTGACAAAATTATTGCCGAGATTATGTCGTTGCTAGAAGATCCGCAATTCGGCAGCGTCTTCGGCCCCGATTCTAAAGCGGAGGTTCCGATAATGGGACAAATCGGCGAACAAATTATCTCCGGACAAATCGACCGTTTGATTATCGAACCGGAAAGAGTCGTAATTGTTGACTTTAAAACCAACCGCCCCGCCGCGGCAACCGTTGAGGAAGTCCCGCCGCTTTATCGCCGCCAGTTATCTGCTTATCGCCAACTGCTGCAAAAAATCTATCCCGACAAAAAAGTTATCTCTCTGATTTTGTGGACAAACACAGCAACTCTGATGCAAATAGAATAAGCGGTTTTAAATTTAGGGGTTGTTTTTATATCATAAACCTTTAATATTGAGTTCAGAATTCCTATATATAACAGTAATGTCAGTATCAGAGAAAGGAAAAAACATGTTATCAATCAATGATTCTCAGTTTGAGAGCGAAGTATTAAACAGCAAAGGCCTGGTGTTGGTCGATTTTTGGGCAGAATGGTGCGGCCCCTGCCGCCAGCTCGGACCGATCTTGGAAGAAGTTGGTAAAAGCATGGGTGACAAAGTCAAAATCGTCAAAATGAATGTTGATGATGCCCCGGATACGGCTGCCCATTACGGAATCCGCAGTATTCCGACTATGTTTCTGTTCAAAGACGGCAAACAAATTGATACCAAAATCGGTTTAAATCCGCAATCGGCCATTGTTTCATGGATCGAAGCTAACCAATAAAATCTCGTCTTTTCACAAACCCCGGATTTTCCGGGGTTTTTTTATTACTTTCTTTCCCGATCTCTATACTTTCGGAAAATAACGACAATATGCAGGCAAATTTTTTATTGCCAAGTTGACATTATGTTTTAATATTACCAAAAAAATAACGGATAAAGACTATGAATACATTTGAACGGCTAAAATCTTATCAGGAAATTCTTCGTAAAGACGAACCTGTAAATACTTTCAATCCCTGGGCTTTTATTTTTAACTCCTTTTATTATTTTTGGAAAGATCTCGGCTTGCTTTTGTTTGCCGCTTATGCTCTGGCCACGCCGTTATTGTTCGTGGTTATGGTCTTGATCAAAATTCCGCCTCAGGCTGCTTTGATAACCGCCGTACTGGTGGTCCGCACCACTGCCGGGTTGCGCGCCAACACCGATATCCGCAACCACATGAAGAATTTCGTCGCAAAATATAAAGACTTCCAGCCCGAAAAAGAAGAACCCGTGGTTTATTTCTCCGTTTCTCGGTTGCGGCTGTTTTTGGCTTCCTTGCTCAGCTTGGGCATTTATGACGTCTACTGGGCTTACAAAAACTGGGATGCTATCCGCAATTACAAAAAAGACACCAGCATTTATCCGATTTTTCGCAGTTGGTTTTTCGGGATATTTTTTATCTATCCGTTATTTTCACAAATAAAACAAAGCTGTGCTTCGACCAAGCCTGTAGGATTCCTGTTCGGTTTGTCCAGCGTTCTCTATACGATCTTATACATAGTTGACATTACTCTTACCCGGTTATCCGACAAAACAACCAACGAAGAACTGAATATGGGCCTGTTTTTAGTTTGGATGGCCGTCACGGTGTTGTCCGCGCTTTTTCTGCTGCCGATCCAAAAAGCAATCAACGAACACAATCACAAGTTGAATTCCGATCATCGTCCGCATAATTTCTTTTATCCCGGCGAACTGGCTGCCATCATTATACCGCTCGTTATCTTTATCTTTTTTGCCTTAAAATAAAGCGTCTTTAATCATTCGGAATTATGGGATTCGGAACCGAAATTTAATAAAATCGGAAGAAGATAAAAAAATCTTCCTCTTTTTTTTGCCGCTTTGGTTCATATATATAAGCAAAACAGGGAACACAAAAATGCTTTGGATCATTGACGGCCTGATTTACGGTTTTTTTACCGCCATTTATACCATTTTCAACCAGCACTATAAGCTCAATGCTTATTTGCTGGGAATATGGCGCGGTTGGGGCATCGCTTTTTTCTGCGCGCCTTTTCTATGGTTTTTCGAAGTCCCGACCTCTGCTTATTATTGGTTCTTGCTGATCGCTCAGGGCTTTATGATCGCTGTATACGATTCGCATTTGTTTTTTGCCTCGGCACAATACGGTGCCGGGCCTACTTCCCGGGTTATGGCCCTCACCGCAATGGTCACAACTTTTTTTTGGTGGTTTCTGACTCCTGACGACTTTTTGAAATTGTTGAACAACGGAACCGTGGTCATCACTATCATATTGCTGTTGTTCGGATTTACGGTATGTTACTGGCAAATGATCAAATCTCCGGTGTCGCAGGAACTGGTCAATTATATGATTCCCGCCATTTTATCGCTGGCCGGCATGAGCATTGCCACCAAAGAAATTGCCATGCGCGGTTCCACCGTTTGGAGCGCAGTCACCTATTATCTTACGGTCGCTACGTTCGTCAGCGGCACAACCAACGCCTGGTGGTACATTCGCAGCACCAAACCGGGTATAAGCGGCTTTTTTAAACAGGTTTTTTCGCCCCATGTGATTAAAGCGGGCCTATATGTCATCAGCTTCAGCGCTGCATTGATTACAGCCAAAACCCTGGCGTTGCGGGTCGCACCAAACCCCGGTTACGTAACCGCTTTGCTGCTAACGGCGCCGATTTTTGTTTTCGCCCTCAACCGTTATAACAAAGTCAATGACGACGTGTCCGTCAAAGCCGGTTTTATGATGATCGCTTTTTTGGTGGCACTGATGCTGTTGGTTACCGGCAACTTCGGCGTTAACGACTAAGTTAATCAGCCCTTATACGAACTTGTAAAGTTCGGAGAATGAGACGAGTGGTAAGAAATAAGGAAAATTGCGAGGGCGCGTACAAAATAGTACGTAACCGAGTAATTTATTCGCAATTTCTGTACCAATCGGCCCTTATACGAACTTTAAAGGATCTCGCGCTTACCACTATGATCAGCCGCTGACAATACGCCTTCTTCTTCCATGCGTTCTATCAACACCGCAGCCCGATTATAACCGATGCGGAGACGTCGTTGAACATAACTGATTGAAGTTTTTTTGTCGTTGCGCACAATCGCTACGGCCTGATTATAGAGATCGTCATCGCTGTTACCCATCGCTGTTTTATCAAAAACAGCACCGGAGTCTTTGACATTGAGCTCGCCTTCAGTCACACCTTCAACGTATTCGGGCTCTTTCTGGGCCTTCAGATATTCGACAATTTTTTCAACTTCCTGATCTTTGACAAAGGAACCGTGAACACGGATCGGACGCTGACCGGCCGGCATGTACAGCATATCGCCCATGCCGAGCAGTTGTTCGGCACCCTGCTCCCCGAGAATCGTGCGGCTGTCGATTTTCGAAGTTACCTGAAAACTGATACGGGTGGGAAAGTTGGCTTTGATCACACCGGTAATGACGTCTACCGAAGGACGTTGTGTCGATAAGATAAGGTGGATACCGGCCGCACGCGCCATTTGCGCCAGGCGTTGGATTGCCGCTTCCACTTCCTTACCCGCCACCAGCATCAGGTCAGCCATTTCATCAACCACCACCACAATGTAAGGCAGCGGCGTCAAGTCCAGTTCTTGCTCTTCATACAACGGCGCACCGGTTGAGGCGTCAAAGCCGGTTTGAACCGTACGCACACAGCGTTCGCCGCTGTTACGCAGTTCCTCAAGCTTTTTATTGTAACCGGATATATTGCGTACATTCAGTTGCGCCATCGCCCGATAACGGTCTTCCATTTCCTTCACGGCCCATTTTAATCCGAGTACCGCTTTGGCCGGATCGGTAATCACCGGCGTCAGCAGATGCGGAATTCCGTTATAAACCGAAAACTCCAGCATTTTGGGATCGATCATGATCAGTTTGCATTCATCGGGACGCATCCGGTACAACAATGACAAAATCATTGAGTTCATACCGACCGATTTACCCGAACCGGTGGTCCCGGCAACCAGCAGATGCGGCATTTTGGCCAAATCGGCATAAACGTTTTCGCCGCCGATATCTTTACCCAGCACCACGTTAAGCGCATTTTTGCTGTCCTGAAAACCCTCACCTTCAAATAACTCACGCAACCAAACAATTTCACGGGTGGTGTTCGGCAACTCAATGCCGATGGTATTTGAACCCGCAACCACAGCAATTCGCACCGAAACCGCCGACATCGAACGTGCAATATCGTCGGCCAAACCGATCACCCGTGCTGTCTTGGTTCCCGGAGCCGGTTCCAATTCATACAGGGTAACCACCGGACCGGGACGGATTTTAACGATTTTGCCGTTAATACCAAACTCCTGCAACACTCCTTCCAAATCCTGAGCAATTTTTTGCAGCTCTTTTTCATTGACGGTCATATTACCGGATTTCACTTTCGGCGCCGTCAGCAGGCCGACATCGGGATAATGGTATCCGTCATCGGGAACCGTAACTTTTTTACCGGATCGCTGGGGTTTGGCCGTCGGACTTTTTTCCACTGGCAATGTCGTTTTATCATCTTTAAACGCTTCCGCTTTTAATTTTGGCTCCCGACGCTCCTTTTTACCGCTTCCGGCTGCCGGTTGCGCTCCCGGTTGCGGCAACAAACGGTATACCAGCGCCGGCAACGCCGCCAACGCCTTACCGATCAGACGGATACCGCGCCAGATCACTGTTAGCATTTTTTTAACCCCGCGGTACCATTGAACGGCGCTGATATCAACCGTATAGCTGAAGGCAGCCACCGCCAGCAAACCTGCCGTTGCGGCCACCGTCTCGCGGCGATAGGGAAACGGCGGCACAATTTCCAGTAGACGCGCATTGAGCATCCGGCCAATAACACCGCCGAGCGGCGCAGCAAAACGAATAAAATCAAAACAGATCATGGCCGCAACCATACCCAGTAGCCACACTACACAGTGCAGCCAAAAATATCTGATTTCCTGCAAACGGCAAAATTTATAACCCCACACCATCACCGGAATTACAAACACCGGCAAAGCCAGTCCCGAAAAGGTAAGAATAACCGCGGCCGTGTTGGCACCGGGATAACCGAAAAAATGGCTGACTTTATCCGTCGCCAGATTAAAAGAGCTGTCTGCCGGCGAAAAAAAGCATATTGCCGCCAGTACCAGCCAGCCGGCAACAATCATCAGCAAACCGTAAATACGCCGACTGACCTGATAATAGATTGTCGGTTTTTTCTTCTTTTTAGCCATTGCTTTTCCTCAGAATCCTCAGTGTTGACAAAAACGGCCGTCTGCCATCTTGATCATAATTGCACGTTTAATATCGCTGATCAGCGCTTTTGCTGCTTCGGGATCATAATTTTCTTTATGACCGTCCCACACCGTTCCCGGCCAATCGGGATCGCCTTCGAAACGGGCGATGATATGGACATGCAACTGCGGCGTCTTGTTGCCGATCATCGCCACATTAGTCTGTGCCGGTTTAAACAATTCGCACATTACTTCTTCGCAAAGGGCAATTTCCCGCATCAGTTGCAAACGTTCTTCCATGGTCAGAAAAGTCATGTTTTTGACTTTTTCCCGCCGGGGAACCAAAAAAATCCAAGGATAAAGACGGTTATTTTCAAACAACACCCGGCACAATTTCATATCAACGACAAAATCTTTGGCAGCCAGTCCCGGCACTAATTCGAACATAGTCACTTCTCCGTTTTTTTGCAAAATAAACTGCCCGGATTATAGCCCGCCAAATCTTTCTCTAAAGTTAACAAACGGTTTTTAAACTTGACTTTTTTTGCATTATACGTTTAAAACCGAAAAGATATTAATGAACCAGAGAGGTTTTTTATGAAAAACGCTTTTGTTTTTCCCGGACAGGGTTCTCAATTCGTCGGAATGGGAAAAGACCTGGCCGAAAACTTTGCTTCCGCCAGGGAAGTATTTCAGGAAATTGACAATACCCTCAATCAGAATTTATTTGAGTTAATGTGCAACGGGCCCGAACATGAGTTAACGCTGACGGCTAACACCCAACCGGCTTTAATGGCAGTGTCCATGGCGGTGGTTCGGGTACTGGAAAAAGAGTTCGGTATTGCCTTAAAAGACAAGGCTGCCTTTGTTGCCGGACATTCCCTCGGCGAATATTCCGCCGCCTGCGCTGCCGGCGTATTTTCGCTGGCCGATACGGCACGGTTATTGCGCGCCCGCGGCGACGCGATGCAAAAAGCGGTGCCTTTCGGTGTCGGCGGCATGGCTGCTGTCATCGGCGTTTCTTTTAAGGACATTAACGCGTTGGTTGAAGCCTGCCGCGACGAAAACAACATCTGTGTCGCTGCCAACGACAATTCGGACGGTCAGGTGGTTCTTTCCGGAAACATGGCTGCCATTGACAAAGCGGTAGAAATTGCACCGGAGTTCGGTGCCAAACGCTGCATCAAATTACCGGTTTCCGCACCTTTTCACAGCCCGTTGATGCAACCGGCGGCCGAAACTATGGCCCGCGTTTTGATGGAAGTGGAAGCCAATCCGGCACAAATTCCGCTGATTTCCAATGTGTTGGCTCAGCCGATAACTGATGAAAAAGAAATTATCAAACGGCTGGTCGAACAAGTAACCGGTTCTGTCCGTTGGAGAGAAACCATGAACTACCTCCACGATCAGGCGGTAACGGATATTTATGAACTCGGCGCCGGAAAAGTCCTTTCCGGATTATCCAAACGGAGTTTCAAAGACATCAACGCTGCTTCTGTCTGCACCCCGGCCGAAATCGAAGAATTAGCCAAGAATTTATAAAACCAAACCCTAACACAAGGAACTTAACATGTTTGAAATTAAAGACAAAGTTGCTCTGATCACCGGTGCCAGTGGCGGCCTCGGCGATAAAATTGCCCGCACCCTGCATGCTCAGGGCGCAACCCTCGCCTTAACCGACCGCAATGCGGAAAGGATGGAACAACTCAAAGCCGAACTCGGCGACAACGTAGAATGCTTTGTAGCCGACCTCGGCAATTCCGAAGCTATCAATCAGCTGGTTAAAGACGTTGAAGCCAAATTCGGCCGCATCGACATTTTAGTCAACAATGCCGGCCTGACCCGCGACAATCTTTTTATCCGCATGAGTGACGAAGAATGGCAGCTGGTTTTAGACGTTAACCTTACTGCCGGTTTCAAACTGGCTAAAGCAGCCGTTCGCGGCATGATGAAACGCCGTTTCGGCCGCATCATCGGTATTGCTTCGGTTGTCGGTGTTACCGGAAATGCCGGACAGGCCAACTACTCCGCTTCCAAAGCCGGTATGATTGCCATGAACAAATGCCTGGCTCAGGAAGTCGGTTCGCGCGGTATTACCGTCAACTCCATTGCACCGGGTTTCATCAGAACCCCGATGACTGACGTGCTTCCGGACGACGTCAAAGCGGCTCTGCTGGCCAAAATTCCCGAAGCCAAACTCGGCGAAGCTCAGGATATTGCGAATGTTGTCGCTTTTCTGGCCAGTGACGAAGCTCAATACATCACCGGTCAGACCATTAACATCAATGGCGGTATGGCCATGATCTAAATGGTTAATTCCGATCAAAGCAAAAAACCCTGCCTTATCGACAGGGTTTTTTTCATTTGCTGTAGTATCATTTGCAAATGCGGCAATCAATTTTAAAATAATTTGTTGATTTTTAGTAATAAATGAATTGCCTTTTAAATATTAAAGTTGTATCCTGATTATGTAACAAAAAAACGATCGTTAATTGACTTTTCTACACATCTTCTTTTAACTGGTTTCATATATACTCAACTATTTTTTGGGTATTCTTTCCGGTGGTATCAACATAGTACCCTTTACTCCACAATTTTCTGTATTTCCCCATCGCCTATATATTGAAAAATTTGCCATACCGTCTTGCATACAATAGCAAAAGAGTTCTTATGTAAAACTGTAAGCTTTTCGAAACCACGCGCCTAGCACGTGGTTTTCAAGATACAATAAAACCCCCGACAATGCCGGGGGTTTTGATGTTACATCCTAAATTCTTTTGTCGGCCGAATAACAATAAGCAGCCACCGGACAATGACCGCAATCCGGTTTTTGCGCCTTGCAAATATAACGTCCGAACAACACCAGCCAGTGGTTAGCGTACATCAGATAACGTTCGGGCAATGCTTTCAACAAATCTTTCTCTACCGCTTCGACGTTTTTTCCCTGACTGAAATCCAGTCGGTGAGCAACCCGGAAAACATGGGTATCCACCGCCATGGTTGGCTTGCCGAACCAGACATTGAGCAGAACGTTGGCCGTTTTATGACCGACACCGGGCAATCTTTCTAACTGCTGCTGATCTTCGGGAACTTCACCGTTAAAATCACGAATCAGCATTTCGCTCATCGCAATAATACTTTTTGCCTTATTGTTATACAAACCAATCGTTTTAATATATTCCTTCAGTTTTTCGATTCCCAACGCCAATGTTTTTTGCGGCGTATCGGCAACTTTAAATAACTCGGCTGTTGCCCGGTTAACCCCTTTGTCGGTACTTTGCGCCGATAAAACAATTGCTACCAACAGGGTAAAGGCATTAGAATAGTACAACTCGCATTTCGGGGCCGGATCGGCAGTTGCCAAAACATCAAAAATTTCAATAATTTCTTTCACCGGTCTCATGCTTTGACACCTCCGGCACCGGCTGCTTTTGGTGCGTTTTCGTCCAACGGCCAACGCGGACGCGGCTTAAAATCGAGATTATCGGTCAACCCGGCGGCAAAACGCTCCAAACCGGCCCATGCAATCATAACTCCGTTGTCGGTACACCAATGCACCGGCGGCGCTGCAAAAATCAGCCCCTTACCCTCGGCCAATTGCTCAAGTTGTTGCCGCAGATAGCCGTTAGCCGCCACCCCACCCGCAACTACCATGTGCTTGCCCTGAGGATATTTTTGCTTAAAAACATCGGCTGCACGGGCAAGCTTGTCAATCAGGCATTCGGTGGCGGTTTTTTGAAAACAGGCACAAATATCCGCGGTATCTTTTTTAGATAAAATGACATGTTCAATATTACCGCCTTCGTCATAAGACTCGATAATTTTGCGCACAGCCGTTTTTAATCCAGAAAAAGACAGATTACAGTCCCCCGACCCTTTGAGCGGATGCGGCAAGACAAAACGGTTTTCATCACCGACTTCCGCCATTTTTTCGATCATCGGACCTCCCGGATAACCGAGATTGAGCATTTTTGCCACTTTGTCAAAAGCTTCACCGGCAGCATCGTCGATTGTGGTTCCCAAACGTTCATAATCCCCGACTCCCTTTACGACCAGAATTTGGCAATGCCCTCCTGAAACCAGCAGCAGCAAATAGGGGTAAACGACATCGTTGGTCAGCCGCGAAACCAACGCGTGCCCTTCCAAATGGTTAACCGCCACGAAAGGTTTATTCAGAGCCAGAGCCAGCGCTTTGGCCGCCATTACGCCGACCACCACGCCGCCGATCAGTCCCGGACCGGCCGCCGCTGCCACCGCGTCAATTTGTTGCGGCTGCACTCCGGCTTTGGCAAAAGTGTGAGCAATAATATCGTCAATATGATCCAAATGCGAGCGAGCAGCGATTTCGGGCACCACGCCGCCGTAAATTTTATGTTCTTCCTGCGACAATACCGTTTCCGCCAGAATTTCCTTTTTTTCGTTGACCAAGGCGGCGGCTGTTTCGTCGCAACTGCTTTCAATTCCTAAAACTATCATTATTTTTATCTTTGAGAAATTTTAACTTTTGAAGGTTACTATAAACTATTAAAAAAAATATTACAAAGGAAATAAACAATGGGAAAAAACAAATCTGTTGCCGAAACCGGTTCTCAGCAACCCCAAACAGTTCCAACGACGGCTGTCGCCGGCAAAACGGCTCATTTTTTTAAAATTGTTTTATGGCTTCTGATTGCAATCGTTTTAGCAGGCGGCGCCGTTTGGCTTTATAACCGTCATTTTAGGCTGCTGCCGCAGATGAATAATCCGACACACTTTTCATCGAATGCCTCTCTTCCGGCAACTCAAACGGTTTCCGTACCTCAGGCTGTTCCGCATCCGGAAAAAATAACCGAAGTTAAATATGTTATTCCCGAAAGCATTTCCAACGCAATCAATAAATTGACCGACCAAGTTGCCCGAACCGAAACGCTGAGTGAACAATATATCAATATCAAAGCCGATTCTTCTGCCGTAATCAGTCTTGGTGAACGGGTTGACAGACTGGAAAAAACACTCCGCCATCTGTCACAACTCTCCAATGACGGCGCCCTGATTTTGACAGCTGCCCAAATGATTAAACAAAACGCCGCTGCCGGACAATCCGTAACCATGGAAGCCGAAATTTTGAAACAACTTGCGGCAGGACAGCCGGATATTGAAAGTGATATCAACTATATTTATAACAACTCTTCCCGTCATTATCCTTCTGACAAAAACCTGATTGCCGAGTTTGACCGCATCAGCCGGCATCTTACTGCCGAACTGAAGAATGAGGGAACCTGGAAAGAACGCCTGTTGCGCAAAATTAATGAATATATCCACATTTCAGATCCCGATTCCCGACAAGTCCGCACCGAAACCGAAGTTCTGCAACAGGTAAAAAATCATGTCGACGAAGATCAGTTTGAAATTGCACTCGAAATTCTTGCCAAACCCGAGAACGAAAAGCTAAAAGATAATCCGGCGCTTTTGCAATGGTACAATCTGACCGATTCCAAACTGAAATTTTCGAAGGCACTGTCTCATATCTCGGTTTATGCGCTTGCTTTGATGAAAACAGAAAGTCTCAGACATGGCCAATCAGGACAAGATTAAAAAATTTTGGTACGATAAATATGCCGATGCACCGGCCACACTTGCCAAGATGAAAAATATCGGCACTCTGGCCACCGCATTTAATGCCAACGTCGATTCGATCGTCAAAATGTCGGGCACCGCCCTGACACAAATGATTGCCCGATCGAGCCTCCGCTTAAGCGATTTGCAAAACATCTCTGTTAAAAGCATTCACGCCCCGGAAGATATTCTACGCGGAATTTTCCGCTGTTTTTGCCTCGGAATCGCTGAAGAATGGATTGCCGAAGATGTGGAAATTTACCGCTGGATGAAACAAAATCTCGGAACTGACAAATTGCAAATGGGCGCTCAGGCGGGAATTATTGCCAACACTATGGCCGTCACCGGCATCCGGCAGGTGGTCACCCATGTCAGCGCCCTGCCCGCTTTGCAGGCCGATCAGTTTCTGAAACGCAACAACTTGCTCTCTTTTGACGAACGGGGGCAATTAAAACCAGCTCATACGATTAACCGCCCCAACGAAGAAGCTTCAATTCACTGGATTATTGAATTTTCCAAAAACGATACCATTACCGTCGAAGGACAAACTTTTACCTGCCCAAAATCCAACCGTTTCATCGCAACTTACGATCCGATGCTGTTCAATCTGGTAATAGATCCCCATTTTACCGCCTATACCGACAAAAATCCGGCCGACTATATTATTCTTTCCGGCTACCAGGCCCTGACTAAACAAAACCACGGCTTGTCCTTACTGAAAAAAACGATTCCGATCATCAGACAATGGAAACAAAACAATCCGCAAACGCTTATTCACCTGGAAATTGCCTCAACACAGGATCTTTCGGTGCGCCGTGCCCTTATCCGCCATATTATGCCGATTGTCGATTCCGTCGGCATCAACGAACGCGAAACCATCGATTTGTTGGAAGCAATGAAATGCACACGTCTGGCCTCGGATTGTACAAAAAATCCCTCGGCAAAGAATTTGTTCCGCGCTTTGGTCAAAATTAAGCAAAAAACCGCATGTCCGCGCATCCAGCTTCACATGTACGGTCTTTATATTACCCTGCAAAACCTCAATTTTCCGATATCGCCTTCGGCAAACCGCAACGGCATGATTCTTGCAGCGGTTGCGGCAGCTTCCAAAGCCGAGACCGGGCGGCTGTCCGAATACGAAGATCTGACTGCCGCTCTCGGTCAAACGGTTTGCAACGAAGGGCTTAAAGGTTTGGAAGAAATTGGATCATTAGTCGGCGATCCCGGGTTTGCGGTTTCCGGCATTGGAAATTTTGAGGAATTTTCGGTTATTGCGGTGCCGACAATCATTGTCGAACAACCCAAAACACTTGTCGGCATGGGAGATACAATCTCAGCCTTTTCATTGATCGGTGCCCGCTGACGTTTTATTTTGCCGTTGTTTCATTTTCTGGTTCTGCCAGCCACAAAGCATTTTTTAGCCGGCTTTTCAGAAATTCGATGTGTTCGGCTTCTTCCGCTTTGCTGACGGCAAAAACCCGTAAAGGCCGCACCTTGCGTTCAGCGGCAAACACAACTCCGTTTTCCGTCGTTGTTTTGATATTGTCTTCGGGTGCCAACAGCATGCTTGGTTCGGCGCCGCCCAACAACTCCAGATAAACATCGGCCAGCAACTCGGCATCCAGCAATGCGCCGTGCTTGGTCCGTCGGCTGTTATCAACATTAAAACGTTTACATAAGGCATCAAGGTTGTTTTTGGCACCGGGAAACTTTTTACGCGCAATTTCCAGCGTATCTACTACCCGGTTCCATTCATATTCGGCATACCCGATCTTCTTCAACTCAAAATTAATAAACTTAATATCAAAAGAAGCGTTATGCGCCACCAAAATACCATCTTCGCCGACAAATTCCACAAAAGCGGCCGCCACTTCCGAAAAAACCGGATAATCTTTCAAAAATTCTTCTGTCAGCCCGTGTACCGCCACCACTTCTTCGGGAACACTGCGTTCGGGGTTAATATATTGATGGTAGGTACGCCCGGTCGGAATATGGTTAACCAACTCTATAGCACCGATTTCCACCAAACGGTCCCCGCCGTCGGGGGACAAGCCGGTGGTTTCGGTATCAAATACAATCTCGCGCAAAGCCGTTTTCATAATTCTTTCTCCAACCCATCAAGCATTGCCAGAATCTCAAGCTTCAGCAAATTCTTCGGTTTATCAGTATTGATCACCAAATCCGCCAAAAGCTTTTTGTCCCGATTGCTCATCTGCACATTGTTAATCTTGTCAAAATCGTCGCCGCCGACATTGTCCCTTTCCATCACCCGCCGTTTTTGAACATCATACGGAACGTCGGCCACAATAACCCGGTCACAGTATTTTTGCCAACCCATTTCAAACAAAAGTGCAATATCAAGAAAAAACAAATCGCGGCAACCGCTGTTTTTGTTAACCATACGTTTAAGGTAACGGCACAAAAAAGGATGAGTCATGCTTTCCAATATCTTTAACTGCTGACGATCGTTAAAAACGATATTGCGCAGTTTTCTTTTATCCACCGTCCAGCCGTCGACGGTTCCGGGGAAAGTATTACCGATGCTCTTGATAAAATCCTTATTAAAATATAACCGCCTGACCCATGAATCGACGTCAAACACGACATATCCCTGCCGGCGTATCATCCCGGCAAGGGTGGTTTTTCCGCATCCGATCGAACCGGTAATTGCAATCAGTTTCATTTTATTAACCCAAGTTATTAACAAGGCCTGTGCATAAAAAAGCATTTACGCCTATTTATACAAATTTATCAACGGAATTAAAATTCAATAAAGCAAGATACACACAGGTTGATAACTTTTATCAACCCGATTGTCATATAAGGATAAGCTGTTTTATTAACAAATGGTAAATTTTTGTGTTTACAAACCAGACTCGCGACAAAGACTTCGTTTTTTTAAAAGTTAATTTTCTCTTAACAAATTTATTAACAAAGATTTAAAATCTGGATAAATTTGTTAACAAAATTTAATCCCCATCCTGACGGTAGATATATAATCTACAAAAACATTTTAAAAATTATATGATTGGGCTTCGCAGGTGTTGAAAACTTTTTCCCAACAATTATTTGACAAGTGTCGGAGAATGAATTATAAAAACGATGTTATCCGATGCGGTACCAAAAACCGCTTTTCGACATTTCTTATGCAAAAACATCTCAACATTCAACCAACCACGGATTTTTCATGCACTTAAATGAGTTAAAACAAAAGTCTCCCAAAGAGCTTTTAACCGAAGCCGAAGCCCTCGGAATTGAAGATGCTTCCTCTATGCGCAAACAGGATTTGATGTTTGCCATCCTTAAAAAAGTTGCCTCCGACGACAACGTCATTTACGGCGAAGGAACTATCGAAGTTTTACAGGACGGTTTTGGTTTTTTGCGTTCTGCTCAGTCAAATTATCTTGCCGGACCGGACGACATTTATGTTTCGCCGGCTCAGGTCAAAAAATTCGGCTTGCGTACCGGTGATACGATCGAAGGCGAAATACGCGCTCCGAAAGACAATGAACGTTATTTTGCTCTGACAAAAATTAACCGGATTAATTTTGATGATCCGGAAAAATCAAAACTGCGAATTAATTTTGACAACCTGACACCGCTTTATCCGACCCAAAAACTTGATTTTGATGTCATTTGCGGTGATAAGGACTATACGACCCGGATCATTGATCTGGTTTCGCCGCAGGGCAAAGGACAGCGCGGTCTGATTGTTGCACCGCCGCGTACCGGCAAAACGGTTATGCTGCAAAATATTGCCCATGCGATTTCGACCAACCATCCCGAAGTCTATCTGATGGTGCTTTTGATTGATGAACGTCCCGAAGAAGTAACCGATATGACGCGCTCGGTTAAAGGCGAAGTGATTTCATCAACGTTTGACGAGCCGGCGACCCGTCATGTTCAGGTTGCTGAAATGGTTATTGAAAAGGCCAAGCGTCTGGTCGAAAATAAAAAGGATGTTGTTATTCTGTTGGATTCGATTACGCGTCTGGGGCGCGCCTACAACACAGTTGTGCCTTCCTCGGGCAAGGTACTTACCGGCGGTGTCGATGCCAACGCGCTGCAGCGTCCCAAGCGGCTTCTCGGTGCAGCCCGCAATGTTGAAGAGGGCGGCTCGCTGACAATTATTGCAACGGCTCTGATTGATACCGGTTCCCGGATGGATGAAGTTATTTTCGAGGAATTTAAAGGAACCGGCAACTCTGAAATTATTCTTGATCGCAAACTAACCGACAAACGCCTGTTCCCGACCATTGATATTACCCGTTCGGGAACCCGTAAGGAAGAATTGCTGGTTGACAAAGCCACTTTGACCAAGATGTGGGTATTGCGCCGGGTTCTGATGCAAATGGGCATGACGGACGGGATGGAATTTCTGCTTGATAAACTCAAACAAAGTAAAGACAATAAAGATTTCTTTACCAACATGAATTCCTAGTCAAAAGAATATCGGCCAAGCCCATCAAAAACTTATACTGTCTTTGATGGGCTAACCATAAAAAAATCCTCTTTATTCCTTAGGAATAAAGAGGATTACTTAATCGGACAAACTTTTAACGGTTTTTAATTTCCAGACGCTTCACTTCCAAGAGGCCGTTATAAGAACAATACGACGTCAAAATCCTTACTTTCGTGTTGGGATTTATGTCCCTGATTTCTGGATGAGCATAAGGTGAAACCGAAAACGTCCCTTTTTCGCAATCAATAATATAAATTGTATTGCCGTGTCGGAGTTCTTTTTCCCATTTTATAACCGAAATATATGGTTGCTGAGCGAACTGGGCATCGATTCTTTGCTCATTTTCACAAATGCCCCATATCGAAAGAATCAGGCCGTATATAATAAAACTCATCATAGAGCCGTTATATCGGGTCTTTTTAGAATCGCGGCCAAAATCTCCGAAAGACCAACCTTCTTTCTGGTCATTCAGTTTCAGGTGGTAAGAGATCATCGGGATATAAGAATACAGAACGATGCAGAGAATTAACGAAACAAGTATTCCCGGTACGCGCATTGTAATTTCTTTTTCAAGCGTTAACAATGTCGGCGGCAGGTAAAAAACAGCAAACATGATTGCTGCCCATCCCAGTCGAACCATTTTGGATTCTATTTCGATATTTGCATATCCCAATCGAAAGTAGACAATGGCTGCGGTAATTATTCCGACAAAAAACAATGCGGAATGAAAACCGAAGAAAAGCACGCTTGCTGCAATTATGATGCCGATGCCGGCAAATATTTGCTGACGTTTTTGCTCTTGTTGCAGAAGAGTCCTGATAAAATCCTTAAATGGATTTGTTGTTTGTTTTTTGGTTGTCATAGCTTAATAGTATTTAAATTAATAATTATTTACTTAGACAAAAAACTACTTCTTTTGCGCCTGAAAGTCAATCAGAAACTGTTTGATTTCGTCCATATGATAAAAAATATGTTTGATTCCGAGTGTTTTGACTTTGTTCAAATATGATTGTCCGTGATTCATCTCGCAGCCTAAAAAAGCAATTACGTTCATCCCTGCTCTTAAACCGGCAGTCATCCCGGCCAGAGAATCTTCAATTACCATACAATTTTGAGGCTGATATCCCATTTTTCCGGCGGCCAACAAAAATAAGTCAGGTTCCGGCTTGCCGTGTTCGACCATGTCGGCAGTGAATATATGTTCTGGCAAAAAATATTTTACGATTCCCACCGCTTCGATCTTGATGAGTGTTTTATCCATGGTTCCGCCGGTGGCAATACACTGATCAAAAGATTTCATTTTAAAAATTTCTTCGATCCCCGGCGTCGGTTCAATTCCCCGCCTCATAACTTCAAAATCCATTTTCAGCGCTTCGGTCATAAAATTGTCGTCAATAGCCAATCCCATCTGCTGCAGAACTTCTTTTTTGGTTTTTTCGCTCATGCCACCGAGATGATGATTAACGGTTGCAAAATCCCAGTTAAGGTTAAATTTTTGATTGAGCAATTGCCTGCGGTTTTCCAACCACAATTTTTCGGTATCGGAAATAACGCCGTCAAAATCCCAAATAATCAGTGTTTTGTGCATTGTAAAAATTCCTGTAAAAAAACGAGTCCGTCTAAAGCGCGTATAAAGCGATTTTCATCACTTTATGATATAAGTATTAAGATTGTATAAATCTGTTTTCTATGCGCAAAAAAAACGGCTTTTTTTAAAACTTGCAAGATTAATCGTTTGCTTTTATACCATGAAGATAAAAAGGAGCTGTTATGAACAACGATACCATTTATGCTTTGTCAACGGTAGCCGGAAAATCCGGTGTAGCCGTGTTTCGCATTTCCGGCCCCGATGCCTTGCAGGCCGTGAGCCGTTTAACCGCGCTCGATACGGGACGTCTTCAGCCTCGTTATGCTTATTTTGCCGCTCTGCACGATTTGGAAGGACGTCAGGCCGATAAAGGGCTGATCCTTTATTTTAAAGCACCGGCATCATTTACCGGTGAAGATATCGTCGAGATTCATTCCCATGGCTCAAAAGCTGTTATCGCCTGCTTGTTGGAAAATTTGGGAAATATAAAAGGCTTCCGTCTGGCTGAACCGGGAGAGTTCTCCAAACGCGCTTTTTACAATGGCAAAATGGATTTGACCGAGGCCGAAGGACTGGCCGACTTGATTGATTCCGAAACCCGTGAACAGCAAAAATATGCACTGCGCCAAATGAACGGTGACTTAAAAAATCTTTATGACGGCTGGCGGGAAAAGTTGGTGGAAATTCTGGCATACCTTGAAGCTTATATTGATTTTCCTGATGAAGAACTTCCCGATGATTTGGTTTCGCGCTTGGAAAACACTGTATTTAAAGTGGCGGATGAGATTGACAGCCATCTTCGGCAAAGTTCTTGCGGCGAACGGCTGCGCGAAGGATTCCGGGTTGTGATCCTGGGAGAGCCTAATGCCGGAAAGTCCAGTCTTCTTAATGCACTCGCCAAACGTGAAGCAGTTATTGTTTCCGACATTGCCGGTACAACCCGGGACGCGGTCGATGTTTATATGGATATCGACGGTTATCCGGTTATTTTTACCGACACGGCCGGTTTGCGCGAAACCGAAGAACAAATTGAACGCCGCGGTATTGAAATTGCATTTGATAAAGCAAAAAATGCCGATTTAGTAATTGCTTTGCTGAATGGTGAAAATGTTAATCTATTACCTTTTGTAAGTATAGAAAAAGAATATAAAAACAATATGTTATATGTTGTTAATAAAACTGATAAATTAAATAAAGAACAGTGTTCCATTTTGAGTGGTGAGACTTATACGCTTATTTCTGCCAAATATCAGCAGGGAATAGATGCCCTGCTGCAAAAAATCAGTGCGCGTATTGCCGGAGAATTTACTGCTTCTTCGGGGGCTTTAATTACGCGCCGGCGTTATCGTGAAGTTTTGAACAATGTATTTAAAGACCTGCAACGCTTTAATTTGCATAAGTCGATTGAATTGGCTGCCGAAGATATCCGTCTGGCGGCGCGAAATATCGGCAAAATTACCGGACGCATCGAAGTGGACGAGATCTTAGACAAGATATTCGGCAGCTTTTGCATCGGCAAATAATGTATCTGTCAATCGGAAGGTAACATAAATGCCTCCGGAATCCTGTAAACATAGATATTGTTGAATTTATAAAATCCTTTGACTTCAATGATTTCATCCGCCCGAAAATCGGGGATATAAAAACTGTTTGAATAGATGACGGTTCCCTTCGAAGCATCGGTTTGCAGTTTTTGCCCAAAACGTTCCATCAACGGTTGCATCAAAAAACAGGCGATAATATCAAAATCTTTAAAAGAACAATTAAACATGTCTTGACGGATGATTTGGACGTTGGTCAACTTACGGGTTCGAAAAGCGGCAATCGCTGCGGTGAAACGATTCCATTCAATACCGACAAAGTGATGCCGCGGATGTTTGTGTGCCAGTTCAATCAGCAATGTTCCAGTGCCGCAACCGGGATCCAAGACATTAAGCGGCTGAACGGATTCTTGTAACAGAACATTAATTCTTTCAATGATAATTTTCTTTTGCTTGCCGAAGCTGGGAACCAAGGGTGGACATTTGCGGAAATCTTTGTTAACGAACAGGCGTATGATGTCAACCCATATCCATATCAGTGCTGCAATCAACAAAGCATAGATAAAAACGGCAAACCATATCATTATTTTTCTCCGCAATTGTTTTTTTGGCGTTTAAGAACTGAATCCGTTCCCAAACTTTTAATATTATCCTAAAACTTTTATGCTAAGTTTTGGTTAATCATATGCGGATAATGTGCTTTTGTAATAAAAAAGCTTGATAATGCATCCAAAAAACGCTAAACAGCAAACAGATAAGAACAGAGGCTGAAATGCATATCAAAAATCACTATAACGTTATTGTTGTCGGCGGCGGTCATGCCGGTTGCGAAGCTTGTGCCGCTGCCGCGCGAACCGGCGCTGAAACATTACTGGTTACCCACAAAATCGCTACCATCGGTGAAATGTCCTGTAATCCAGCTATCGGCGGACTGGGCAAAGGTCATTTGGTGCGGGAAATTGATGCACTGGACGGGTTAATGGGCCGGGTTATTGATCGTGCAGGGATTCAGTTTAGGATGCTTAACATGTCCAAAGGGCCGGCGGTAAGAGGACCACGTGCGCAGGCGGATCGTGAACTTTATCGTCAATATATGTTAGAAGCGCTCAGAGAACAGAATAATCTCGAAATTGCCGAAGCGGCAGTTGAAGGGTTGTTTTTTGCAAACGAACGGGCAGTCGGCGTTGTTTTGGGCGACGGAACAAAAATTACGGCTGATGCGGTTGTGCTTACAACCGGAACATTTTTGAACGGCATCATGTTTACCGGTCATCAAACTTCGATCGGTGGTCGGGTGGACGATGTTTCGTGCAGCGGGATCACCCCCTGTTTAAATGCACGGCAATTGCGTTTGGGACGTCTAAAGACCGGTACGCCGGCACGTTTGGACGGCAGAACGATTAACTGGAAAATTTTGGATCGGCAACGCGGAGACGAGGTGCCGCAGCCGTTTTCTTATCTGACGGATAAAATAAACAATCCTCAGATTGACTGTTTTGTCACCCATACCAACTTGAACACGCATCGGATAATCCGTGATAACTTTTCAAAATGCGCATTGTTTTCCGGATTGATAAAAGGTGTCGGACCGCGCTATTGTCCGAGTATTGAAGATAAACTGGTCAAATTTGCCGATCGCGAAAGTCACCAGATTTTTCTCGAACCGGAAGGTTTGTCAACTAACGTTGTGTATCCCAACGGTATTTCAACTTCTTTGCCGGCGGACGTTCAGGAAGCTTTTATTCACACCATAAAAGGCTTGGAAGATGTTAAGATCCTTCGTTACGCTTATGCGATTGAATACGATTATGTTGATCCTCAGGAACTGGATTGTTGTTTGCAATTGAAGAAAGTTCCCGGTTTGTTTCTGGCGGGTCAAATTAACGGTACCACCGGCTATGAAGAAGCGGCGGCACAAGGTTTGTTGGCAGGTGTCAATGCGGCGTTGCATGCCGAAGGCAAAGGGCGCAAATTTGTGATTGATCGTTCCGAAGCTTATATCGGTGTGATGGTTGATGACCTGATTACCAAAGGGGTTGATGAGCCGTATCGTATGTTTACTTCGCGTTCGGAATATCGTCTCCATCTGCGGGCTGACAACGCCGATCTTCGGTTGACCGCAGCCGGTCATGAAGCCGGTTGTGTCGGTGAGTTGCGGTGGCATTGTTTTGAACAAAAACGTAAGCAAATTGCCGTTTTGCGCGATTTGGCCGATCAATTGCAAATAAAACCGTCCGAACTTGACTGCCATGGCATTAAAAACAAAAAAGACGGAACCCGGCGCACGGCGTTCAATCTGATGTCTTATGACGATGTTTCACGTGAAACAATATTAAAAATATGGCCGCAACTGGCAGAGTACCCGGCGGATGTTTATGAAGAAGTGGAAATAGAAGCTAAATATGCGGGGTATATCAAACGTCAGCTCGCTGATATTGAAGTTTTCAAAAAAGATGAAAAACTAAAAATCCGTGAAGATATCGACTATTCGAAAATAGGCGGTTTATCTAACGAAATGGTCATTAAACTGAGCCGGATCCGTCCGGAAACGATCGGAGCCGCCTCGCGCATTTCCGGCGTAACTCCGGCGGCGGTAATGGCGATTTTGGGCTATCTTAAGAAGTAGGAGTTTTGAATTGACTGCATTTCCTGACCGCGATCGGGCCGAAGCTTTGTGGGAAGAAGGAATCCGCTATCGTCTTTCCCGTCCCTACCCTTTTGATCTCGAATCCGAATATCGTTTTCATACGCGCGGCGTTGCCGAAGCGGCGGAAAAAATTGCCGCTTATGTCCCCGGTCTTGTTCCTGAAAGAGCGTTTGTTTTCGGACTGTTGCACGATTATGGCAAAAGAATCAGTCAAAGCCGCGAAAACAAATTTCACGGACAGGAAGGTTATGAGCAGATGATGAAACTCGGTTATCCGGAAATTGCGCAGATTTGCCTCACTCATACTTTTCCCGATAAAGATTTTAATCCGGAACAATATTCTTTTCCGCCGGAATGGTTTGATTGGATCCGTTGCCGTTTGGCGCCGCTGGTCTATGATGATTATGATTTGCTGATCGCTTTTTGTGACAAACTGTTCGAAGCCTGTGCAATGGTCTCGATCGAAGAACGGGTGGCGGCAATTGTCCGGCGTTACGGTCTCAACGGCCGTCAGCGTAATCTTTTATATGACCAAAGCATGAAGTTAAAACATTACTTTGATGCTAAAACCGGTCGGAACGTTTATGAAATTTTAGGTTTGGAGAAATAAAAATGCAGAAATTCAGTTATCACACCCACACTAACGCCCTTGGTATTTTTGACGGCCGTTGCACAGCCGAACAAATGATTGAACAGGCACAAAAAATCGGTTATCGGGAAATCGGTATTTCCAACCATTTGGTTTATCATCCCAACATGACGATCAGACATCCGATGTTTTTTAATGACTATAATCTTCTGGAAGACGCAATGATGCGAGTTGCCGACGAAATTCGCCAGGCAGCTTCAACGGCCACAATAAAAGTCTATCTCGGATTTGAGGTGGACTTTTTTCCGTCTTCGGAATGGCGCCGTTGTTTTGAAAAATTGCGCAAAAAAATAAATGCCGATTATTATATCGGTTCTTTCCATTATCTGCGCAATCAGGACGAAAGCCGGGTTGAAAATATGTATTTGTACAATCCGCTTCAGCCGACTTACAGCGAAGAAGAAATTAAAGAAGCGATTCATTTTTACTGGCAAAATGCTGCTTTAGCTGCTGAAAGCGGATATTTTGATTTTATTGCCCATCCTGACGTTTATAAAATTTTTCCGCATTTTGCCGCTTACGGCGAAGAAGAAGACAAGTGGCATTTTATTGAAACCATGGGGCGGCTAAAACATCCTTATGAGCTGAATACCAGCGGCTGGCGCAAATGTGGCGAACAGCATCCTTATCGTTGGATGATGGAAGAGCTGAACCGTTTGGAAGTTCCGATTGTTATCAGTGATGATGCCCATGATGTTTCTCAGTTGGCTAATTACTTTGAGCAGGCGGAACAATTGCTGCAGTCGCTTGATTATAAAAAACGCTGGAAGTTGGAAAAATAAATGCAAAAATTCAGTTATCATACCCACACCGATTTTTCAGACGGTCACAACACGCCGGAAGAAATGCTGCAACAGGCTGCAGACCTTGGTTGGGAAGAAATCGGAATCAGCGATCATCTGATCGTGCATAAAAATATTCGTCAGAGTTTTTCTTGGCCACGGTGGGAAAAGGCTGACAAAATCGATATTTTTCATGCCGATTTCAATGAAGCGGCGGACGGATTTTGCCGTCATGCCGATCATTTGCGTAAACTTGCACGACGTTATAATTTGAAAGTGCAGGTTGGTGCCGAAGTTGATTTTTTCTGTTATGACGGTTGGGCAGAAGAATTTGCCGCTTTTAGTAAACAAGTCGGTTTGGACTATTGTATTTCCGGCAATCATTTTCTGCCGTTAGACAACAGCGAACAGATCCTTGATGCCAAAGACAGCGGAATGTTAGATAAGAATGCTCTCGAATCGGCCTTGCGACTACACTTTACAACCGTTACGGCGGCGGCACGTTCGGGAATGTTTGCTTTTATTGCTCATTTGGATTATTTGCGTAAAATTCCGCAATGGGCAGAACAGACATTTACGGCGGAAAAGAAGGCATTGACAGCCGCTCTTGTTAAATCGGTGGTGGGGACAGAGCTGAGCAGCAAAGGAATTCGTAAACAAGGCTATTTTTATCCTGAAGAAAATTGGTTGAAGCAAATCATTGAAGCCGGTGTTCCGTTGGTGATCAGTGACGATGCACATCGCATTGATGAACTTGGTTTTGAGTTTGAGAAAGCCGAGGCGTTGTTACAACAGCTGGAGTGTCGTAAGCGCTGGCATTTCAAATAGGACATGCCCAAAACGTTGGCCTGTTTGAATAATTTGTACCGGCGAATCGCCACTTGTGAAAAACAAAACTTTATCTTTTTATTACTTCGTGTATTGATTCTTTTTGTTGTTTTATTTAGTTGAAAACACTGTTCTTTTTGGTAGCTTTTTTTAAAATGTTCATAAGTAAAATTTTTATGTTCTAAAATTTTCAATTCGTATATATAAATACAGCTATGGAAAATTTTATCAAAACATATGATGTTTCACGTGAAACATATGACCGTCTAAGATGTTGCCAAACAGCCCTAAACGAATGGCAACAAAAGTTTAATTTGGTCAGCAACGGTTCTCTTGCCGACAGCTGGAACCGTCACTTTGTCGACTCGGCACAACTGTTCCCGCTGATTCCTGAAACGGCATGTTCTTTGGCCGATCTGGGCAGCGGCGCCGGTTTTCCGGGAATGGTGTTGGCGATAATGGCTGCTGAAAAAACACCGTATTTAAAAGTGACGTTAGTTGAAAGTATTTGTAAAAAAACAGTGTATTTAAATCATCTGACGCAAATTACCGGTTGCAAAGTTGAAATATTGAATCGCCGGATTGAGGAAATTAAAAACCGTCGTTTCGACGTTATTACGGCCCGCGCGGTTACCGCACTTTCCGATTTGCTCACCTATGCTTTTCCGTTGCTGAATAAAAACGGTCTTTGTCTTTTTCCCAAAGGGAAAAGCTGGCCCGAAGAAGTCAGCCTGGCTCAGCGCAAATGGAATTTTGAATATGATTCCGTTCCGAGCCTGACCAATCCTGAAAGCGTTATTTTAGTTATCCGTCATCTTGCTGTAAAAGGGAGATAAATTATGCCTCGCATCATTGCTGTCGCCAACCGAAAAGGCGGCGTCGGAAAAACCACCACCACCGTCAACGTCGCTACGGCGATGGCGGCTGCCGGAAAAAAAGTTTTGGTGATTGATCTCGATCCCCAGTCCAACGCTTCGACCTCGCTTGGTATTGACAAACACGGGGGTATGGTTTCTTCATATGAAGTGATTATCGGTGAGCGTTCCTTAAACGAAGCGGTCATTTTGAGCGAAATTCCTAATTTTTCGCTGGTTCCTGCTTCGCCCGATTTGGCGGGCGCCGAAGTGGAACTGATAGACAAGCCGCGTCGCGAATTTGCTCTTAAAGATGCTCTCGGAACCTCAGCCGTCAATTACGATTATGTACTGATCGACTGTCCGCCTTCTCTGAGTTTGGTGACGATCAATGCGTTAGTGGCGGCCGACGCCGTTATTGTACCGTTGCAATGCGAATACCTGGCTCTGGAAGGTATTACCGATTTGATTGCCAACATTAACCAAATCAAACGTCGTTTTAATCCGCGGCTGGAACTTCAGGGAGTTGTGTTGACAATGTATGATGGCCGCAACAATCTTACCCAGATGGTGGAAGAAGATGTTCGCAGTTTCTTTGGCAAAAAAGTTTATCAAACCGTTATTCCGCGGAATGTCCGCGTTTCCGAAGCACCCTCCCACGGCAAACCTGTTTTGCTTTATGATTTTAAATGTTCGGGTTCACAGGCTTACATCAGCCTTGCCGGCGAAGTTTTGAAAAGAGAAAAGGAATTGATAGCATGTTAGACGATGGTCACAAGAGAAGAAGTCTCGGCCGCGGTTTGGGTGCCCTGCTCGGCGATGACCTTGGATTTCTGGATTCCGAAACCCCGGCCCCGAAAGCCGGTGAAAAAAAGATTGCGATCGCCGATCTCACGCCCAGCCCCTATCAGCCGCGGCTTGATTTTAATCCTGAAGCTCTGGATGCGCTGGCACAGTCGGTTGCGGAAAAGGGAATTTTGCAACCGCTGCTGGTTCGTGAGCTCGGAGACGGCAAGTATGAGATCATCGCCGGCGAACGCCGTTTCAGAGCCGCCAAAATGGCGGGTTTGACGGAAGTTCCTGCAGTGGTAAAGAATATGAACGATCAGGAAGTTCTCGAAGTTGCCCTGATTGAGAATCTTCTGCGTGAGAATCTTTCAGCAATTGAAGAAGCCGAAGGGCTGCAGCGGCTGATTGATGAATTTTCGCATACACAGGAAGCACTTTCAAAGGTTATCGGCAAGTCGCGCAGTTATATTGCCAACACGCTTCGTCTTCTGGCATTGCCGGCAACGATTCAGCAAATGGTACGCGATGGCACTCTGACCGCCGGTCAGGTGCGTCCGTTGATCGGCCTCGACAACGCCGAAGAGCTGGCGAGGCGGATTGCCGAACGCGGTCTTAACGCGCGTCAGGCCGAAGCCCTGGCCGCAAAAGCCAAACAACCAGCAGTGTCACGCAAACAGACTGTTGCAGACAGCGATCTGGCCGAACTTTCGGAAGGAATTGCCCGCCGGTTGGGGGTTAAGGTTAAAATCTCACCCGCTAAAAACGGTGCCGGAAAGATTGTACTGCAATATGCTAATTTAGCCGATTTGGATAAGATTATTGACATTTTGCAGCAAAAGTCTACACTGTCAGACGGCAAACCGGCCAAATTTACAATGAATATTGTCGATTAAGGAAAGAAAATGACTATACTTGATAAAATGCTCGAAAACTGTAAAAATAACGGTTTTCAACCTACTGAAAATATTGAAAAAATTGCTCGTGCTAAAAATATGATGTTCGGTGAACAGTCTTGGCAGCGTTGCCCGTGTGACGGTCGCAACGAAGAACGCTACTGCATTTCCGAATTGTGCCGCAGCGATATCGAACGCGACGGCATCTGTCATTGCCGCTGTTACAGCAAAGCAAAATAATTTTACCGGAGTAACTATATTTTTACCGTCCTCGGCATATATTTAACAAAAACCCAAATTTTCAAGGAAACCGGCCCATGTTTTTCATCAAAAAGTTAATCCTCGGTTTGGCGGCAGTCATCTTGATTTATGTCGGCGGCAACGGTACTCAAAGCTCAAACCTGCTGTTTCAGGGCGGCGGGTTTGTCGGCATGATCGTCGGATTCGTGGTTTTGTATATTTTTGCGAAGATGGTATGGCGGGCCATGGGCTGTCTGCCGGTTTTGCTGATCATTTGCCTTATTGTCGGTTTTATCCTTTACGCAATCGGCGCTTTTAACAACGGTGTCGAAAATGTGGTGCCGAATGTTCTGAACTTCCTCGGCGCTGGGCGCCATACGGCAGCCGGAAGTGTGGTGCAGGCCAACGCTTCGGCTGAACCGGCGGTTCCGGAAATCGTTGAACCTTCCCCGGCTGTCCCGTTACTTAACGAAAACTTCGACGAAGTGAGCCCGGTTGCTTCTGAACCAACAACCGCGCCGGCAGCGGTTCAGCCGGCGGCAGCACCGGCAGCACGTCAAGAACCGCAACCGATCGAATCGGAGAGTGGGTTGGGGCGTCTTTTGAGCAGTCTGACCGGAAAATCTGCCGAACCGACAGTACAACCGTCGTTTAACCCCAACAATTACCCCGCGGTTTATGGTGTTACAAAGGTGATTAACGGCGACACTCTGTTAATGGGCGGCCGCTATTTGCGGATTTACGGTATTGACGCTCCCGAATCAAACCAAACCTGTTCCGACGGAAAAGGACGTGCCTATCGTTGCGGGCAGGAAGCGGCCCGTTGGCTGAAAAGCTGGATTTCCGGCCATGAATTGGAATGCCATGTGATCAAACAGGACTCCAAAGGCAACATGGTTGCCACCTGCGCGCTCGGACAATATGATATCGGCGCCGCACTGGTCAACGCCGGCTGGGCGGTTGCCGATCCCAAGCAGAGCAACATTTATTTTCCTTACGAACAACAGGCGCGGGAAAATGGTCGTGGTTTGTGGCAGGGACAGTTCTACAAACCCTGGGACTGGCGAGAAATTCAATCCAAAAAGCCCAAGATCAAAGTTATCAAGCCTAAAGGGCCGAAAAAAAGTCTACTCGATCTGTAGGTGAAATATGAAGCAATCCAAGAGTTGGTTTTGTGCCGAAGAAAAAGATACCTCAGCGTTGGGACGTCAGCTGGCGGCGATTGCCCGCCGCGGCGACTGTTTTGTCCTTAACGGAACCCTCGGAATGGGAAAAAGCGTACTGTGCCGCGCCTTTATCCAGAAATTGACCGCTGCGGCGGAAGTTCCCAGTCCAACCTTTACTCTGGTACAAAGCTACACGGCCGATGATTTTGAGATTTTTCATTTTGATCTTTATCGTCTTAAGTCGCCGGAAGAGATTTTTGAATTGGGGATGGAAGAAGCGCTTTATGACGGCGTCTGCTTGATTGAGTGGCCTGAGAAAATGGGGCCTTATCTGCCTCGTCAGGCAATTGTAATTGATATTGTGCCGGAAAACGGCGGCCGCCGGGTCACCGTTACTTTTCCAGAACCGGCTGAAAGGTTGGCTTCTCTTGACTGAAACACGTAATATACATGCAACTTGTATCAACTACAGGGACTGCGGAATTTTGATCACCGGCTCTTCCGGCAGCGGGAAATCCGATCTGGCGCTGAGAATGATTATGGATAAAGGGGCCACTCTGGTTGCCGACGACCGCACCGACTTGACCCCGGTTAAAAACCGTTTGCGTGCTTCCTGTCCCGAAAATATTTCCGGCCTGCTTGAAGTTCGCGGGCTGGGCGTATGCCGTTTTAAGCCTTCGGAGCCGGTTGATGTCGACCTGGTGGTGGAGTTGGTTCCCGCCGATCAGAAAATAGAACGGATGCCGCAAGTGGAAACGGCGCAATTTGAAGGAATCACAATTCCCAAAATCAGGCTTCACGGCTTTGAAATATCGGCAATTGACAAGATTATTCTCGCCTGTTACCAAAACAAATAGACCTTGCTTTCTTACCCATGGTATTTTAATATAACTCCGATCAACAAGATTTGAGGACAAAATGATGCAGCATCACAGATATCTGGAAAATTTTTTACGGGCGCTCGGCAAACCCCTGGTTGTGTTTATATCCCGAGTCGGCCAACTTTCGGAATTCATCGCCAGAGCGTTATACAATACCGTAACGCCGCCGTTTTATCCCAAGCTTTTGCTGCGTCAAATCGTCGATATCGGTTTTTACTCTCTGCCGGTGGTAGCTTTGACGACAATTTTTGCCGGAATGGTGATTGCTTTGCAAACGCATGCCGGTTTTTCCAGCTACGGCGCCGAAAGCGCGATTGCTTCGGTGGTGCTGATCTCGGTTACGCGGGAACTGGCACCGGCTTTTGCCGGTTTGATGGTGGCCGGCCGCATCGGCGCGGCGATGGCTGCCGAGATCGGAACCATGCGGGTAACCGAACAAATTGATGCTCTGTCAACCCTGTCAACCAACCCTTACAAATATTTGGTGGCGCCGCGTCTTTTGGCCGGTGTGATCGTGTTACCGCTTTTGGTGTTGATCGGTGACGTGATTGGCATTTTCGGCGGTTATATTGTTGCGGTTTATCAGTTGGATTTCAATCCGGCCAACTATATCAACGCCACCGTCAACGAACTGCAGCCGATTGACATTGTCACCGGGGTGGTCAAGGCGGCAGTGTTCGGTTTTATCATTTCCCTGCTTGGCTGCTATAACGGCTACAAGTCCAAAGGCGGGGCTCAGGGCGTGGGCGAAGCGACTACCAACGCGGTTGTGGCGGCATCGATCATCATCTTAATATTCAATTACATCATTACCGGCCTCTTTTTTACCAAATAACCGGCGGAGCTCACGAATATGGATCAGAATATCAACAAAATAGAAGTTAAAAATCTGCATAAAGCCTTTGGTCGCAAAAAGGTGTTGGACGGGGTGGACGTCTCGATCAAAAAAGGCGAATCTCTGGTTGTAATCGGCGGTTCCGGCACCGGAAAATCGGTGTTGATTAAATGTATTCAGGGTTTGATTACACCCGATTCCGGTTCGATTAAAATTGACGGCGTCGAGACCGTGGGCGTCCCGCGGCAGGATAATGAAAAACTCTATTCAACGATGGGGATGCTGTTTCAGGGCGGTGCTTTGTTTGACAGTTTGACGGTATGGGAAAACGTTGCTTTCGGGTTGCTGGAAAATCAAAAAATGCCGCGTCGGCAGGCACGCGAAAAAGCGATAGAAGTGCTGCGGCAGGTCGGGCTCAGTGCCGATGTTGCCGATTTGGCACCGTCCGAGCTTTCGGGCGGTATGCAAAAACGGGTTGGTTTAGCGCGAGCGGTAGCCATCCGGCCGGAAATCATCTTTTTTGATGAGCCGACCACCGGGTTGGATCCGATTATGGCCGATGTCATCAACGATTTGATCATTGCTTCGGTCAAGGAACTCGGCGCCAGCGCTCTGACGATTACCCATGACATGATTTCTGCACGTAAAATTGCCGATCGCATTGCAATGCTCTATCAGGGAAAAATCATTTGGCAGGGAACGGTTGCCGAACTGGACACCACCGACAATCCTTATGTTTGTCAGTTTGTTAACGGCTGTTCCAAAGGACCGATCAAAGTGGAGGTTTAGAATGGCAAAAAAAGGCGGAACCGAATACGCATGCCAAAATTGTGGCGCCGTTTATCCGAAATGGCAGGGAAAATGCGATGCCTGCGGTGAATGGAATACCATTGTTGAAGAAAAGGTCGGCGGTGAAGGTTTTTCCAACTTTAATCCTAAGAAAAAGGGCAATCTGCTTGATTTTGTCTCACTGAGCGGCACACCGCAGGTCTTGCAGCGCCTGCATACCAACATCATGGAACTTGACCGTGTCTGCGGCGGCGGTCTGGTCCCGGGTTCGGTGATTTTGGTCGGCGGCGACCCCGGCATCGGTAAATCGACTTTGCTGTTGCAGGTTTGTGCCCGTATTGCCGATCTGCCCGAACGTCCTGAATGTTATTACATTTCCGGCGAAGAAGCCGCCGATCAGGTCAAAATCCGCGCCAAACGGCTTGAACTTGAAAACGCGCCGGTCAATCTGGCTTCGGCCACCGATGTCAAAGACATTGTCACTACTTTGGAAAAAACCGATGCCGCAGTGGTGGTGATTGATTCGATTCAGACCATGTATCTGGAGGAAGCAGAATCTACACCCGGCAGTGTTTCGCAAGTGCGTGCCTGTGCTTATGAATTGATCAAACTAGCCAAGAAAAAAGGTTTTGTGCTGTTTTTAGTCGGTCATGTGACCAAACAGGGGTCCATTGCGGGGCCGCGCGTTCTGGAACATATGGTCGATACGGTGCTCTATTTTGAGGGGGAACGCGGCCATCAGTTCCGGATTTTGCGGGCAGTCAAAAACCGTTACGGTGCTACCGACGAAATCGGTGTGTTTGAAATGCAGGATAAAGGCCTGGTCGAAGTCGAAAATCCTTCGGCACTGTTTTTAGCCGAACGGCAGGGTAATATTTCCGGTTCCTGCGTGTTTGCGGGCATTGAAGGTTCGCGGCCGGTGCTGGTGGAAATTCAGGCGTTGGTCAGCCAAACCGGCTATGCCAGTCCCAAACGGGCGGTCGTCGGCTGGGACAGCGGCCGCTTGTCAATGGTGCTGGCGGTTTTGGAAGCGCGCGGCGGTCTTAACCTGAGTTCTCAGGACGTGTATCTGAATATTGCCGGCGGTCTCAAGATATCGGAACCGGCGGCTGATCTGGCGGTTGCGATGGCAATCATCTCTTCTTTGACCAACCGCCCGTTGCCGGCGGATATGGTCATTTTCGGCGAAATCGGTCTTTCCGGTGAAATACGTGCTGTCAGTCAGCCCAACCTGCGCCTGAAAGAAGCTTATAAGCTGGGATTCCGTAGTGCGATTGTGCCTTCTCAGTATAAAAAAGATAAAAAGAAAACCAATCTCGACATCAATCTCCACGAGATCGGCAATGTACAAAAGCTGATCAACTGGTTTAATTAGGATAAAAAGAAGTATGAACAGTCTTGACGTTGTTATTTTAATCATTGTCTTAATTTCGGCTCTGATCGCCCTCAACCGGGGTTTGATTAAAGAAGTTCTGTCAATTATCGGCTGGTTTCTCGGCATTGCGACGGTCATTTACCTGTTGCCGTACGTTCAGCCGTTGATGGAAGAGCATATCGAAAGCGAGATGATGGCGATTGTTGCTTCTTCGTTTACCATTCTGATTGTTTTTTTCATTATTTGGATTTATCTGACTTCAATCATTATCGGCAAGGTGCGTTCCAGCAAATTAAGCGGTATGGATCGGCTGCTGGGGCTGTTTTTCGGCATTCTGAGAGCTTTTTTGCTGGTTATCCTTCTCTACATACTGGCGGGTTGGATTATCCCCAAACAAAGCCAGCCGGAGAGCTTTAAGCAGTCGAAGTATTTTCAGCTGGCCGGTTCTTTTGCCGAACCGATCGAAAAACTGATTCCGCAGTCAACCAAAGATAAAGTGCATTCACGGGTAAACACCGACAAGGAAGTTTCTCCCGGTGTGGAATTGAACAGCGATCTGGATGATTTGTTCGAGAAACTGACCCAACCTCAGGTTAAAAAGAAAGAAGTCAAACAACCGGTTACCGACAAGTCCAAAGGCTATAACAAATCGGAACAGAAAAGCCTTGACCGGTTGATCGAAATGACGGTTGAAGAATAGTTTTAGGGGAACAGCGACAACAAAACCGAAACCGGCAGGTACAGCAGATTATAGGCATTGCCGGTCTGTGCGGTATAATTAAGCTCGCGCTGAACAATGTTCATTTGGCGGTCGGAAATGTAACGCGGTGCAAAACCGCCGCCGGAAAGGGTTGCGTTTATAGGCGGCGTATACCGGTTGCGGGTGACCGGAACAATTTGATCCGATTTAATAAACTTGCGGTATTTGGAGGCGGAGATCCGGTTCAGACAACCGGGATTGCGCCGGGCACCGGCCAAAATAAAAGAATTGTATGCCTGATAGTCGTTACGTTTGATGGCAGCGCATACGCCGGTATCACCAGCCGCATTGGGAGAATCGATTCTCAGGCCGCGATGCATGGCGCTTCGCAAAGCCGGAACATCACCGCGCGAGGCAGCGGCATACATAGCTTCGAAAGAATGCGGCGAGGCGGCGGCCGTTGATGTCCAAAAAGCAATAACAACCGAAAAGCCGGCAATTATTTGTATTCCGAGATGATGAGATTTTGTATGTTCCATGATAATTTCAGTTTGTTTGATCCAGCATAAATCCGCATTTGCCGCAAAGTATGAATATTTGCTTACAACAAAGCCTTCCGCGAATTGATTGCCAGCTGAATTGTACCTTCGTCCATATAATCAAGCTCGGCACCGACCGGAATTCCCTGAGCAAGGGTGGTGACTTTGGTTTCAAAACCTTTTAACCGGCTGACAAGATAATGCGAAGTAATTTGCCCGTCGACCGTTGCCGGAAGCGCCAAAATAACTTCCGCAGTCTGTTCATGCTCAATCCGGTTGAGCAGGGCGTCAATATTTAGGTCTTCGGGCGAAACGCCGTCCAGAGCCGATAAAACACCGCCCAGAATATGATATTTGCCTTTGTAAAAACCGACACGTTCCATTGCCCATAAATCGGCAACGTCCTGTACCACGCAAATGGTTTGGTTGTCTCTTTTCTCCGAAGTGCAGACCGAGCAGGGCGAGTCGGTGTCGTAATTACCGCAAACTTTACAGGTTTTAATATTTTCAGCCACGCTTTGCAGAGCCTCTATCAACGGCAGCAAAACAGTTTCGCGCTTTTTCAGCAGATGAAGTACAATCCGCCGCGACGACCGCGATCCCAGCGCCGGCAGTTTGGCAATGATTTTGACCAGTTTTTCTATTTCCTGACCGGACAATTTCTGTCTCCTTAAAATGGAAGTTTAAGACCGCCCAGATTAAGGCCGCCCGTTACGTCTTTCATTCCCTCGCTCATCATCGCGTCAACTTTGCCTTGGGCATCGTTAAAAGCAGCCAAAATCAGGTCTTCGAGAATGTCTGTTTCTTCCGGGTTAAGCAAACTGGGATCAATTTCCACTTTTTTGGCCTCAAATTTACCGTTAAGAGTAACTTTGACCATCCCGCCGCCGCTGGATCCGATCACTTCGGTTTCGGCCAGCTTTTTTTGTGCTTCTTCCATTTTTTTCTGCATCATCTGGGCTTGTTTCATAATTCCCTGCATATTCATCATGACTGTTTAATCCTCACTGTTAAAAAAATCTTCGTTGTTGCTAAATATGTCGGCACTTTCACCTTCTTGGTCTTCCGGCGTCGCCTTACGGGTCAGGTTTTCAATTCGGGCACCGCGGAACTCGTCAAGGATCGCCTTGACTAAAGGCGTCTCGGCAATGTTTTTTTTGTCTTTTTCTTTTTGTTCGTTTTCTGCATCGGCAATTGTACGGCCCACTTCGCCCGGAATGATGTCGAGCGCCCATTTGGCGCCGGTCGTTTCTTCGAGAAACTTGTTGACGGCACTCAGCGTCTCGTTGCTTACCCGGTCGGCGGCTTTGAATTTGATGCTGCCGACAGCAAATTCGCAAACTTCGATATCATGTCTCAGGGTGTAAGCAAGACGAGGCTGTTTGTTGGCTTCCAACAATTTGATCAGACCGGTGATATCGTTAAACGGCGCCTTGACGGTGTTGGTAGCCGGTACATCGGCTGAAGGAATGGTTGTCTGTTGTCGTGATGGTGATTGGATAGCCGCCGTCGTTATCACCGGTATGGCCGGTGCAACCGGCTGAAGACGATTTAGTTCAGATTTTTTTTTTACGCTTTCCAGCAGTTCGGCGGGAGAAGGCAGGTTGGCGGAATAAGCGATCCGGATCAAAATCATCTCCAGAGCATCAATCGGTACCGGTGCCGTTTGGAGTTCGCTCATTCCCTTGATCAGCATTTGCCATATTTTGGAGAGGGTGGCAATACTCAGCTTGGCGGATGTTTCTTTTAGAAAGTTGCGGTCATTTTCCGACAAGGAGGGATCTTTAATAAAACCCGGCAGCAGCAAAACTTTGGTCAGAGCATGGGTTAAGTTTATCAAATCGCCGATCATTGCCGACGGGTTGGCACCGTTTTTGTACATTTCCTGCAATTTACCGAGCAAAGCAGCCATATCGCCGCCGATCATCTGGTTAAAAAGCTCAAAAGTTTGACCGCGGTCAGCCATTCCGAGCATTTCTTTAACAACGTCGATCCGCACTTTGCCGCTGCCGAGCGAAATCGCCTGGTCCAAAAGGGATAAACCGTCGCGGGCCGAACCGTCGGCCGCGGCCGCAATCATATGCAGCGCTTCGTCATCGGCTTTGAGGTTTTCGGCATTGACGATCTTGTTAAACAGTTTCAGAAGGTCTTCAATCGACAATCGCTGCAAATCAAAACGCTGGCAGCGTGACAAGACAGTTACCGGAACTTTGCGGATTTCGGTGGTGGCAAAGATAAATTTGACATGTGCCGGCGGTTCTTCCAACGTTTTCAGTAAAGCGTTGAAAGCGCTTTTGGAAAGCATGTGGACTTCGTCGATGATGTAGATTTTATAACGACAGTTGGTCGGTTTGTAACGAACGCCGTCCAAAATATCGCGGATGTCGTCCACCCCGGTGCGCGAAGCGGCATCCAGTTCCAGAACGTCGATATTGCGCCCGGCAGCAATCGATTTGCAGTTTTCGCAAATGCCGCAGGGGTGGGTTGTCGGTCCGCCGTTGCCGTCAGGACCGGTACAATTGAGGGCCTTGGCAATCAAACGGGCAGTGGTGGTTTTGCCGACGCCGCGGATGCCGGTCAGAATATAAGCATGGTGCAGGCGGTTATTGTTGATGGCGTTGGTCAGGGTTTGCACCAGCGCTTCCTGTCCCAGCAGGTCTTCAAAATTCTGCGGACGATACTTGCGGGCTAAAACCACATATTGCTCTTGTTTGTCTTCTTCGGCCATCGTTATCTTTTCAAAAAAGGCGGAGAGACATCGACCTCAGACGGTTTCGTTACGGCTGCTTCCTTCCGAACCTGACCGGATTGGCGAACGTCCGACCCGATGCCCTCCATAAAATACATCCTTTAATATCGTCAATTTCGCTTTAAGTTGCAAGTAAAAAATTGCCTCATCAACATGATTAGAAAGAAAAGCGATATCCCTGATATCCGTCCGGTGTTTCAGAGTCGGACCGATAAGAGCTGCTGCCGAGCGGACGGCCGAAAATCTGCCGTTCGGCGACCGTCTGGTCTTTGCCGAAAATCAGCGGCGGATAATTGTCATAAACGGCAGCAATGTTTTCCGGCGTGCTTTCGGGGATGACGGCGGAGAACTTTTTGGGAGCGAAATCGACAACCGTATCACCGGAAGGGCTGATTTCTATAATATCGAGGCTGTGTTCGTTTTTGCCGTTGGGCAGAATTCTGAAGACGCCGCTGATTCCGACAAATCCGTCTTCGGTAGTGATGGCGGCGTCGATGTTGGCCGGTTTGTTGCGCGCCAGCGCTGCCGACAAAGCCACTGCATCATAGGCAAAGGCATACAGGCTTTGCGGATATTCGTTAAACAAAGCGTGATATTTTTTGTTGAAATAGGCATTGTGATTGCGTGAAAGGGCCGGATACCAGCTGCCTTTCAGCGTGCTTTCCTTGTTAAGCCGGGTGTTTTCCCAAACTGAGGTACCGAGGAATTTGACTTCGGGGGCAAATACGTCATAATAGCCGAACATGGCTACCGCCGATTTTAAACGGGCGCCCGATTCCGGCAACAACACCGCATCAAAGTCAACGCCGCGATCGGTATCTTTGGCGTTCAATTGCCGCAGGGCTTTTTGAGCGTTGACATCACCTTTGGCAGCCAGAGCTTTTAAATGGTTTTTTTGTTTATTGACCCCGGCGGCACGGCGGTCATAGTCGGTCAGTTTGCGGATGATGTCGGAAAAATCGGTGGAAGAGGGCGGATAAAAAGCAATTCTGACCACTCGTGCACCATGGGCGGCAGCGGCACCGACCGCAGCTTTGGCAACCGCGATACCGGTACTGTTGTCCGGTACCAGCAGGGCAAAATTGTGACGGCCGTTGCCGGCGGCATATTTAACGATCCGGTTGACTTGTTCTTCCACCAACAGGCCCAGAGTATAAATCTGGCTTTGCAAAACATCGGAACTGGAAGAAAAAGCGACTACCGGCACCCCCTTGGCTTTGGTTTGATATGAAATTGCTTGAACCGAGCTGCTGGTGAGCGGTCCGATAATCATCTGCGCTTTTTGGTTAAGAGCGTTTTCGGCGGCGGTTCTTGCACCTTCGGGGGAGCTTTGGGTATCGTAAAACTGCAAGATTAAATTAGGATTATTCATATCTTCGAGTGCCATCAGCGACGCTTTTTTCAGTCCCTGTCCGTAGCGCGAAGCTTCTCCGGTTAGCGGCAACAAAACCCCGACCCGAAAAGCGGAGGGACGGTTAAACGAAGATTCGTCAATATCCGAGATGCTGTCATGGATTCCGCTTCCGGTGGTTACTATCGGCGAACGGCAGCTGAGCAGCACGGCTGTCAGAGCGAGCACACAAACTTTTTTTAACACTTGCATTTTTTCCTAAAATCGAAAACAATTACCTTCGTTAATTTAAATTAAAAAACCGTTGTTGTAAAGGGGCAGGAAGATAATAAATGATGAAAAAAGGCTTGTACATCGTCGCAACGCCGATCGGTAATCTCGGCGATCTGACCGCGCGGGCTGCCGAAGTGTTGTCGGCGGCACCGTATATTGCCTGCGAAGATACCCGGGTAACCAAAAAACTGTTCTCACTGCTCGGAATCGGCTTAGACAAGAAATTTATAACTTACGAAGATCACAGCGAAGAACAAAAGGCTCAGGGGATCGTTGATTTGATCGAACGCGAAGAAGCCATGGTGGCATTGGTTAGCGACGCTGGTTCGCCGTTGATTTCGGATCCGGGGTACAAGCTGGTGCGCCGTTGTCGCGAGCAGGGCGTTCCGGTCTATACGCTGCCGGGGTGTTGTGCGATCATCTGCGCTTTGCAGCTGTCGGGGCTGCCGACCAACCGTTTTATGTTTGCCGGTTTTATTCCCAACAAAGAAAAAGGACGTGCCGATTTATTTGTCGAACTGGCGACGATAGATACCACCTTGGTTTTTTACGAAACCGCACCGCGGCTTTTGAAAACACTGACCGCCGCCGCGATTGCTTTTCCACAGCGCGAAATGGCGGTTGCGCGTGAGATAACCAAAATGTACGAAGAATGTGTAAACGGCACCGCCGAGCAATTGATTGCCCATTTCAGCCAAAATCCCCCAAAAGGCGAAATTGTTCTGATGGTGGCGCCGCCAGATACGGGAGCCGTTGCTGCCACAATTGATTTGAACAGTGTTTTAAAGAGCAAAATGCAAACAATGCCGCTCAAAACGGCGGTTACCGAAATCGTGAAAGCTTATGGATTGAATAAAAACGAAGTGTACCGGCTGGCGGTTAAAATTAAAAATGAAAGCTGATACCAAAGGACATCTGGCCGAATTTTTGGCGCGTATGCTTTTTCGCTGCAAGGGCTATCGCGTAATTGCGGCCAATTATGTTACCGGACGCGGCACCCGTGCCGGCGAAGTTGACTTTATTGCCATTCGCGGCAAAACAGTTGTCTTTGTTGAAGTAAAACAGCGTTCAAGTCTTGACAAAGCCGCCGAGGCGGTTTTGTCACGGCAACAAAAACGAATTTGGCGCGGCGCCGAAGCCTTTTTGCAAAAACATCCGCAATATGCCGATTATGATATTCGTTTTGATGTGGTTATGGTGAAACTGCCGTTTAAAATCCGCCATTTAACTGACGCTTTTCGATTCTGATAAAATTTTCAGGCCTTAAGGCAGACATCGGGTGCACGAAGGTAAAGCGGTTTGGGATAATCGGTTTTTTTAAGACGGAATTTTTCGTTTCCGCAAGCGGCAAGAGTCTCGATAGACAAACAGTCTTCCATGCGGATTACGTGCAGGCTGAGGCCGGAAGGACGATTCAGAAAACGTTCCACCCCGTCACCGGTCAGGGTTACTTTTTTATGCCGCAGGCGATCGACAATTGTTTCATAATCCAAAGCTTCGGGTTCGCCTAATTTGTTTTTTCGATCGTCAAAACATTGAAAGTAGAAGTCTTCGCGTTTGGTTTCGATAATGACGGCATTGTAGAAAGCCAGTTCTTCGGGCGCCAGATCGTGAACATAGGCCTCAAAAGCCGATACCCCGGTGAGAGCGGTTTTCAGCAACGCCAAACCAAGCGTGCGTGCCGCAGCCAGAGACGAACGGACCCCCGTGAAAGACCCCGGACCGCAGCAAACGGTGATCAGATCGAGTTCCGCAGGTTGCAACTGCCGCTTCTGCAAAATTTCCCGAATGGCCGGGAACAGTGCTTCCGCTTGTCCGAAGTCCATTTTTTTTACATACTTCTCCAGCGTTTTTCCGTCTTCGGTCAAAAGAACCGAGCAACTGCCGGCCGTGGTGTCAAAAGCTAAATTAAGCATCTTTTTTGTTTACCGTTTGTTTTTAAAATTTTACTTGTTTTTGCTTTTATATTATAAAATTAAATGACAGACAATCAATTTTAATGGTAAAAAAGCAAAAAAATGAACCGAGAGCTGCTTTCCGATATGTTTTTTGCCGCACCCGAACTGTGGTATGCGGTTTTGCTGGTTTTTGCGTTGCTGGCCTGGCTGGCGGCATCCAACTATGTCCGTCTGCTGAAACTAAAGCGCAAAAATTATTTTGTCCGTCGGGACCGGGAACGTTATGCCGAAACGCTCTATGCTTCCAAAGATGGTTATTTTGCTTTTATTTATCCTGACGACCGGGTTAATGACGCTTCCTTTGCCGTTTCTGAACGGTGTTCGCGCCGGTTGGCGGTACTACTTGGTTTACCCGCCGGTACCGATACGTCGTTTGAAGGTGTTTTGAAGGGTTTTTACAAAGAAGATGCCGACAAAATCTTGAAATATACTGCCTTGCTGAGAGAAGACGGAGTATCTTTTGAAGACCGTTTTGAATTGAAAAACGGCAAAAAAATGATACTGAACGGTGTTCGGATAAGCGGCAGTGACGGCGCCGTGTACAGCGATATCATCTGGTTTCGCGACATCAGTTATGTAGCGGCACAGATTGACGGCCTGCAAAAAGAGAAGCAGTTGAGCGATCGCCGTGCCGACGATCTGAAAGATCTGGTCGATAACCTTCCTTGTCCGGTCTGGATGAGAACGCCGCAATTGTCTTTGAAAATTGTCAACAAGAAATATCTGGAATTTTGCGGCGGCAAGTACAATGATGTTTTGGAAAGCGGCGATTTTGAGATTGCCGGTGCGGAAACGCGGGAACTGGCCCAATCGGCGCAAGATTCCAATAAAATGCGTAAAAAATATGTTCATCTTAATCAAAACGGAGAGCATCGCTGTTTCGAAGTGACCGAAACACCTTTTCACGTCGAACAGAGTCTGGACAAAATTGCCACCGTCGGTATGATGACCGATGTCAGCAGTCTGGACAATCTGCGCCGCAACCTTAAACAAAACCAGAATATGCATCTGGAAATTCTGGCTTCGTTGGGAACGGCGATTGCGGTTTTTGACAGTTCGTGCAAACTGATCTTTTGCAACCGGGCATTTATCCGTTTGTGGGAGTTGGACGAGAATTGGCTTGAAGAACATTCGGCGTATGGTGCCTTTTTGGATTATTTGCGCGAGAAAAGATTGTTGCCGGAAGTTCCGGATTATCCGCATTATCGTAACGAAGAACATAAAATGTTTACCGCCATCATGGAACCGAAAGAAGACCTGCTGCATTTGCCGGACGGCCGCAGCCTTCGGCGGATTCGGGCGCCGCATCTTAAGGGCGGTCTGATTTTTGCCTTTGAAGACATTACCGATCGTTTGACTGCCCGCCGGGAATATAATGCGTTGTTCAGCGTTCAACAGGAAATATTAAACAATATCGAAGAAGCGGTGCTGATTTTCGGTCCCGACGGCCGTTTGCAATTTTATAACCAGGCCTATGTCAATATGTGGGATGCCGATGAAGTGATGTTGCAAAAAGAGCCCTCTTTTGCCGAAATACTCGAAACTCAGAAAGTTTTCTTCAGCCGGGTCAGCAATTGGGAGGAGTTGAAAAAAGATATTCTGAACCATATTTTCAGCAGCACGACCCGGGCGTTCAGCCTCAACCGAAGCGATGATTTGCGCATTGAATGTTTTTCTTCACTGCTGTCCAACGAGTCGATCATGGTTTTGATGCACAAGACGGCTTCCGTATAATATTTGACAAAATTGTAAAAAACATTTAAATTAACAATAACCGGATACCGATAAACAGAGGAAGTTTGATGGACGATATTTTTTCAGATTCGAAGAATGACGACGCCAAAGAAGGCGATTCGAATATTGAATGGAAAAAAAGCGGAATAGACAAGCATGAAAGGCTTACCCTTAAGACCAACGTCAGGGAGGCCAACCTCTATAATGCCGGAAAACCGAACGATCTTAAAAGCAAGCCCAAAGTCCGGACGCCGTTGGAAGTTCCGAAGGGTTTTAAAAAAGTCAGCCGCAAGATCCGCGATGCCATGGACGAAGAAGATGATGAAGACGATTATATTCTGATACCGGTATTTGAGGATGTGCGCGAAAGTTCGCTGATGCGTGCTCTGACCGATGACGAAAAGAAAATTTTACGGCAAAACGAAAATCTCAATGCGATCCGCTTGCAGGAAAATATCGGCAAAGAAGCCGCAATTGCACAAGCCGAACGGGTGATTATGCAGGCCGGCCTCGGCAAAGCCGATGCGCGCGTTCTGGATGAACAACGTCTGAAAGCCGGCAGAGTCTCGGTTCAGGAGGTTGTGGCCGAAGCTGCTAAGCAAAAAGCGCTGTCGAAAGTGTCTGCCAAGTCCCGTAACGAAAATAAGCCGCCGCGCCGTGACGAAGCGAAAGCACGGGCCGCCGCCAAGGAAATTGCCCGCAGCAAGGATAAAGAGGCTAAGGAAGTTGCCCGAAAACTGAAAGAAGCACAGTTGAAGGCCGAGCAAAAACTCCGAGAAGAAAAAGCAGTCAAAGATGTTCGACAGCCGCAACAAACGGAGCAAGATCGTCTCCACGAAGCAGAAGCTGCCCAAGCTGCGGCGTTGGAGGCAAAAGTTGCCGCAGAGCAGAAAACGGAAGAAAAAACCCCGCCGCCTGCAGAAACCCAAACCTTACCGCAAAATGTAAAGGAAACCGAAGTTATCAAAGAAGAAAAACTTTCGATTAAAGAAGACGAAAAAGCACCGGCAGAACGGCCGCAGCCGGAAGTCTCTTCGGTTAAGGAAGAAAAAACCGATCAAAAAGCAAAACCCGAGGTTGAAAAAGATCAGGTAAACAAAGACCGGATCAATCAAAAAGAAGAATCTGGCAAACCGGAAACCGAAATTAAGCCGAAAACCGAGCCCGAAACGGTCAAAGAGCAACCCAAAAACGAAGAAGCTGTCAAACAGACGGCCAAAGAAATCGTGAAGGAAGCGGAACAAAAACCGCAGCCTCAGAGAGAAAGCAAAGCTGAGAAAGAAAAAGAAATCAAAGAACTGATTATGGAAAAAAGCGGCCGTACTTATAATGACCGCTATCCGAAAAAGGAAATTGACAAATCGCAATTGTCGGAAAAAGAGTATCAAAAGATGCTCGAAGCTCAGGTCAAAATGTATCAGGATCGCGAGCGCTGATTGACTGTATCTTTTTCAGTCACTTACAAATAGCCGCCCTGACGGAAGTTTTTGCTTGCAAACAGATTGTCGATAATTTTTTCAATGTTTTCAAACTGTTTGGTTTCAATCAGGTCGACAATTTTGACTTCCTGTTCGGTCAACGGCCGGTTGATGCCGATTGAATCGTAAAATGTATTAGCGCTTTTTAGCATGTTGGCGGCAATGTCACGACTGCCGAGTTCGCTGTAATATGAAGCCATCATTTTGTTGGCGTTGGCAATTTGCTGGGTATAAATACCTTCATCGGCGATATTGAGGACGTTGCTGTAGGCCCACACAGCTTTTTCCTGCATATCTTCGCGCAAATACATATCACCGAGCCGCCCCCACGCGGTGACGTTGCGCGGGTTCATTTCGATCGCCAGTTCAAAAGCGGAAATGGCCAGGCGGTTGTGGCTGAAGGCTGCCAGCGAACCGAAAATGGTGGCGCAGTTGGAAGCTTCGCACCAAGCTTTGTCCTGCTCGCGTCCGGCAACCATCGCCTTAATGGCCGCGATTTTCCTGTCAATCAGTTCTTCCGTCAATACCAGCGCCAGCGAGCTGTCGCCGTTGGCAAGATGAAACAGTGCTGCATCTTCCTGCGGCAGGGTTTTATGCGGGTTGAGATTTTGAAAACGGCCGCTGACACAAAGGTAAATAAAAAATTTGATTGCCGTAATCGTTTGGATGACATCGTCTTCGCTGTTAAGATGCTGATTTTTGTACATGATGGTCTGGGCAATTTTCGGTTCGTCGACGCTACGTTCCAGCATATCCATGATTAATCCGGTCAGCGTAATCAGTTTTTGCGGTTTAAATTGATATTGAAAGGCATCGGGAACCGGAATTTTATCTTCTTTTTTCGCCGATGCCGCGTTCTTTTTCCAGTCAAAATCGAGCGGCATGGCTTTTTTGTCGGGTTTATGGCGTCGTTTGCCCGGCTGGTCAAGTTCGTTTTTGTTCAGCGGACTGCCGCTGCCCGGGTCGGCATCGTCTTCCAGCGCCAGCCTTTTGTTAAGACGGTTGTCGAGTTTACTGCGATATTCGCGTTCCAGCATCCGTTCGCGCTGAATCGAGGCCACAATGGATTTGACATACCATACCAGAATCAGACAAAGAACCAGAATCAGTGTCATCAAAAACAAAATGAGCGCTGCCGTTTTGGCACTGCTCAATCCGGAAAGATAACTGCCGACGGAAAGGTGTAAGGCCTCAAGCTTGGCTGCGGCATAGCGAAAAATTTGAGAAAAGTCGAAAATCTGGTCCATCATGTTTTTAAGACACCGTTTGCAAAAGATTATTTTCAGTATAGACACATCTGCTAAAAATGTATTATATTCAAACAAGCTTTAAAAACAACAAAAAAGAAAAGTCTGACAAAATGGGTTATCTTGCACAAAGAAAAAAACATATCCGTACTGATTTCATATTAAAAAGTCTGATTGTGCTGCTGGGGCTTTTTTCGCTGATTGCTTTTGCCGAAAATGCACCCGGTCAGTTTTTCAATCAATGGCGTTTTCAATTTTATTTGCTTTCGCTGGTGATAACTCTCTATGCTTTGGCAAGCCGCTTCTTTTTGTATTCTTTTTTGGCTCTGTTGCTGATGCTGCTTAATTTCTTCGTGGTTTCTTCTTCGGTGCCGGTTTTGTTTTCGGGCGGCAGCCTGCAAAAAACAGTGCCGCTGAGCTTTGTTTATCAGCGGCAAACTTCGTCGCTGCTGGATGTTTTCGAAACCGCGGCCGCTCGTCAGGCTGCCATGTTGGCTGTGGTCAATCCGCTTTTTGGGGGCAGCAAGGCAGCCGGATTGATGCCGAAAGATTATCATCTTGCCGGAAATGTTGAAAACGGCAGTTTTATGGTTACATCGGAAAAGCCGCTCGGTGCCGGCCGGATCAATCTTGGCGGGCGCAATACGGCAGCTTTTGCAGCGATTGAGATCAAAGATCGGAAATATGTTTTTTTGAGTCTGGACCTTTCGCGGCAAACGCCGGCCGAGCGGGAACAGGCTTTGGGATATATCAACAATTTTGTGGCTTCGCAGGATGATCCGGTTATTATCTTCGGTGATTTCGGTATCCCTGCTTGGGCGCCGGCTTTCGGGCGCTTTCTGGACAGCAGCGGGCTGGAAGTCAAAAACGACTTGTTCTCCCTACTGCGGAACGTCATTTTTCCGCCGACCTGGTATATAACCGGTTACCGCAATCTGGAGTTTGACAGCAGCCGCCGTCTTCCCCGTCGCGACAACCGCTTTGCGCCGGTGCTTTTCCGTCTCAAATTTTGAGAAGCGGGCAGAAAAATTTACTCTCTGTTAGGGTTTATGGTTTTATACTTGGCACAAAATCTGCAATTGTATTAAAACAGGATAAATTATCATGAGTATATCTAAACTGAAAGACCGGCAGCTTTATACTGTCTGTGATCCCCGCAAATTTGACTTTTCCAGCACTGCGGAACTGGAAGAAAGAATGTCTGCTCTCGGACAGGACCGGGCAATCAGTGCGGTCGTGCTCGGCATCAATATCAAATCCAAAGGCTATAATTTATTTTGTCTGGGACCCGAAGGAACCGGAAAAACCAGTCTGGTCAAACGGATTTTGGAAGAAGAAGCCAAGAAACGTCCCACTCCCCGCGATTGGGTCTATGTTTATAATTTTGACGAGCCCTATAAGCCGAAAAGTATCAGTTTCCCGGCCGGCAGTGCAAGCGAGTTTGCTAAAGGCATCGATAAGCTGATCGAAGATTTCAGCGTGGCCATCCCGGCGGTGTTGGACAGCGACGAGTATAAGGCCGGCTTGAGCATTATTCGCGAAAAATACAAACAGAAAAAAGAAGAATATATGCGCATTTTGCAAAAAAAGGCCAAAGGTAAAAGCGTGTCCCTGCTGCATATGCAAGTCGGACTGGTGGTTGCACCGGTTAAAAACGGCGAAGTCCTGAGTCCGGAAGCTTTTGACGAGTTGCCGGAAAATGAAAAACAGCAATTGATCGACGATCTGAACCTGATGCAGGAAGAAATTGAAAAAGCAGCCAAGGATCTGCCCGAATGGGAAGACCGTCAACGTCGTGAGAGCACGCTGCTGCGCGAAAAGTTCATCAAAATGGCGGTAAAAAACCCGATTGACAATCTGCGACAGAAATATAAAGGACATCGTGAAGCCGCGGAATTTTTGAAAAACGTTCAAAACCATATTGTCAATAATATCGAAGAGTTTCTGCCCGAAGAAAACAACGCTCCGGCAGAAGAGAGCGACGCCCTGACGACGCTGTTGTCGCGAATGAACAAGCAGGAAGAAGACAAATTCGCCAAGTTTAAAGTCAATGTCATTGTTAAAAACGAACCGGAATCGGGGGCGCCGATCGTTCATCTGGACCATCCGACCCAGGGCAATCTGGTAGGCCGGGTAGAACGAATTCAGCAATACGGTGCTTTGCTGACCGATTTTACGTTGATCAAAGCCGGTGCTTTGCATCGCGCCAACGGCGGCTTTTTGCTGATAGATGCCCGTAAACTGCTGATCCAGCCTTATGCATGGGATTCGCTTAAACGATCGCTGGCCTCAAAATCGATCAAGATCGAATCTCCGGGCGAAGAAACCAGCTTTACCACCATTTCGCTGGACCCTGAGCCGATCCCTTTGGATGTCAAAATTATTTTGACCGGTGACGAAGAGTTGTATGAACTGTTGTCGGAACGCGATCCCGACTTTTCCGATTATTTCAAAGTTGAAGCCGATTTTGGCACGCTGATGGATCGTACGGAAGAAAACGAAATTGAATATGCCAAGCTGATCGGATCACTGTCAAACAAGAAAAAATTGCGTACGCTCAACAAACAGGCGGTGGCACGGGTGATTGAATATTCGTCGCGTCTGGCCGAGGATTCAAACAAACTGACCGCTCATATTGCCTCTATCGGCGATTTGCTGCGCGAAGCCGATTATTGGGCCCGTGAGTCCAACTCCAAACAAATCGGCAAGAAACATATCGATCAGGCAGTAACCGCTCAAATCTATCGTAGTGACCGTATCAAACAGGCCATGTTGGAACAGATTGATGACGGAACGATCATGATTGATGTCGAGGGGCACAAAGTCGGGCAGATTAACGGGCTGGTGGTTTATAACTTCTCGCGTTTTTCGTTTGGCAAACCGGCGCGGATTACGGTTCAGGCGCGTATCGGCAACGGAGAATTCGTCAATATTGAACGTGAAACCAACATGAGCGGCCCTATTCATACCAAAGGGGTGCTGATTTTGCAGTCGCTGTTGGCAAACCGTTTTGCCAAAACCTCGCCGTTGTCTTTATCAGCTTCGATTGTTTTTGAACAGTCTTACGGCGGCGTTGACGGTGACAGCGCTTCTTCAACCGAATATTATTGCCTGTTATCGGCGATTGCCGATTTGCCGATTAAACAAAACATTGCGGTTACCGGTTCCATTAATCAGTTTGGCGATATCCAGCCGATCGGCGGCGTTAATGAAAAAATCGAAGGATTTTTTGATGTTTGCAACCATCGCGGATTGACCGGCGATCAGGGTGTTATCATTCCCCGGACCAACGTGGTGAATTTGATGTTGCGCGAAGACGTTATTACGGCGGTGCGCGAAGGAAAATTCCATATTTATGCGATTGATACCGTAGATGACGGCATTGAAATTCTGACCGGGCTGAAAGCTGGCAAGCCAAATACCAATGGCGAATATCCGAAAGGAACCGTCAATTACCTTGTTAAGCAGAGTCTGCTCAAATACCAGCAGCTCTATTGTATGTATGCCAAAGATACGTTCGGTAATGTTGTCCGTTAGGATAGGTACAAAGCTGCCAGATATAAAAAAAAGCCGTTTGAAACAAACGGCTTTTTTTGTTGTTTTGCTCAAACTACCAGTTGTAGCTGAAGCCGAGACCGACGGTCGATGCTTTGTAATCGTCGCCGAAGGTGTGGTTCGCCCAGCCGTAGGCGGATAATTGTTCGGTAAAGCCGTAACGACCCCCGACCTCTATCCGACCCAACGTCTGATCGTCAACCGTGTTCACCTTGCCCAAACCGGTAATCCGTACTTCGTCACCGTCGGTGATGGCACGGACAACACTCGGCTTGACATAAACGTTGGCGTAGCCTTCGTCCATCACAAACGCCTTCGTCA
>OHQF01000022.1_pt1 | contig 114157 bp, 103 predicted proteins | sample 1578001 | NCBI WGS metagenome assembly OHQF01 (sample SAMEA3879538, study PRJEB24766) | human gut metagenome | biome: human-associated habitat; feature: feces | place: USA | collected 1985/1987 | reverse complement strand
TCTAATGAAAAATTATATCAAAATTTATATTAAATTTATATTAAAAATCAGTATTAAAAGCAAAAAAATATACCGCTTGCGGCGCAAACGGTACTTTCTTTAAAAAAGATAACTGTTGTCTTGCGGCTGTCGGAAATTTATTAAAAATCCGAGGCTATGCCAACAGATAATAATCATTGCTGTTTTTCGATTTGTTTCAGGAAACTTTTTCCCTGCAAAGTGTTTTCGATGCCAAACATTTCAAGTATCGTTGCCGAAATGTCGCTGTACCCGTCCAACGTGCAGAGGTTTACGTTTTCTTTCAGCGTTTTGCCCGTCGCAAGCAGGAAAATATATTCTCTGCTGTGGTCGGTGCTGGGCGTGAGCGGATCGCAGCCGTGGTCTGACGTTATCATCAAAACGTCGTCGGCTTTCATATCATTCATAAACGTCAGGAGCCACGCGTCGAATTCGGCGACGGCTTTTGCATATCCGTCCACGTCGTTTCTGTGGCCGTATTTCATATCGAAGTCCACAAGGTTCACAAAGCAAAGCCCGTTGAAGTCCTTTGCTTGCAGTTCTTTCGTAACGCGCATGCCGTCGGCGTTATCGTGGATATGATAAGTTTCCTTTATGCCCTTTCCGTTGAAAATATCGTAAATCTTTCCGACGCCGATCGTGTCCAACCCTTTTCTTTCGATAAGGTCAAGCATGGTGTCGCCGGGGGGCGTCAAGGAAAAGTCGTGGCGGTTGTCGGTGCGGACAAAGTCCGGATAAGTCCCGACGAAAGGTCGTGCGATTACCCTTCCGACGCCGTATTTACCCGTCAGAATCTTCCTTGCGATTTCGCAATAACGATACAGTTCTTTCACGGGGACGACGTCCTCGTGCGCTGCAATCTGGAACACGCTGTCGGCGGACGTATAAACGATGAGCGCGCCCGTGTCGACGTGTTCTTTGCCAAAGTCTTTTATGACTTCCGTGCCGGAATACGGCTTATTGCACAAAGTTTTTCTGCCGGTCTGTTTTTCAAACTCGTCGATGACTTCTTTCGGAAAGCCGTCGGGGAACGTGGGCAGCGGATTTTCCGACACGAGCCCCGCGATTTCCCAGTGCCCGACGGTAGTGTCCTTGCCCGCCGATTTTTCGGAAAGCCGCGCATAAACGCCCGTCGGATTTTCGATGCCGCCTTCAACGCCGTCGATGTTGAACATTCCAAGTTTTTTCAGGTTATCTCCCACAAAAAACTTTGACGTTCTTATCGCGCGCAAAGTGTTGCTTCCGACGTCTCCAAACTTGTACGCGTCGGGAAGTTCGCCGACGCCCAGACTATCCAGAACAATCAAAAAAACACGTTTAATCATTTATTTCCGCAATTTTAAGTGCGATTTCCATCATATCGGTGAAAGTATTCTGTCTTTCTTCGGCAGTGCAACTTTCCCCTGTGAACGGACAATCCGAAATGGTGCAGATGCACAGCGCGTTCTTGCCGGCGCGCGCTGCGTTCATATAAAGCGCGGCGCTTTCCATTTCAACCGCAAGCACGCCCATTTTACGCCAGTCGGAAAGGCTTGCCGCGTCGTCGTAAAAGGTGTCCGACGAAAACAGATTGCCGACCTTATAATTGACGCCCGCGTCTTGTGCAAAATCGACCGCCTGTTTCAGGAGTTTATAACTTGCGATCGGCGCGTACGTGCCGGGAAGATTGAACTGACTTGCGTAATTGCTGTTGGTGCAAGCGCCCTGTCCGATGACGATATCGCGAAGGTTGACCTCGTCGGAGATCGCGCCCGCGCTGCCGATTCTTATGATGTTTTCGACGTTGTAAAAATTGAAAAGTTCGTACGAATAAATACCGATCGACGGCATGCCCATGCCCGACGCCATGACGGACACGATTTTGCCGTTGTACATACCGGTATATCCGTTAATACCGCGCACGCCGTTGACGAGTACGGGGTCTTCCAAAAAGTTTTCCGCAATGAATTTCGCGCGAAGGGGATCGCCCGGCATAAGGACGGTTTTTGCGAAATCGTCGATATTTGCACTGTTGTGTGGTGTGGGGATATTTCTCATAATTTACCTCATTTATTTTCGTTTGCTTTTGCGATTTTAACGATGCGGCTCGTGCCGAGTCGGTCTGCGCCGAGAGAAAGGAATTTTTCGGCGTCGTCAAGCGACGCGATACCGCCCGCCGCCTTGATTTTCACGTCTTTTCCGACGTGTTTTTTGAAAAGTTCCACGTCTTCAAAAGTTGCGCCCGCCTTTGAAAATCCCGTCGACGTTTTGATATAATCGGCGTGTGCGTCGGTAACGGCTTTGCACATTGCGATTTTTTCTTCGTCGGTCAAAAGACAGGTTTCGATGATGACTTTCAGGACTTTTTTGCCGCAGGCGTTTTTCAGAAGTCTGATTTCGTCGGTAACTTTTTCAAAATTATGTTCTTTCACGTCGCCGATATTGACAACCATATCGATTTCGTCCGCGCCCTCTTTCAGAGCCTGTTCCGTCTCAAAGAGTTTGACGTCGGCGGTGTTATAGCCGTTTGGGAACCCGATGACCGTGCAGATGCTGAGTTTGTCCCCGACGTACTCTTTCGCGCGCTTCACGAATGACGGGGGAATACAGCACGACGCGACGTGATATTTTATGCCGTCGTCCAGAATCGCCTTGATTTCTTCCCACGTTGCGGTCTGTGCAAGCAGAGTGTGGTCGCAATGATTCAAAATTTCTCTGATGTCCATAAGCGTTTCTCCTTATTTGACTTTTTTATAGCTGCCCGTAAGAGCGCCGATTTGCATCTCGAAAGGCATATCGCCTTTTTTGATATGTTTGGTGATGGAACATTCGACAAATTCAAAAATAAGCCCGTCTTCGTCCTTACCCATATAGGCGTAGCGGATTTTCGCGCCGCCGCTTGAAAACGTCGCGCTCTGGAACACCTTGTATCCGTTTTCCGAAAACTCCTTAATCGTCCTGTCAAGGTCTTTCGTCATATACATAAGGTGATGCGCCGCCTCGCCGCGCTTTTCGTAAAAGTAATCGTAAATATTCTTTTCGCCCTGAGTTTCGATGATTTCAAGTTTGGTCGTGCCCTTTCCGCCGTAGAAGATGCGGACTTTGCAGTCCTTTTTTTCGCCGTGGTATTTAAGGTCGAAAGTGCCCTCGTCGGTGACGATTTCATACCAGTGTTTAATGCCGAAAAGTTTGCCGTATCTGTCGGTTGCCTCGTTCCAGTCTTTGACGACGATACCGACGTGATTGATTTTGCCGTATTTCATATTAGTCCGTCCTTTGATTATTTCACTTGATATTCTACACTATGCGCGCGCGTTTTGCAAACATATTCCATAAACTTCTTCTTTCCTTGCACGCAACTCACTATTTGTCATTGCGAGGCATAAATCGGGGACCCCGCGGGATACTGTGTACCCGTGGGGAAAAGGCGCACACAAGCATAAGAGTGAGCGTTATCGTCTCCGATAACGCGATTTCAAAAACGAAGTGTGCACCGTGGTGGCAATCGCCCGGAAGGGACACCTTATAAAATTAGCATTAATCTTGAACATAGTACATAAATACCATCGTTCTGCGGTTATTATATTCACTTGGATATAGTTTACTTTATATTCGGTTATTGACAACTTCGCCGAGAAACGATAAAATATTTTCGATATGAAAAAAGACGTTGCCGTAAATTGCGAAAATACTTTTTCGGACGCCGACCGCCCGTCGAAAACAAAGGATCTTACCTACGTTGCGCTGGGCGTTGCGGTCGTTACCGTATGCGCGTGGATTTCAATCCCCGTCGGCGACGTGCCCTTTACGTTGCAAACGCTTGCGGTTGCGGCAATCGGCGGTATTCTCGGCTGGAAAAAAGGACTGCTGACAATCCTTATTTACATTCTTCTGGGGCTTGTCGGCGTGCCGGTTTTTGCGGGGTTCAAATCGGGCGTGCCCGCACTTATGGGCGCGACGGGCGGATATATTTTCGGTTTCGCTTTCGCCGTCGTGATTTCGGGGCTTGCAAAACTTATCCCCGTGAAAAACAAATTCGCGCGAATCGGCGTGTTTTACGCCGCAAATATTCTGGGGCTTACGATATGTTACGTTTTCGGTACGGCATGGTTTATCACGGTTTACGGGAAAAACGTCGGCAGTATCGGCGTGAAAAGCGCACTTATGCTTTGCGTGGTGCCGTATATCGTGCCCGACCTTGTGAAACTTTTTATCGCGGCGGTATTGTCCGTCCGCCTCGGAATTTATATGAAATAAAATCGCAAAACACAACACATCTCGGACGGTTTTCCCGTCCGTTTTTTTTATTATATCTCCTTATTGTTGCGCAAAAAAGCATTTTGTGTTAGACTAAATTTGCCACACAACCGAATAATTTCATTTTTTATCCGAAAGATATCTCGTATAGGCAATACCGCTGCATTGGGTATCTCTTTCGGGTATGCAAAAAGTTGTGTGGCAACAACGCGGCGTATTGTAGTGCGTCGCTTCGGCGGCGCACTTTTTTATTGCATACCCTCGCTTAATGCGAAGAAAAATGATATGGAGGTACCCTATGAAACACAAAAAAACATTCGTTATGATTGCCACACTCATAACGATACTACTGCTCGCGTTTTCGCTTGCCGCTTGTCACAAAACATCGGGCGACGACAACAACAATCCGGACACGCCGCCCTCTCCGCCTACGCCGCCCGCGCCGACTGAATTTACGGTAACGTTTGACTCCTGTGGCGGCAACACCATTCCGTCAGTAAAAGGGAAAACCGTTCAAACCGAACCTTTGCCCGAAAAAGACGGGTTCGATTTCGTCGGCTGGTACGAAAATTCAGATTACAGCGGCAATCGCGTTATCTTCCCTTATACCATTTCGAAAGACGTGAAGTTCTATGCAAAATGGCAGGAAAAAGCAATCCACGTTCAATCCACGCTTGACGACTTTGAATATACCGAAGCAGACGGCGTCGTTACGCTTACCAAGTATATCGGCGAGAAAACAAACATCATTTTGCCCGACGAAGCCAACGTTCTCGGAAGTGATTTATTCTCGGAATCTATCGTCGAGAGCGTGGTTTTCACCGCAGGCGTAAAAGAAGTAAATAAAACCGCATTTTATTGGGCAAGCAATCTTAAAAGCATAGAAGTCGTTAACGAAAATCCGTATTTTTCGGCGCAGGACGGCATACTCTTCGACAAGGATAAAACGGCGTTGGTGGTTTATCCGTTTGCAAAGTCGAATGACAACAGCAACGACGGTTATTCCATTCCGCAAGGCGTGAAAAAGATTTGCCTGTTTGCTTTTGCAGGTTATCATTATGCAAATATCGAGTTCCCCGAAGGATTGACGGAAATCGAAGACTATGCTTTCTATTATGCAAAGATGGGGAAAGCGATTCTTCCCGAGGGCGTTACGAATATCGGAGACTATGCATTCGCCTATTGTACAAATATGACTGAGTTAAATATCCCACAAAGCACAGAAAGTTGCGGCAACAAGTATAGCGTTGTAAAAGGTTGCAGGAAACTAGAAAAACTTACCGCACCTGCAAACGTGCTTCAAGGTTCTATGTCGCTTGCTTCACTCAAAACGTTGGTGATAAACGGAGGAACGTCGTCTATGGGAAGTCTGTCGGGATGTGGAAATCTCGAAACCGTAGTTTTGCCCGAAGGTCTTACCAACATTACGACAAGAGCGTTTAAGGATTGCAAAAATTTGACAACTATAAACCTTCCGAGCACGCTTACGACAATCAATCAAAACGCTTTTGAAGGTTGCGAAAAAATCACGTCGCTTACAATGCCGTCGTCACTCAAAACAATCGGCAAAAACGCTTTCTTAAACAGCGGACTTGAAAACGTAGTCCTCAACGAAGGTCTTACCGAAATCAGCGGCGGCGCTTTCGATAATACGAAGATTACGAGTATCAAAATTCCCGATAGCCTTACGAGATGCACGTATTGGACGAACGTAAAAACGCTCGAAACAGTCTATTGTCCTGCAAAATGGGCAGATAGTCTGTACGGATATCAATACCAAAACGAGGCATCGACAATCAGACATCTTTACATCACTTCGGGAACTACGATTGCGACACCCAAAGCGCAAGGGCTTGTAAGCATCAGTTTGCCTGCAAGTATAACAAGCACAACGCTTAATTTGAGATTCCAATACGCACTTTGCCAAGTGACCAATTTGAGTGCATGCAACATCACGCTCCCCGACGATTTTGCAGGCGAGTACAGAACAAGCGAATCTGTTGCTTTTTCCGGTACGTTTGAGAAAGACGACAAAGATATGCTGGTTTATAAGTATCAAGAAAAAGTCGTTGCGTTGAAATATTACGGCAGCAAAACGCAAATCGGTGAAAGCGATCTTGCAGGTTATACCGATATCGCGCCTTATGCATTTTACAAGAAAGATATTACGTCCGTCGTGCTTCCTGCCAATATCAAGACGGTAGGTTATGAGGCGTTTGCACAATGTTCGTCGCTCACGGACGTAACGATGAAAGGCGTTGAAAAATTGGCGTCGTGGGCGTTCTTCAACTGCTCTGCATTGCAATCCGTGTATCTTCCTGCAACCTTAAAGACCATAAAAGGCGCACCATTTATGTATTGCGGAACCAAGGAAGAACCGTTGACGATTAAGTGCGCTTATGCAAGTGCTCCGTCGGGTTGGGAAAATACCTGGAAGAATACAGACAGAGGCACACCCAATATAATCTGGAACGCTTAAAACAGTTACCCTAAACATAAGCCGCCGAATTTCGGCGGCTTTTTGCTTGTTTTGAACAAATAAAATAATAAAGTAAACGGCAGGTCGCATTTATATACGCTTGACGATTTCGTGAAAATACCTATAATTTATTACGACTGAATATAATATTTACGCATTGATTTGCGTATGGAGTTTTAATATGAGAAAAACCAAAATAGTATGCACGATAGGCCCGTCGTCGAACAACGAAGACGTCTTTCGCGCAATGTGCAAAACGGGGTTGAACGTCGCAAGGCTCAACTTTTCGCACGGGACTCACGACGAACACAAAAAAACAATCGAAATGATTAAAAAGGTGCGTGAGGAACTTAACCTGCCCATCGCGATTATGCTTGACACGAAAGGTCCCGAATACCGCATAAAAACCTTTGAAAACGGCAAGGTATTTATTCCCGACGGCGCGGATTTCACGTTCACGGCACGCGACGTTCAAGGCAACGAAAATATCGTGTCGGTGAGCTACAAAGGTTTGCCGTCCGACTTGTCCGTCGGCGACAAAATCCTTGTCAACAACGGGCTTGTGTCCTTTGAGGTCGTAGCAATCGACGGCACGGAAATCAAGTGCAGAACCCTTATCGGCGGCGAACTTTCAAACCGCAAAAGTATGTCCTTCCCGGGGAAAACGCTCCGCCAGGTTTACCTTGGCGAGCAGGACAAAGCCGACCTTCTTTTCGGCATAAAAAACGGCGTGAGCTTTATTGCGGCGTCGTTCGTGTCGTGCAAGCAGGACCTTGTCGACCTTAAAACCTTTCTGAAAGAAAACGGCGGCGAAAACATCGATATAATCGCAAAAATCGAAAACCGCAGCGGCATTGAAAATATCGAGGATATTTGTTCGGAGTGCGAAGGTATTATGATCGGCCGCGGGGATTTGGGCGTGGAAATTCCGTTTGCCGAAGTACCCGCCGTCCAGAAATATCTCATCACAAAATGCCGCCTTCTCGGAAAGCGCGTTATCACCGCAACCGAAATGCTGGAATCCATGATCCAGAACCCCCGCCCCACCCGCGCGGAAATTTCGGACGTTGCAAACGCCGTTTACGACGGCACGAGCGCGGTTATGCTGTCGGGCGAATCGGCGGCGGGCAAGTACCCCGTCGAAACGGTGCGTACGATGTCTGATATCGTTGAAGAAACGGAACGTCACATCGACTACGTTTCGCGCTTCCACGACAGCCATTTCAAAATCAAAAACAAGGCGGACGCGGTGTCGCACGCAACGTGCGGTATGGCAATCGATATCGACGCGAAAGCAATCGTCGTCACTTCAAATTCGGGCACGACCGTCCGTATGGTTTCCCGCTTCCGCGCGCCGATGGATATAATCGGTATGGCAACCGACAAGGCGGTGTGGTATAAACTTGCTTTGTCCTGGGGCGTACTTCCCGTCATGAGCGCGCACTACAACTCCACCGACGTTCTGTTTTACGAGGCGGAAAAGGCTGCGATAAACAATATGCCGTCGTTGCGTTCCGGCGATTCGATTGTAATAACCGCAGGTACGGCGGGCGAAAAATCGGGCAATACCAACACGATAAAAATGGTCACGATTTCCCGATAATTTGCAAAAAACCATATTTAACGAAAAAAACAAGCGGAATAAACCGCTTGTTTTGTTATTACCTTACATATAAAACAAAAAAACAATCTACCAATAAACGTTTCCGAAACACGAAAACGATTTATGCAATAATTACCCGCAATAGTCCTTCACTTCTTCCCTTGACAGTCCGAGTTTTTTTGCAATACGCGTTAAGTCTTTGCTTGTAACGCGACCGCGTTCGCACCAACTATTTACCACGTTAATCGGTACTTTCATCATCTTTGCGAATTCTTCGCGGGTGATGCCGTATTTGGCTAATAAGGCTTTCAAAGTTGCTTTAATCTGTCCCAAACGTGGCGGCTAAGATAAAATATCCAGTCCGCTCTTGTTATCACGCCCGATATTCCGCACGTGTCCGAGCATTTCTTGACTTGTTGGATAATCCGTCGGCATACGCCTTCCTTCATTCCCGAAAGTTCCATCATATACTCGTAGTCGATAAACTCCCTGTCCACTGTTGTAAGCGTAGATATATCCATACACCCCTCCTCGGTTTATATTATGTCGTCAATTATATGCTTGACGCGTGTGTCGATTTACCCATGCTCGGTCGCGAATTTATTACAAACCAGCAATGCTTTTATTAAGTTTTTAATATACGAAAACGCTTATTATTCAATGACGATTTCATCGCCTGCACGCACGATGCCGCCTTTCAGCACACGCGTGAATATTCCTTCTTTCGGCATAATGCACTTTCCTGTGAGTTTCGCGATCTCGCACCCGTCGCCGGCGTGGCATTTTTTGCCGATTTGCGTAACTTCGTGGAGTGTTTCGCCGATTTTTAACTTTGTCCCGACGGGCAATTCGTACAAACAAATCCCTTCCGTCGTCACGTTTTCGGCAAATTTTCCGACGCAAAGCCCGATGCCGTATTCTTTCATTTTGTTAATGCTTTCGATGCCAAGAAGACTTATCTGTCGGATGCTGCCTTGTTCGGCGTGCGAATCCCCGACGATGCCGAAATCTTCCTTCATTTCGACCTCTTCGACTGCGTGTTTGATTGTTCCTTTTTTCTCGCTTACGTTTACCGCAACAACTTTTGCCATATTACACCCTCTCGTAAATTCCGCTTTTTCCGCCTTCTTTTTTCAAAAGGCAAATCTCGCCGATCACCATACTTTTATCGACGGCTTTCAGCATATCGTATATCGTAAGGCTTGCAACGCTCACCGCGACAAGCGCTTCCATCTCGACTCCGGTTTTGTACGTTGCGACGGCGGTTGCCGTGACGAGTACTTTGTCGCGCCCGATTTCAAACTCGATTTTTACGTTGTCAAGGGGGACGTTATGGCACATCGGGATAAGCGACGACGTGTTTTTTGCCGCCATAATCCCCGCAACTCTCGCCGTGTTCAGGACGTCGCCCTTCGGCGTTTCTTTGTTTGTCAGAAGAATTATCGTTTCGGGCTTCGTTTTGATTTCCCCTCGCGCAACGGCAGTGCGTTTTGTTGCCGATTTCTCCCCGACGTCAACCATTTTCGCGCCGTTTTCGTCAACGTGACTCAGTTCCATATTATCCTCCGATTCCGTACATATTGATTTTTTGAAGCACACCCATTTCGATAAGGTGTTCCCGCGGTTTGATTTCCACCGCTTTCAGAATTGCGTCTTCGACGTTCCCGTCGGCAAGATACGGCTTTACGTCGACAAAAACGTCGTGATGCAAGCATGGTAAAATCTTGCCGTCGGCGGTAAGCCTGATGCGATTGCACGACGAACAGAACTTGCTTTGGAGCGCGGCGATTACGCCGATTTCGACGCCGTCTTTCGTCATATAAACGTCAACCTTGTTTTCGCGGCGGAGAAACTTCATATCGTTTTCTTTCACGAAAATATCCGCCGGCAGAAAATACTTATGGAACGCATGCTCGTTCATTATCGGCATCATTTCGATGAACCTGACTTTTACGTCTTGTTTTTTTGCAAATTCCGAAAACGCGCTCACGTCGTCGTTCACACCCTTCATTAAAACGGCGTTGACTTTGATATTTTTAATGCCGCTGTTTTTCGCCGCCGAAATTCCTTGTATAGCACATTCGAGATTGCCGCCCCGCGTGATTTTATTGTAAATTTCGTCGCTGAGCGAATCGATACTCACGTTAAGCCCGTCAATGCAATCCGACAGTTTATCAATGTATTTCGGAAGATAAACGCCGTTTGTCGTCAATCCGATGCAAAGGTCGGGCAATTCTTTTTTTACTGAACAAATTAAATCCGCGGCGTTTTTCCTCAGAAGCGGCTCGCCCCCGGTGAAGCGCACCTTCTTTCCGCCAAGGTTATGAAACGCCCTGATTATCGTCATTACGTCTTCAAAAGACAGAATGTCATCGTGCGACTTTTTTTCGACGCCGCATTCGTCCATGCAGTACACGCACCGATAGTTGCATCTGTCGGTCAGCGATACACGCATATAATCGATTGTCCGTGAAAACGCGTCTTTCATACCAAAATAATTTCCCCTGTTTTGTCGAACGTATAGCCGCCGAGAGCCTCCGTTTTTTTCCTGAAATCGTCGCTTTTCAAAACGCTTATGAAGTTTTTGATTTCGTCGTTTTGAAGCATCGATTTTTTCACAAGGAAGTCGTAACTTTCCTGCCCGACGGGGATAAAGTCAAGCCCCATTGCGTTTGCCGCCGACTCCACGCCGAGACCGCAGTCAAACACGCCGTTCTGCACCGCGCACGCAACCGCAAGATGCGTGACGAATTCTTTTTCGTAGCCGTTGACCTCGTCCTTGCTTATTCCGCTTTTTTTCAGAAGATAATCGAACAGGAGTCGCGTGCCCGCGCCGCTTTGTCGGTTTGCAAAGGAAAACCTGCCGCCTTTAAGGTCGTCAACGGATTTAATTCTATCATCGCCGCGACGCACCATAAGTCCTTGCGTGCGCCCCAGCCCTTTGATTATCGCCATCGTTCCCTCGCCGAAATATTTTTTGACGAACGGAATGTTGTATTCCCCCGTTTCCGCGTCAAGAAGATGAATAGGCGCAATATGGCACGCGCCGTTTTTCACCCCGAAAATCCCGCCCATACTTCCGACGTGCGCCGACACGACGGGGATCGTATCGCCGATAATATCGATTGCCACGTCGTGGCTGCCGATAATCACGAGTTTTCTTTTTATGCTGTCAAGGTCGCTTAAAAGTTCAACCCTGACTTCTTCGCCGGAATCGATACCTTCGACGTTTCTGTCGATATCGACGATGCCGTCGGCTTTGACCATGCTCATAATCGCGGCGGCTCCCCTTTCAAGGGGCGTTGCGAAGTATTTACCGTTGATGAACCCAAGCGCAACTCGCAAAAACTCGCGGCTTTTCAGCGACGATACGACGCGCTTTGTGAGCGTTGCCGTGACGTATTGCCTTTTCGTCGGCGGAGTGCAGGTCATTTTTTCAATCACGGGTTTAACGACCTTGTCCATCACCGTGTATGCGGAAACGGGATATCCCGGCACACCAATGACGGGTTTATCGTCGATTATGCCAAGCACCGTCGGCTTCCCGGGTTTTATTGCAAGCCCGTGCGCGACAACCGTGCCGAGATGCCCGATAATTTTTTTCGTAAAATCTTTCGTGCCTGCCGAAGAACCCGCGTTGATAAGCACGACGTCGTGGTTTTTTACGGCGTTTTTCAATGCGTTTTCAATCAGGGTTTCATCGTCGCGCACGACGTCGAATCTGTCGGGTATTCCGCCGTATTCGTCAATCAGCGCGCAAAAAACGCGGCTGTTGCTTTCGATAAGTTTGCCGACGCGCACGTCTTTCACGTGTTCCACCATTTCGTCGCCGGTGGGGATAATCGCGACTTTCGGTTTTTTTCTGACGGTAACGGTTTCGTTTCCCGACGCGAGAATCGCGCCGATATCTATGGCGCGGATTTTCCTTTTTGACGGAATGACCATCTCGTTCGCAACGACGGTTTCGCCGACGGCGCGTATATGCTGCCACGGATGCGACGAGGCGTTGATTATCACGTTTTCGCCGTCCGCGACGACGTTTTCGATCATAATCACGCTGTCGTACGACGGCTTTATCACGCCGCCCGTGTTGACGTATTCGAACTCGTCCTTTTTAAGGGTTACGGGGTTGAGTTCGCTCGCTTCGACGGTGTCTTCGGAGCACACCGCGATTCCGTCCATTGCCGACGCGTTATAGCACGGATCGCACACTTTTGCGAACACGGCTTCCGCCGTTATCCTGCCCGCGGCGTCGATGGTTTTTATTTCCTCTTCCCCGATAGGTTTCACAAAGGACAAATACGTTTCCAGCGTTTCGTCCAGACTTTTATTTTCGATATAAACGTTTCTCATAATTCAAGCGGTATGACTTTGAGCGGGGCGTCCTTATAAATGCCCTCCTCGTCCTTTGAGATTCTGACGTAACCGTTCGCGCTCATCGCGGTGATGAGGTTTGCGGACTTCAAAAACACGGGCGTCGCGACGTACCTTGTCCCGTCAAAAGCGACGTTCACGAGTTGCAGCGTCGTACGTCCCGGCACGGACGGAAAATTGCACGCCGAAAAGCAATCCAGCGTTTTCTCCTTTTGTCCCCTGATTTCTTTCACGACGGTTGAAATTATTTCGTTGTAAACCATATATGCGGCGTACGGATTCCCGGGCAATCCCACGACAAGGGTTTTGTCGATTTTTGCAAGAATGGTCGGTTTCCCGGGTTTCATTGCAAGCCCGTGCATAAGGATTTCGCCGTCGGAAAGCACCCTTTCGGTAAAGTCTTTCGCGCCGACGGAACTGCCGCCGCTTATCAGCACAACGTCGCTTTTTGAAACGGCGGTGCTTACTGCGTTCCTGATTTCGTTTTCGTCGTCTTTCGTGCGCGCGGTAAAGACAAGGTCAAAGCCGTCTTTTTTGATTGCCGCGGACAAAAGAGTCGTGTTGACGTCGCGGATTTTCCCGTCCGACGCGTCGCTCGATACGTCAACGAGTTCGTCACCCGTCGAAATTACCGAAATTTTAATGCCGTCGAAAACGTCGACGCGCCATATTCCGAGCCCCGCAAGAGCCCCCGCCGCAACGGGCGTTATTACGCTGCCCCTGTTCATCACGACCGAGCCTTTGTCAAGTTCTTCGCCGCAACGAATGACGTTTTCCCACGGTTTCACGGGACGATACACCGCTATTTCGTCGTTCAGTACTTCAACGTCCTCGATCATTACGACCGCGTTCGCGCCGTCGGGTACAACGCCGCCCGTGGGTATCGCAACGCAGTCGCCGCTTTTCACACAAACGCCGGGCTTTTCGCCGATACGCAAACGTCCCGTTATTTTCATTACCGACGGAACGGACGAACCCGCGCATGCGACGTCGCCCGAAAAAACCGCATATCCGTCAACGGTGGAGCGGTTGTACGGCGGATATTTTTCGGTACTGAAAACGTCGTCGGAAACGGTATATCCGACCGCGTCCGACGTTTTTCGCGACGTTACTTTCAACGCCGCCTGTTCAATATTATCTTTTACGATTTTTTTTGCTTCTTTGGTGTCCAGAACCTTAAAAAACTTCATTTTACGTTTTCGCCGCAGTTATGTGCAAGCCCCAAAAGAATATCGAGCCCGTGTTCGACAGGCGACAATATCACGTCGATACTTTCCCTGACCGCTTTCTCGGAACCCGGCAGATTTATGATAAGGGTTTTATCCTTGATGCCCGACACGGCGCGCGACAGCATCGCCTTTTTCGTGATTGCAAACGACGAAAATCTTATGGCTTCCGCAATCCCGGGCGCTTCCCTGTCGATCACGGCTTTTGTGGCTTCGGGCATATTGTCGCGTGGCGAAAATCCCGTGCCGCCCGTTGTCAATACAAGGTTGATTTCACGATTGACGTATTCGTTCAATTTTGCAGAAATGGCAGTTAAATCATCGGAAACTACGTCATAACTTTCGATTTTGTAATTTGCCGCTTTCATAATTTCGACAATCGCCTTGCCGCTTTTATCTTCTCTTTCACCGTTGAAACAGCTGTCGCTCGCGACAAGCACCGCAACCGTTTTCATCATAGTTTCACCACCCTTGTTTCCATTACGCCAAGATCCAGCATAAACAATTTTCCTTTCGTATCTTCGTCCTCGTGTTTCAGCACGGAATAAACGAGCGCGACCTGAATCGAGGCAACCAGCGCCACGACGAAGGAATAAGTCTTGTGCGGAACGTCCTTGGATTTTCTGTACATTTTCGACAGCCATCTTTCGCCGGGATAGCAAATCATACATTGTCCCATAATCCCGTCGACCGCGCCGTGAATCAGCACTTTTTTGCGTTTCTCGCACTCTTCTTCGATAAGCAGCCGCGTTTCGATATTATCCACGCAGTCCACGACGATATCGACCTCGTCGATAAGATAAGCGTTGTATCTCGTGAAGTCGTTGGGCACGCTTTTCACGTGGGTTTTGCTGATATCTCTCACACGGGAAAGCATCACTTCGGCTTTGTTCTTGCCGAGCGTGGAAAACAGCGCGCCGATTTGTCTGTTCATATTGCTTTCGGTATAATAGTCGCCGTCGACAAGGATAAGATAATCGACGTTAAGCCGCGCCAACTCCTCTGCAACGTAGCCGCCGAGTCCTCCGCAGCCTATGACCAATACTCTGCCGCCGAGTCCTTGCATTATCCCCCCGATGCGGGCGACAAAAACATTACCTTATCGCCGTCGTTCAATTTTGTTTTGTACATTTTCAGCGACGCGATATTCACGTCGTTGACGTAAATCAGAAACTGTTTTACTTCTTTTTCGCGGATGCAGAATCTTTCCGCAACGACGCTTATGAGTTCTTTCACGTCGTTTGCCTCGACCTCGATGGATCTTACCTGAAATTTAACTCTTGCCGTACCGAAAAACTTTATTTCAATCATAATACGTCCTCCAAGCCAAGCCTTTTGATAAGTTTTTTGGTCGGGCGACCGTGTTCGTCCCAGAAACGCGCCTTGTAATATTTCGCACGAAGTTTGTCAAGGGGAACTTTACTTTTCGGATTCGTTGCGATCTGCAATTCGTTTTTAAGTCTTTCGGGCAAATCGTCGTCCTTTTCGCTTACGCCGAGTTTTATGTCGATAAGTCTTTCAAGGTTATATCCTCTTTCGCCGATTCTGAGGAACTTTCCAAAGTTCATTTTCATACCCGTCGCGTAATAAATCGCCTTTGTATGCGGCAGCATTTCAAACGGCATATGCATCGCGATCGCATTCGGCACGCGCAACAAAAGTTTGATTACAAGGCCGAGTTCGGTCATCACCTTATTGACGACGCGCGTAACTATGCTGTTGGGCTTGCTCATAAGGAAAGTCGGGAAAAACGCATAGGTCGTGAACAGACAGTTTCCGCCTGCGCTGCACGCTTCCATAAGATCCTGGAACATGGCGCACAACACGCCTTTTCCGTGCGTGGTATAAGGATTGACGGAAAGCCCCAGTCCTTCCAGAACGACAAGGTAACCGCCGTTAAGGTGGCAGCCGCCCCTGTTCGCAACGGCGTATCCGAGCCCCTGTCCGACAGCCCCGCGCGGTTCGTACGCGGCAAGTTCCATACCCTTCGCGTTCATTGCGAATTCGTGTCCGCCGTACTTTTCGGCAAGGCGCATACTGCCTTCCGCAAGGTCGTCGCCGATGCCGCGGCGATACGCGATATCTTCGATAACCTTCCCGACGTTGTCGATTTTGCCGAATTCCAGCTCGTTTTTCCACATACCTTTTTCGTTCAGTTCCATCGCAAACGAAATGGTATTTCCGCAGGAAATGGTATCCATTCCGAGTTCATCCATCTCATAGTTCAGGTCGAGTATGCTTTGCATGTTGTTGTTGAGTATGTTCGGGCCGAAAAGCCCCAGCGTTTCGACTTCCGGACCTTTGACTTCCTTACCCTCGACTTTTACGACGCGCGCGCACCGTATCGGACAAGTTACGCAACCGCTGTTTCTGACAAGGTAATCTTCTTTCAGCGTTTCGCCGCAAACGTCCTCAAACTTATCGTATTTTCCGCTGCGGTAGTTGTTGGTCGCAAGCAGGTTTTTGGCGTTCATTGTGGAAACGAGTCTCGCCGTGCCGAGTTCGGGCAGCTGAACGCCCGTGGTGGGATGTATACGCAGACGTTTCGTCCACTTTTCGTTGTTGGTCTTATATTTTTCTTCGTTGAAGATTTTCGGCGTAACGTGACCGTCCGCAACGATACCTTTCAGGTTTTTGGAGCCGAAGACCGCGCCGACGCCGCCTCTGCCCGCCGCCCTTTCGTTGCTGACGACACAGGCGTATCTCACAAGGTTTTCACCCGCGGGACCGATGACGAACTTTTCCCCTTTGTCGGGGATTTGTTCCTGTGCCTCGCCGGTTTTCATACCCCAATACGGAGTCGCGTCCTTGAACTCGACGCCGCCCGCCGTGACTTTAAGATAAACTTTTTCTTCGCTTTTCCCGGTGATAATAAGGGCGTCGTAGCCGGCGCGTTTCAGCGACATGCCGAAGTTACCGCCACAGTTTGACGACGTATAATACCCCGTAAGCGGCGAAATCGTCGACGTGTTGAACCTTGACGAGCACGGCGCGCCGAGCGCGTTCAGCGGTCCCGTCGTCACGACGATGACGTTTTCTTCCGACAGCGGATCGATTTTCCCTTTGATATGATCTGCGATGATTTTGGCAGCCATTATTTTGCCGCCCAGATATTTTTCCCTGTCCTTATCCGAAAAAGGATACTCCGAAACGCTTCGGTCGGTCAGGTTGACTTTCAGAACTTTCCCGCAATAACCGCAGTATTTCGTGCTCATAATTCACCCCCGTGTACGTTGCGATAAGTTGCCGTTATCGCTTCTTTTTTACATTTTGTCAGACAAAAGCCGCACTTGATGCACAATTTTTCGTCGATGTTGAATTTTTGTTTGATGACGCCGGAAATCGCGTCCGCAGGACACGCACGCTTGCACAAAGAACAACCTATGCAGTTGTCGCCTATGAAAATTGTTTCCACCCTTTTCTGGTCGTCGTCGCACAAAACGGCTTTCGTGATGCACGCGTCGTAACACTGACCGCATTCCTTACACTTTTCGCGGTCGATTTCCCATGCTTTTTCTTCGATATTGTGAATTAAACTTTGAAACGGACACACATAGTTGCAATATCCACAATCTGCGCATTTGTCCTTGTCAATTCGATACATAATTTTCCTCCCTCTTGTGTCGAAACAACGTTTGCGTAATGTTTTGTGTATGTATGTTATAAATATATGTTACCACATTCTTAAACAGTTTGTCTATATCTTTTTTCGCCAATTTTTTATGCAAAATCCTTACATTTTCGCCGTTTTTGTCCAAAATTTATAAAAAAATTACTGTTGACAAGCCCGGAATCTTATGTAACAATAAAATTGATCCGATTTCGTACGCCTACAGCGCCCGCCATGGAGTACGAAACGATAGGGTACGTCTGAAAACGGACGTGCCTCCCATTGAGGAAAGGAGGAAAACTTAATGAAACAAAACAAAAAACTGCTTGCACTGCTTCTGGTGCTGGTAATCGCTTTCACGTCCCTGGCTCTCGTTGCCTGCAACAAGGATAAGGGTAAAGAGCCCGGTTGGTACATTTCCGCGGGACAAGGCATGGGCGCATGTCTGAATATCGCGAACGAGAAAAACGCTTACGTCCTTACCGACAAAGCAACGTTCCTTTCGTACAAAAACAACCCCGACGGGGATAAGATTCCCAATCTCGAAATTCTTAAAGAAGCTGACAACGACCTTAAAAACACCTACTCGATGATTGCTGTCAAACCCGACGCTCCGTTTGTTGATTCCGTTACCGGTCAACCCAAATCCGGCGTTGTAATAAATACGGACGCCGCCAATGTCTTCATCAACTGGATGACCAGCGAGAAAGCAAGGGGCTTAATTGCCGAATACGGTAAAGCAAAATATGGTGCAAGCCTTTTCACTCTCATCGACGAGAAAGAATACAAGGCTGAGACTCCTGCGGAAGGTACTGCAAGTGCAGACGACGAAAGGACAGCCATTCGCATTTCGACCACCACGTCGGTAAATGACAGCGGTCTCATGCAATATCTCCACGAAGAATTCAAAAAGGATAACCCGACTTACAAATGGGAAATCTCCTCGGCAGGCACGGGCGCCGCTATCAAAGCCGCACAATACGGCAACGCCGACGTAATTCTCGTCCATTCCAAAGATGAAGAAGACAAATTTGTAAAAGCTGGTTTCGCACGCATTGTCGATGGCTTTAAGGCAGAAAGAATATCTTTCATGTACAACTACTTTGTACTTGTCGGGCCCAAAACCGATCCCGCAAAAGTTGCAACCGCCGCAACCGTTAAAGACGCATTCAAGAGTATTGCCGATGGTAAACATCTCTTTGTATCCCGCGGCGATAAGAGCGGCACCCACAACAAAGAAGTTAAATTGTGGCCCAGTGGAACGTTGAAGAAAGACGGTTCCAACGATATTAACGATATCCCCGAAAGCATTATCTACAAGGGATAATAGTTGAATAACGTGTGGGAACAGGCAATGCGGTTGATGCAGAACAACGACCCGTTGCTTGACAACATAATAAACACTACGCTTCAAATGGCGTTTTCAAGTTCGATAATAGCGTTCCTTTTCGGGACGCTTATCGGGCTTCTTGTCGCGTTCAACGATTTCCCCGGGAAAAGAATCGTCGTAATGTTTATGCGCACGCTCATGGGATTACCGCCCGTTGTCGTGGGTATTATCGTTTACGTTTTGTTTTCCGGCACGGGGCCTTTCGGCAATCTTAGGCTTATTTATTCCGTAAAACTTATGATAATCGCGCAGGTAGTATTGATTACGCCAATCGTTGCGGGAATGACCGAAACGGCAATTTCGCCCATAGTCAAAAACGCTCTCCCCTCGCTAAAAGGTATGGGCGCTAATCCTTTCAAGAGAGTTTTTTTGATTATCGGCGAAAGCAAGTATCAACTTATCGCGGTATATTTGTTTGCTTTTGCGCGCGCGATATCGGAAGTCGGCGCAGTGCAGATTGTCGGCGGAAACATTCTTTACAAAACCAGAGTTATGACCACTGCAATCGCCCTGAATTACAACACGGGCGATTTTTCGATGGCGATCGCGCTCGGATTCATTCTTCTGATGATATCCTTGTGCGTAAACTGCGTCGCCGCGTTATTACAATTCGGATTGAAACGAAGAAAACATGCTTAATCTGTCTTGCAAAAAAACATACGACGGGAAAGTCGTATTAGACGTCGGCGGACTGATTTTCGAAAAAGGAAAACGCTACGCGGTCATCGGTTCCAACGGATCGGGAAAAACCACCATGCTCAAAATTATCGGCGGCGTGATAAAACCCGACAAAAACGCGATTTTCGAAACGGACTTCCCCGGCGGCGGCAATACAATCTGTTATATGTCCCAGACAAGTTACGCTTTCGATATGTCGCTGAAACGGAACGTATACGTCGCCTGCCCCGACCTTCCCCGCCTTAAATGCCGGGATACGCGCCTGTATTACAAAAACAGATGCAACGATCTCATTCGGGATATGGGCTTGTGGGAACTGAAAAACAAAAACGCTTTGAAACTTTCCGGCGGCGAAACCCAAAGAATGGCTTTGTGCCGCGTCTTTGCCGACAAGCACGAAATCCTTCTTCTTGACGAGCCTACGTCCGCAATGGACGTTGCCGCAACGGCGGTCGCCGAAAATATGCTCGATAATTATTGCGCCGAGTTTTCGCCAACCGTTATCTTTGCAACTCATTCGGTCAATCAGGCGTTAAGACTTGCCGACGAAGTGCTGTTTTTAAGCAACGGCATACTGACGGAACGGGGCGATCCCCGTGAGATACTTTTGAATCCGAAGTCTGAAAAACTCAAATCGTTTTTAAGCAACGTCTGACTTAATAAAACGAAAAAAGCGCAAATTATATTGTGCCGAAACAAAACCAAAACCGCCCGAAAAGGCGGTTTTTTTTTGTAAAAAGAATAACTCGTTAAACACAAAGTACGTGGTGGCGGAGGAAGAGGGATTCGTTCTTGTCTTTTGCAAAGCAACCTTAGTCATCAGTTTTTATGCTTTGCAAAAGCCTTCGGGCAGCCGCTAAAAACGACGCACCGTGTCGTTTTCTTAACGCTCTCGTTCGAATCCATTTTATTAAGTACCGAAAAACAAAACGGACAAGTATTTTCGCTTGTCCGTTTTGTTGGCGGAGGAAGAGGGATGCGTTTAATAGCGGAGCGAGTGAGTTTACTCACATAAGCGAAGCGTCAGCCCCGTGGTAGGGGGTTCGGCGGCGTAGCCGCGTGCAATCGTAGATTGCACGAGAATCACTCTTCCGAAGCAACAAAAAACCCGACAGAATTTGTCGGGTTTTTTATGGCGGAGTGCTGGCATTTTTGTACACACCCGATTTGTTTTTAGAAGCAGACTTTTCAGCCTGCTTTGCTGTCCTTTCTACTTCTTCAATACTGTCGGGCAATCGCTTTTTAGTTATATGCTGGTCTGTAAAGTTAAAAGTAATGACTACTTTGTCTTTATATAAGATAACTTCTCGTATAAAGTTTCTTACTATCAACTTTCTCGCGCCGTTGCTTTCTATATCGCCGCACACGGCTTTTTGAAAGAACTCTTTAATGAGTTCGGGCGTCAGATAACTATACGTCCGCTGTTTTGCCTGTTCAATATCGAAATCGTATTGAGATATTTGCGTTTCAAGTTCTTTTAGTCGAATTTTCGTTTGCTCGGTTATAATACCTTGCTCAATAGCAGAAATCAAATTTGCCGATGCTTTTAATGCGTCGGCTCTTTTTTTCTCCAACGATTTTATAACGGTGCTTTCCTGTGTTTCATTTTGGTGAAGTTTGCAGATATACTCCACAAGCGCGTCCAAATTATTATTGTCGTAAAGCATTTTCCACGTTTCATTAAAAACCAAATCTTCCAACTCTTTGCGGTGAATAGTCATTGTGCCGCATTTTTGTTTCTTTCTGCGTTTCGATAAGCAAGTATAATACTTATAAACCGTGCCCCAACGGTTTGTAGACGTAACGCCAACCATAAATTGCTTGCAATCACCACAAATAAGTTTTCCCGAAAGCAAATAATCAAACCTTTCTTTTTTGCTACCCGGTGAGTGCTTATTGGCGTTTCTAATTGATTGAACTGTCTGCCACGTTACTTCATCAATGATTGCGGGATAAATATTCGTATAAACGGTATCGCCGTGTTGAACTTTACCGATATACTTTGTGTTTTGAATTATCTTGTATATACGCTTATCGTCAACGTAATGCCCGCTTTTGGTTCTTATTCCACGAGCGATTAAGTTATCGGCTATACTTTTTCCAGTTTCGCCTTTTGCAAATCGCCTAAAAATCTCCTGTACAATTTCCGCCTCGAACGGATCGATAACGTTCTTTTTGTCTACAACTTTATACCCGAATATCTGCATACCGCCGGTGTAATTACCTTTACGATAACTTTCGTTCAGTCCGCGCAATACTTTTTGCGAAAGTTCTGCCGAATAGTATTGGTTCATACCTTCAAGCAAACTTTCAAGGATAATACCTTCGGGGCTATCGGGAATATTCTCCATAGCCGATATAACTTTAACGCCATTGTTGCTTAAAGTGTGTTTATGTATAGTCGTTTCATACTTATTGCGGGAGAAACGGTCTAATTTATACACCAAAACATAGTCCCACTGACGTTTATTACTGTCTTTAATCATACGCTGAAAGTCAGGGCGCATATCATTCGTTCCCGTCATTGCTCGGTCGATATAAGTATCAACTATCAGTATATCGTTATTTTTGGCGTAATCCTGACAAACACGAAGTTGCCCCTCAATAGACTGCTCGGTTTGGCTATCGCTCGAATACCTTGCATAGATTACTGCTGTTTTCATAGTGCTATTAACTCCTTTAACTTATTTTTTGTCTTTCGACGGAAACCGAACAATCCGAGAACGGCGGAGCCGTCAAGGATAAAGAAAAAAAATATTGGATATAGTCTGTTTGTTTATAGTTCTCACAATAATTTTTTCCCTTGACGGAAACGACGGGCTTGGATTAGGCTTTCCACGAGAAAGAAAAAACGTCTTGTTTCTTCCTTGTCCACAAGATTACGAGTTAAAGTCGCAACTTCTTTGCGAGTTCAAAAAAATACTTCAAAAAAATTTTCAAAGTCGAAAAAATCCTGCGAGTTTGGTTGTTATCCTTTCCACAAAAAAGGAGAAACCTTATGAAACAGAATAGTAAAAACAACCTTGAAGTTGAAACAATTGGCGTTCCGATTATCGACGCGCTTTCGACAGAAGATAAAAAGGCATTTGCAAAGGCTCTTTTATTGTGTGCTGTTGAATACTACAAAGGTCAAAATGAAAAAGACGATAAAAAGAATTAGTTTTCAGATATTAGTTGTCTGTGCGGCACGGTATAGATTTGACTTTTTTTCTAAAAAATAGTAGAATATAAAAGCCAACTCCGAATAATGCCGTTCAACGGCAAAGTTCACAACAAATATATTTCAGTCTTTGAAGTATCATAGGCAACGCTTATGCTCATACCTAAACATCGGTAGATATATCGTCCGTGTTTACAAACAGTATGTTCGCATTGCGTTTTTTCGTGATACTTCATTTGTTGTGAACGGGGTTGGCGCTCAAACGGTCGGTATTCTATATTTGCCGCTCTCGTTTGGGGGCGGCATCTTATTTTTTATAAGTATCATAGCCGCAAAACATTCGGGGCTGTGATATGGAAAGAAAAACTGCATTTATCGGACATAGACAAGTATGTTTTATAGAAAAAGTTAAGGAACGGTTGCAAAACGCCATTGAACAATGTATCAATGACGGTTGCAGCCATTTTTTAATGGGAACACACGGCGATTTCGACCAAATGGCACTAAACGCCTGTCGCTCGGCACGAAAAAACCACCCCGACATACAAATCGAAGTGGTTTTGACAAGTTACCATACCATAGAAAAGAAACACGACATAGATTACGTGCCGTATCAGGACGTGCAAACGGTTATGTTCGATATCGAAGATTTGCATTTCAAACAGCAAATAACAGAAAGCAACAGGCAAATGATAGACGGTTGCGACACGCTTATATGTTACGTTGACAAAAAACAAAGTCCGAGCGGCGCAAAAACGGCTATGAATTATGCCAAACGCAAAGGCGTGAGAATAATTAACCTATTCAGAGAAGAAGACAGTCCGACATTCGGAATGACCGATGACCAAAAAAAGGAGTATTGGAACAGTCTGTTTAACAATACCCGCAAGTAAAAAAAGACGGACAAGTGATCCGTCTTTCATTGTTATTTGCAATATGATTTTATAATTTCGCTTGTAAAGTTATCAAATTCGGTTTTTACACAACTCGGTGATTTGATTTTTACTTTACCGAGAGTTCCCACAACCCAGACGAAGAACGGTTTTGACACCTGAACGGTTACGTCTGCGGAAAAAGTTTCATCCACCCCTTTGCGGATATGTAAATCGTCCCCGAATCTATCGAATATCTCGGAAATCATATCTTTCGTAAAGGTTAGCGTAACCTTTTGCGGTTCACCGCCGAACATAGAAAAGACTTGTTTTCGGTATTCTTCGGTGTTGAACAATTCGTATTCGTCGTGCGGTTCTCGCTCATAAGTTTCGACCTTGACGTCTTCCATTTTATCGAGGCGGTAAGTTACCATATCGTCGTGTCCGTTGGTAAAGCACAAAAGGTAGTAATTATCTCTGTTCCAAACCATACCGACAGGGTTTGCGTAATACCGATTGCCGCCTTTACGGTGGATTTTCGTATGCTTTTCGTCATAATCGAAATAAAGAAACGATACCTTTTTGTTTCCTTTTATGGCTTGTTCGATAGCGTCAACGCTGTAAATGATAGAACTGTTCCCGTGACGGTATTTATTCGTAGATATGACGTAAGGGGAAATTTCGGCGGCAATACCGGAACAAAGCATACCGAAAAGTTTGTCAATTACCATATTCTTTTGCGTAGGCGTAAGTTTAGAAGCCTTCACAACGTCGGACAGCATAATGATTTCTGCCGTATCGAAAGGTCTGTTTACAACGTAATAGTAGTAATATTTCTTTTTATACGACAGAATTTCATATCCGCTGTCGTTCAAAAGGGCTATATCCTGCGACAAGATTTTTCTTGAAACGTTGATACCTTTATCGGCGAGCATTTTTATTATCTCGTCGGTATTCAAATGATGCGTTTCGTCGGTATATTTACAGAGAATATCCCATAAAACAAGTAATTTGATTTTGTGTGTTTCGTTAGCCATATCCGCTCCTGTAAATCAAAATATCGCCTTTTAGAATTAGAGCCGTCCGCATTTGACTACGAACGGCTCGTTGTTATTATTTTATCTTATTTCTTTTTGGTAAATAGTGCTTTGATTTTTGCTCCGAGAGTTTTGAAGAAATTGCCCATAGCCGTAAAGCCTTTCTTCAATGCTACGCCCAAGTCTGCAAACGTCTTTTTCTTCACGGCAAACCAGAAGATTGCAAACCCACCGATTCCTGCGACCGCTACTGAACCGATTACGATACCCGCAATCTGTCCGCCCGAAAGACCGTCCTTTTCAGCAGGCGGAGTGATTTCGCCACCGCCAGAAGACTTATCTTCATATACAGCCGTAAGAGTTTTTTCTTCCGTTACGTTAAAGGTATATTCCTTTTGGGTGCTGACGATTTTTCCGCTTTCATCCTGCCAGCCAACGAACTCTTTGCCTTCTTTATCTTCTGCCGTTACGGTTACGCTTTCGCCGTGTGCATAGAATTTGCTTTCGCCGTTGATTACCACGTTATGCGTACCGATTTTGGCAATTTTAAGCTCGGTGATTTCGTTGCCGTCTTTATCAAAGTGCTTTCCGCAAACCTTACAATCTTTATGTTCTTTCACGCCAAATTCTGTGGTTGTTGCAGGCACTTCGGGTATCAAAGTATCAAAGTCATGCTCGGCAAAATCAATATCTACTTCCTTTTCTTGCGCCGTAAACGCAGTATTCACAAAGTTAGCGGTATATTTCATTTTGCCTTTTTCTTTGCAGGTTGCCGCTGTGATAATCGTTCCTGTTGCGGTCACCGTTTCGCTTTCGATATGAGTGCTGTCGTGCTTGCAAACTCTTTCCGCTTTGCAAGTGTTGTCACTCGTCCAAGTGTATTTAACTTCGCCATAGTCGTGACCGAGTTTTTCGCCGTATGGCAAGCCACAAACCGAGCAAACTGCTTTATTTTCGCAAGTTGCCGTTCCGCCCGAGTGATCTGCTTTGTCCAAAATCTCCGAGCAATGCGTACATTTGTGATAGTGATACTTTCCGTCTGCCGAATTGTGCCATTCACTGTCTGCCGTATGATTATAATGTCCCGCAGGAGTGATTACAAAACCACACTTCGTGCATTTTACAGGGTTGGTTTCGTCAGCCTTTTCTCTGTCGGGGGTGTGTGCTTCAAAGTTGAATTTATTATCGCAAGTCGAGCATTTATCCCAGTGTCCCGAACTGTCATGTCCGCCGTATTGCGTTGTATTATGCGGTGCAGTATCGCCATACGTTGTTCTGCAAAAGTCACAAACCGCTTTTGTTGTACAAGTTGCCGTTCCGCCCGAGCAATTTGCATTTTCGGTATGACCGCTATCTCTCTTGCAAGTGCGGGTATGTGTTCCGTCACCGTTGCTTACCCAAGCGTTCCAGTCGTGATTGTCGTTTGTAGGAATTGTAAGGTCGGTGATTTCATTTCCGCTCTCGTCATAATGCTTTTTGCACCTACTACAATCTTTATGACCTTTTGTTCCCGTTGCCACACAAGTTGCAGGCACTTCCGCTATCCACTCCCCAAAATCGTGAGCGTTCGGATCTATCGGAATTGTCAATTCCTCTACGGTCTTTTCGGTTTTGCTTTCGTCAAAATACTTGTTGCAAACCGAGCATTTGTAATGCGCTTGCATACCCGTTTGTTTGCAGGTAGGCTCTTGCTTTGGCACTAAATCACCGTATTCGTGTCCCGCAGGTCGTTTTACTTGTTCTTCGGTAAGCGAATTGACACCTCCTGCGTCTGCAAACAAATCTCCGCAAACGTTACATTTGAAATGTTCTTTATTTCCGTCCGTCGTGCAGGTTTTCGGTGTTGCAGGGACAAGCGTTATCGAGTGCATATGGTCTATTACAGAAACGATTGCTTTCCCTCTATAATAGTTATCGCCATTACTTATTGCCTCAACCCATATTTCTGTTGACGTTTCATCAATTCCGACAGTCAAGACACCGTCTTGAGATATTTTTGTATTGTCGGAATAATGGCGAGATACTGCCCACGTAAACGACTTGTCAAAATCGCCGTATCCCGTTACGGTTGCTTCAAATTGCCTTTGTCCGCCCTTAGGAACGGAAGTGTTTTCAGGGGAAATAGTAACGCTCCCTATTTTACCATTTTTATATACTATTAAAGCTTTAGACGATGTATCCCTTTGCGGATATCCTTCACCAGTTTTATTCTCCGCCGTAAGTTTTATATAAAAATGATTATAGCCCCAATCGGGAAGTTCAACGCTTTCAGCCACAGTTCCTGTCAGACGACCGCTTTCCGAAAGAGTAAGCCCTGCCGGCAATACGCTTGTATCGCAAGACCATTTGATAGGCTTCTCGGGTGTATTTGTTCCCGTAGCGTAAAACTGAACGTCAACCGGTTTTCCTTTGATTATTTCAAGATGACCTCTATCATTAACTTTTGAATAACTATCATTTATGACAGTCATTTGCATTTGAATTTCAGGGGGTGCGACTTCCTCTTTGATTGTTATGGTATATGTCTTTTCGTCAAATCCTGCACCGTTTTCTACGTGCACGGTGAAAGTAAAATGTCCCGCCTCGGTAGGTGTTCCCTCTATTGTGGCAGTACTCCCTTGACGTAGGATTTGTAACCCGTCAGGTAAAGTGCCATTTGTAATACTTACTTTGGGGTAAAAGGCGGTGTTATCGGTAAAATCTATCCACTTATAATATGAAACATTTTTATAACCATCCGGCAATGCTCCTGCTGGTGTTGTGATTTGCGGTTTGTCGTTTTCGTCGTAAATGCGTAACCATACAAGCACGTTATCACTACCAAATTTATTTCTAACGGTGATACTGATTCCGTATTCTCCTGTCTTTCCCGTAGGCGTGCCTTCGATTTCGCCTGTCGTCTGGTTTAATGAAAGTCCTTCGGGCAATGGGGAGAATCCACCTTCGCCCCATTTATTCGCGTGAAAAGTGAATGGATCTGTTCCCGTCACCTCAATTTTGTAATTGCTTCCGTTAGAAGCCTTGTAAGCCTTGCCCTTGATTGCCGCAGGAAGATTGCCCATATGGTTTTTTCTATCAACGTCAATACCGCCCGTGCGGATAATTGTCGGCGCTGTTCCGTCTTCTCCTGCCGCATATACTGTATTCGTCGGGCTTGCCATCGCTATGCCGAGCAAAAGTGCAAGGCACATCGTAAGACCTAAAATAAGCGCCAATATCTTTGATTTATTCGCCTTAGTGTGTGTCATAATTGTATCTCCTTTTAAGATTTAGGATATGTTCGTATCGCTGTTGCGACTTAAAACCTTTGTAAAATGTTGTGTTTTTTTCCTTATAAAAGCAAAATCGCACCGCCGCATAAGTTAAAACCTATGCAGCAGTGCGTTAATGTTCAATATATTCGCCCAAAAGGGCAGACTTACGGCTTGCTTGCTTGCTTGCTTGCTTGCTTGCTTGCTTGCTTGCTTGCTAATGATTGTCGCAGACTTGTCATACCTTGTCAACTCCTTTTGCCTGTATTTCGCATTTTTTTGCAGGTTATTCGGCGTTAAAAGTTCCTCGTATCAATATATGATACGTTTTGTCTTTTTTATTTTACCATAAATTTCTCAAAAAATCAAGCCTGTATGTCCTAACTTCGTGTGAAATTACAAAAATTCAAAAGTTTACCCACAATTCGTTTCTTTTTACTCATTTTCGATACCTTTCCGCACCGTGTATAGAAAACGCCCGTTGTTTGGGGGCGCACTTCAAAATCTCTGAAAGCCTTTTGTTATCGTTTGAAAGCGCAATTCTATAATTTAGTTTTAATAATTCCCTATAACAACTCCGCTTATAGAACTATTCTTTTTTTGTTAATAGCAGTCCGCATTTCCGCGCTTCTCCTTTTTGTTAGTTTTGCAATATTATACCATAAAATTCTACTTTTTTCAATGGTTAAGTCTTGCGGCGACGGCTTTTACGAAGAATTATTTGAAAGAAACTCCGAAATTTTTTATTCAACGTCTAATATTGGGAAGTGAAAATTTGAAATTCGTTTTTGTTTGTGATAGAATACAGCCACACAAAACGAAACGCACCGTTTCGTAAAGCATAAAGGGTTACTTATGAAGACGTTAAACGAAGAAACGCTCAAAAGAGTGAGAGAGTTCAACATTGCCTATCAGCAGGAACACGGTATCACGCCGAGTTATCGCCAGATAATGAACGCGCTAAAACTCGGTTCGCTTGCCACGGTCAGACGTTACGTTATGGAACTTGAAAACCAAGGCGTTCTGAAACGCAGCGAGATAGGAAAAATCATTCCTATGCCGAAACTCAAAAAGGGCAATTTCGTGCTTGCTCCCCTCATAGGCAGTATCGTTTGCGGCATACCGAATCCGTCCGAAGAAAATTACGAAGATACATACGCTTTGCCTACGGACATTTTCGGGAAAGGTCATCTCTTTATGTTGCACGCGGAAGGAAACAGTATGATAGAAGCAGGTATCAGCCCCGGAGATCTGCTTGTATTAAGGAAACAGGATTCCGCAGACGACGGCGAAATCGTAGTCGCGCTTGTTGACGGCGAAACCACCTTAAAACGGTTGTATCACAGGGACGGAAAAATCATTCTCCACCCCGAAAACAAGCGAATGAAAGATATAATCGTTGATGATTGCAACGTTCAGGGCGTTTTGGTTTCGTGCATTAAAAAATATTGATGCTATATGGGAGAAATACAATGCCAAATAAATGGGACAAGCCCGTTGCTTGTTATTGTCGAAATTGCGGACAATTACATTACGGATATAGGACGTCGGAAGGTCTGGCAAAATTGCAATGCCCCAAATGTGGAGCGGTCAGCGTCAGTAAATTGATGGGGCGACGGCACGAACAGGTGGATTTTTATCCCCCGCGCGGTCAAGAGATAAACAACTAAATACGGGATAACGACGGTAAGGTTGGTCGGCAAAGCCGATATACGTAATTCCTTATCAGGTCACATTCTAAGAATAATCGAGAGTTAAACCGGTAATCGAGAGGCTCCGATAGATAGATTTTCAAAAGAAGAAAGTCTGTTTATCGGGGCCTTTTGTTTTCTCCCGAAAAAAATCTCAAAAAAAATTAAAATATTTTTTCAAAGTCGCAAAAAACTTGCGAGTTTGACCTGTAGAATGCAGGCAAGAAGTTCGGAAAAGGAGGTGAACAGCGGATATGACGGCATCGGAAAGACGACAAGCCATACTTGAAGTCTTGAGTCTGCGTCGGCACGAAACGAGAGAAAATCTCGCCAACGAGTTCGGCGTAAGCAAGCGGACAATCGAATATGACGTGTTGGAACTTTCCTTGTCTTATCCCGTGTTCACCACCCAAGGCAACGGCGGCGGAATACACGTTGTAGACGGTTTCAGATTAGACAGACCGCGTATGAATGACAAACAAACGGCGCTGTTGCAAAAAGTTCTTCTTACCCTCTCCGGAGAGGACAAAGACACAATGGAAACAATCATCAAAATTTATGGAGGTAAAAAGAAATGAATTACATACCCGACTTTATGGAAAACGCGATGAACGTCTATCGCACGCGGGATTACATCGTTAAACAGGTCGTAAAAATCAAGTATAGCGACACTGAAGATAACGTTGTATTAAGCCACGACACGTTTTATCGCCGCACGAAAAAGCGCGACCGCGAGTACGAGCGTATCTTTTGGGAACGCAAACGCATTGACGGCAAGCGCATTCCCTGCACTATGTACGCAAGAACGTATATAGATTAACCCTATCGGGTAAACCGAACGCAAAAGCAAACAGAAACCGATGATTTCGCGCGGTACTTGCAAGTGTAAGAGCGGCCGCTCACCGACAAGAAATATCGCCCGAAACGTAGCGTTTCAAAGAAAAATAGCGTTCGTTACCATATTTACAACTGAATAGCGGGCTGTGTGGGTGGAAAATCCCCAAAAAAGCGTAAGTCCTGCAAAAACGCTGTTCTATCGGCGACACGGGAAAACAAATTTTAACTATCAGGAGGACACAACAAGTGGCAAAGAAAGAAACTTCGTCCAACGCAAGCAAATACAACGAGCGCAGATGGTCTATTCCGTCTAAACGCGCCAAAGGCTATGCCGAGGACAGAAAAGCAAAGGTGCATACCTACGGCAAAAAGGAAGGCAAGGAATTGACCGACTTCGAGGCGGGTATCCGTTCGGGATATTTGCAGTGTCAGGGCGATCACGCAGGGCTTTACAAGTATAAGAAAGCGCTTGCCGAAGGTAAATCCAAAAGCGAAGCGAGAGAAATTTCTCGTAAAAAATCTAAATAATCAGGAGGACAAAATCAATGGAAAACAACAAAATTATGGTCGAAAGAGAGACTTTCGAGAGCAACGGCAAGGAATACTTTTCCTACTTCATTAAAGGCAACGTAAGAGGCAGAAACATTAAAGCGGGCGTTGTTCCGCCCGACAAAGGCGGTTATACCGTTCTGGATATCGTTTTTGACGGCGAAATGGAAGCCGAACTCGTCGTCAATCCCTTTGAAATGAAAGACGAACACGGTAAAACCATTAAGGGAAATTCTTATTTGGTTCGCTCGTATGACGCGGACGGTACCGTTTACGAATGTCCTGTAAAACCCGCCAGAACATCGGATAAAACAATGCTTAAAATGCTTTTGAGATAAGCATAACCCTTGTAAAAACTACGGTTTGCTTAGGTAAGCCGTAGTTTTTTACACCCCAAAATCTAAATTTCGGAGGTAAAAAAACATTATGTATCAAGAATTCAATCAACACAAAAAATCAGATGCGGTTAAGTGGATAATCGCCTTTACGCTCATTATCGTGCTTATGGCAGGCGTCGTTGCGGCACTCATTCTGTCGCTTGACAAACCTACGCCTATCAAACCGCAAGAGAACGGAACGCAACAGGAATCGCCCGACGAATCCAACGCCGCGGTAGTTCTCACCCTCGGACAACTCCGACTTATGAGCGTGAAATCGCCTGCTCTCGCTGCGGACAATACACAGCAATATGTATCTCAAACGGTTACTGCAACCATTACGCCGTCTACCGTCGTGGATAAATACGTTACTTGGTCTGTCGCATGGGCAAACGACGCTCCGCTCAAAGACAAGAACATTTCGGACTATATCAAGGTGACGGACGATTCGCAAGGCAATCTTACGGCAACGGTCAACTGCTACAAGTCTTTCAAAGGCAGCAAGGCAATTCTTACTTGCACCACAAGACAAGGCGGTAAAACCGGAACCGTCAATATCGTCTATGAAGGCGTGCCGTCGAGTATGTCAATCACCGCTCCTACGGGCGTTACGAAATACAATCTCGGCAAAGATTCCGTGGATTTGCTTTATGTCGGTAATTCTTACTCTCTTAATCTCGCAATGGATAACATTTTTCATAGCGTAGGTAGTAATTTCAATGACTTTACCGTAACCGTTTCCGGCGTAGGATCTGTTACTTGCGGTTCTTATTCTCAATCAGGCAGGGGCGCAGGTTGGAGTTCTCACAGTAACATTGTAGATTTCAATAAAATTGCAAAAGAATTTGTAACTTGCTCGACTTCCGGCAATACGCTTTCGATTAACGTAACAAAGTCGCTTTACGATTATTACGAATCCAAGGAAACAAAAATAGTCGAAGGCAACGGCGAAACGACTACCTACACTAATAAGTTGTATTCAATTAACACCGATTCCGACGGAAATAAACCGTATCTGATTGTTAAGGTTCAGCATAAAACGCTCGGATTTTACGCTCAGTATAAGTTTTTTATCGGCGAGGAAGTAAGCAAGGTTACTACGAGTAAGGCAACCATCACGTTTTAACAGGAGGTAAAAAATGTATAACGAAAAAAGAAAAGCAATAAAACTTACGGCTATCGTTCTTGCTGCGCTTACGATTTTTGCGGCAATATTTGCGGCGATATATTTCGTAAATCAGGACTCTCACATTGCAGACAACACATTAAACGTTGAAACCGAAAATGGGTTCGATAACACGAAAACCTACGCTATGCCGAAAACGATGGCATTTACAGCAAAAAGTTTAGCGGCGGCGCAAGCGAACGGACAAACCGTGGATGTAAAAATCAAAGCGAGCGTTTCGCCTTGGGACGCGGCAAATCAAGCGGTTGACTATTCTATCGCTTGGGGCGTCGCTCCCACTCACGGAAAAGAGGATGTAACCGATTACGTTACCGTTAAGCAGGACGCAGACGGTTCTCTTACGGCGACGATTTCCTGTAAAAAGGCTTTCGATTCGGATAAAATCATCGTTACCGTTACCACTCGTGACGGCGGATATACGGCAAAATGCACGGTATCGTTCGTGGGCGTTGCAAATAGTATTGTGATTAACAATTCTACGCTCAATCCTATCAGCGACAGCAAACGCGGCGTGTATTATCAACTCGGAACGAATAAAACCTACAATTTCGATATTGCTCTCGATAATATTTTCGGCAAAGTAGGTTCGCAAAACCTGACGGTAACGCTTGGCGGTTCGGGTGAATTGTATTTCGGCGATGAATTTGTCAGCGGCGATAGCGGTATGGGCAGTTTCTCGAATATGGCAAAAAGGAAAATGTCGGATATGGTAAACAAATTCATCACGTCCGCAACTATTTCCGGAAACACGCTAACGCTGAAAACGAGTTCTACGGTGATTGAAAATTACTACGATGAAATGGTCAACGACGACGAATATTACACAGGTACGACCTATAAAGGCAGATACGTTTTTTATGACGAATACGACCTTACGGGCGGAAAGGATTACGATACCAACAGCGAAGCAAACGTAGCGGCTCTTCCGTCTTGCTACTTTACCGTAACCGTTAAAGACACCGTAAGCGGCGTTTCCGAAACAATCAAAGTTTGGCTCGTTACTTCCGTAAAAAGCGTAAGCCTTGATAAGACTAACGTTTCTATATAAGAAGCGGCTTTTCGGAGGTGAGAAATGACGAATAAAGCGACAAAAATCATTACTTATATTCTGCTTGTTCTTGCCGTAATAACCGTTATCGGCGTTGTAGCGCACTTTACAAACGGGTTCACAAGCGACTTTAAGACTTTCTACGTTACTATTGACGGAAAAGACGTAATGACTTCTTCCGGCGGTTACAAAGTTACAACCGAAAAGCCCTTGCAAGTGGACGTAAAATACACCTTTAATTTCGCTACCGACGAAACGAAAGACTACTCCGTAAAAATAGTTCCGAACAAGATTGAAAACAGCGATTTTACATACACCGTTGACGGCGAAAGCAAATCGTTTCAATCCGAAACGGATCTGACGGCTGCGTTTGAAATAGACAAAGGCGAAAAATCTTTTACCGTCAAACCAAAAGGAAAATCGCCGACCGAAGTTCTGACTGCGTTTTACGGCACGGAAGTAACCGATTGCGAAAACAAAGGCTATACGGATATGTTTACGATAATCGTAACGTCTTATAACGGCGAAGCAAGCGTAAAACTCAATTTCACGGTTGCGGGCAAGGTTACCGGGGTATCGTTCGATAAGGAGGTGATTTTGTTTTGACGCAAGCGACAAAAACGAGATTAGTATCAATTTTTCTCGCTTTTGTCTTGGGAATATGTGCCGTCATTACCACGGCGGCACAAACGCCCCTTGTGGCAAGAGCGGAAAGCATAACTTATTCGGGAGTAATGGACGATTTGAAAAAGGATACGTCGTTTAAGCCGGAAAACTATCCGACTAAAGCCGACGATTATTCATTACAGATAATCCAACTTGCGGAAAGCAGCGACAAAGAACTTTTCGTTTACGTCTACCAGCCGAGCGGAAAAGCCAAAAACTTCAAAGCGTCTTCTATCAACATTTCGACCACGATAAACGATTCGATTTCGTATCTGAATTACAAACTCGAACTGCTAAACAGTAGCGGCGTGTTCTACAAATACAAAGTTACAGGGCTTACGGTGAAGGACGAAAGCGTGAGATATTACGCCATCAGTTCAATCTACCGTCCGTTCGACGAAATCATAGACAAACAAGCAAGCGGCGGCAATACCGTCACCGAAGTCAATTACGCGGTTAATAAGCAGTATGCCTTCGGTTCAATAAACGGCAAACCTTATGTAAATTGTGTGGACATCGAAACGATAGTCGTTACGGATAAGTTTGTAGGTTTCGTAAGGTATAAAGACGGTTTCAAACTCTACGTCGGAGCGTGCGACAGTCATTTCGTTGCATTCAATACGGACAAGCCGATAGACAAACTCTTGGAAGCCGACGTCTACTACACAACGCAAAGTTACGATTGGTCTTCCGTTCCCTTTGTCGGGGTTAAAGAAACGTTCGGGGATAAAGCGGACAAATACGCCTATCTCAAATATACGGATAAGGTCGAACATACCGGCGGAGGCTTATTTGCGGGAACGTATAAGTGGGACAGAATTCAGACGATTGATGACTTCATTAAGGGCGAAAACCGCGAGAATATCTATCACGGCGCAGTCCTTGACGTAAAAACTTCATCGAAACTGACGGACGAAGCCTTGACCGAACTTAAAGGCAAGAAATGGGTGCTACGTTTTGCAGAAACGAGTTACTCGTTGAGCGGCTATTCTACAACCGGTTCTACGTTTGAAAGTTATACGCTCGTGGGCGACGTTACCATACTTCGATTAAAGTTTGAAACAGACGGAATTACCTACAACTTGGGCGTTATAGACAACAAGCAATCGGGCAGCAAAGATCCGTCCAACGAAACGGACATCGACATAAGTCTGAACAAGCGCGGAAAGATGATTTTATATTTGCTTATGCTCATACTTTTAATCATCCTTCTCGCCCCGATTTTGCCGTATGTTCTGCAAGCAATCGTATGGATAATTTCGCTGCCGTTCAAAGGTATTTCGGCGGTTGTAAAATCCACGAAACGACGGCGCGCCGAGAAGCGTGTCAGAAAAGAATTTGCCGACCGGTGGAATACAAGCGGAAAGTAAAATCTAACTAAAAGACGCCGGCGGATCTTAGGGTTCGTCGGCGTTAATTTTATCTATAAAAAACAGGAGAATTTCAATATGAAAACATTAAAAAGAATTATAGCGGTTTTACTGCTATTCATAACCATTCTGGCGGTCAGTTATATCGTTTATACGGCGAGGCAAATACCGCCCGAAAATACAATTTCGGAGGTGCTGTATGAGATTGCAAAAACGACTTAATATTGCGCTCACGGTAGCCCTTACGACAGCATTTATTTTGCTCGGAGCGTTCGTGTTCAGAGTTGCCTATTGTCGCACTTTCGAGGGTTTAATCGACTTATACGGCAGTTTTAAGTATTATTTCTGCGTATTATTCGATTTTCCCGTCGATGGTATTCCGTCCGTTGCGGAGCGTTCAAAGGTGCTGAATTGGGACGTGATTTTGCCTGCGGATTTTGAAACGTTCAAGGCAAATTGTATATCCTTTTTCAGACTAATTATAAGCAAAGAAAACCTCCTTTCGTGGCTTAATACGGCAGGCGGAAAAGCGGGCGTTTGGGCAAAGATTTTCGTCATACTTTTGCCGTGTATTTTAGCGGTCATAATCGCTATAAAACGGCTGTATGCAAAAGGCAATACAAAGCACAACGTAGATACGATTCCTTTGCGGGTATTCAAGAAAATATCTGCCGTAACGTATCAGCCGACAAAGCGGTTTATATGCGGATATATAGACTTTTTGCGTGAGCATTCGTGGATATGGATTTCGTGGCTTATTATGTGGGCGTTCCACTTAAATATAGCAAGTATCGTGATAGAATTTTTCGCCTACTACTTCTTCTTTTCCGTATCGTTCCGGGTGGACACGATATACACGCAATTCGTAAAATTGGCAATAGATTTGCAACCGCTTTTAAGGTTTTTTCCGTGGTGGTCGTTGCTCATTTTTGCTTACGTTTTGTTCGAGCATTGGCGTAAGAAATTCGCACTTAACAAACTGCGTAAATTCGAAGCAAAAAACTGTGGGTTTATAAACGCGCTACCTATCGTTTCGATGACCTGCGGAAGTATGGGAAAACGCAAAACGACAATGATAACGGATATGGCGTTATCACAGGAAGTAATGTTCAGACAAAAGGCGTTTGAGATATTGCAGAATGCGGATATGAAATTTCCGTATTTTCCGTGGATATGCTTTGAAAAAGAACTCGCCTTGTGTATCGAATACGGAACGGTATATAACCTTGCGACGGTCAAAGAATGGGTGAACCTAAAACGTAGCCGATATGAAAAACACGGCAATGCTTTATGGCAATTATACGGATATGACTGTCAAAGATACGGTCTTACATACAACGACGCACTTAAAACGAGCGGACTGTTCGACGTGTTGGAAACGTATGCGCAAGCGTTTTTCATATACGCACTTGAAACGAGCCTTATTGTAGCGAACTACTCCATACGAACGGACAATCAGATATTATCGGAAGATAATTTCCCGTTGTGGGCATTGGACTTCTTCACCGACGAGCAACGGCGTAGCAGCCACTCCCATATTCTGGACTTCGACGTATTACGTTTAGGCAAAAAGATTTTGGATAATAACCCGAAAGCAGGCAGTTTTGAGTTTGGTGTAGTCGCTATAACCGAAATAGGCAAAGAACGCGGAAACAACCTTGAATTAAAGGAAGTCAAGAAGAAAAACGACGAAACAAACCAAAAGAACGACCTTTTCAATTCGTGGCTGAAAATGTGCCGACACTCCGCAACGGTGGATAATTTTCCGTTCATAAAGGTGTTTACGGACGAACAACGCCCCGAAAGTTGGGGTGCTGACGCAAGAGATCTCTGCGACATTGTAAATATCGTTTCCGCCGGGGATACGAAACTCGCGTTGCCGTTCTACACGATAGAAGATATGGTGTCCGAAATAGCGTTTAATCGCTTTATAGCCCTATATTACGATTTCAGATACCGCCGCGGCGACAATACTTTGCTCGTGCATATTCTGAAATCCGCAACCGCGTGGTTATGGAAACGAAACGCCCGAATTTACAACAAATACGGCTATTCTATCGTCAAAATAGAAAAGGAACGCGGCACGATGGACGGTAAGCCCGAAAACAAAAAGTATTTCTTGATGAACTACAAAATTTACCGTAATCGTTTCACAACCGACTGCTTTTCGGACTATTTCAACGACTTGGCGAGCCGCACAAACGTAGGACTTATGGATTATATCGAATACGCGACGGAAAAAGCGAGCGTAGAAGAACTGAAAGCACAAAACAGTTATTTCGTCAACGGTCTTTACCGTGACGAAGAAGGAGCGTGATATTATGCCATACGGAGAAACGAAAGTCTATTTTGACGGCAGTCATTATATTGCCATTCCCCACACGGAGAACCCTTACAGAAAACGACCAAAAAAAACCGAAGAAGTCATCACGGTTGCGGACGACGGCAAAACGTTAGCCCCCGTAGAAGCAAAAGCGGAAAGTCCGCCCGTTGAGGAAAAGCAGATAACGCTTGAAGATTTAGCCGAAGAAACGCAGGAAACGGCAGAAGAAAATACGTCGCCGCCAAAGCCCGTAAAAACGGTTAAGACGACGAAAAAGCAAGTCTTTGACAAGTTCTATGCCGAGAGTCTAAACCTGCCTAAAACGGCAAGAAAACGCTTTATAACGGAAGGTATGCGACCGTTCTTCAAAAGCGACGAAGCGACCGAAACTTACGTTACGCTGAATATGGAACGTAAGTATAAAAATCTCGTTGCAAGACGGGTGCGACTCGTAAGAAAAGTCAATCTCCAAACGTTCAACTATTTCGTAACGCTGACGTATAACGACGCTATCCACACCGAAGCGACGTTCAAAAAGAAATTGCGGACTACGCTCGGGCATTTAAGCAACAGAAAAGGCTGGAAATACGTCGGCGTTTGGGAACGAAGCCCGAAAAAGCAACGCCTACACTTTCACGGCATATTTTATATTCCCGACGTCGCCGCACTCGGAAAAATGACTGACGTTAATAGTTACAGTTTTTCCGAACAAAAAAGACAAATAACAAAGCAAAGCGAATATTTTAATCTGCATTTCGGACGTAACGACTTCCGCCCGATTGAAAATAAAACGCATATAGGTGAAGCGGTAGCGTATATTATCAAATACATTGAGAAAAGCGGCGAGAAAATAGTTTACTCTCGCGGACTGCCGCAATTCTTTATCTCGGATATAATGGACGACGATATCGCCGGGCGTATCGGGATAGAAGATAAAAAACTACTATTGTTCGACGACTTTACCTGTTGGGACGAAGGCTGCTATATGGGCGAAGTGAGCAAAGAAGTGATAAGCCAAATGCGCAAAAGTAATTAAGCGAAAATCCGCACCTCAAAATACGGACAAAAAACGGAAAATGCCGTAAACGAAGAATAGCGGTGATTCGCCAAGCGGGTTAGCGGCGAACACCGCTTTCGTTACGCTTCCGTTTTCCGTTATTTCGGTCGGTTCGGTTAAGTTTAGGCGTGGCTTGTCTTCGGCGAGGCGCAGCCGAGCCGACTTGTATCAAGACAAGCCACGCCTAATTGCCAACGTCGCAAAATCCTTGCGAGTTTAACGGTTAAATCAAGGGTGTATTCGGCATAAAAAAAGGGAGCGTTAAAACTCCCTTTCATAGCCGTTTTATTCAGTTGTTCGGCGTATAAAATTTGCCGTTTACTTCGACTTTGCCGTTTTCAATCGTCGGCTTACCGGTTGCGCAGGCGCGAAGAAGTATTTTGTTTGCGCGGAAGGTATCGTCTTTTTCGATATTGCCGTCTGTAAACGTTTCGCCGTTTCCTACGGCTATAATCTTAAAGCCTTTTTGAACCATAAACGACGAGAATTGCCAGAGTTTCTCGAACATACCGTAAGCATCCATTATGACGGACACGTTTTCTTCGGGGTGATACGCGGTTATTCTGAAATAGTTTTGCATAGTTAAAATCTCCTTTGCGGTTATGCCGCTAATTGTTTTATTTTTCTGTTGGCGTAAGGAAGCCATTTTTTATTGACGAACTCTATTACGCCGTCGTCGGGTTTGGTGTCGTTGTCGCCGTAACATTGAAGAACTCGTTTTTGTTTCGGCGAATACTCAATCGTAACGAAAGGTACGTCGGGTTGCTCCTTCGTGCGGATAAAGAATATAAGCGATTCTTCTCTCGCAAATTTTTGGTCGTAACCCATACGTCCTACGCAGTGATGAAGCAACTCGCCTTCGCGTATAAGGTCGGACGGATTTTGTGCGATAATCGCTATATAGACCGACTTTTTGTCGTATTCAAGCCCCAAATACTTGCTTGCAACGGCGGCAAATTTCTCGTAAAGGGCTTTGCGTTCTTCGGCGTCTTTCATTGCTTTCGCTGTGTTGTATTCGTCAATACGGATATCGTGCCAACGTTTGAAATCGTGGGGATAGCGGTTCTTATCTTCGGTCATATTCAAGCCGAGATATTGACAAGCGTGAAGATAATCCCGATACGAATACGGATTTGTTTCCTGCTTGCGAAGATAAAGCACGAATTTTTCAAGGTCGTTTTTGAAAAGCGTGCGTAACTCTTTCAAAGCCGTTTCTTTCGACAATTTCATACGGTATTTACGGTAGGCTTGTACGTCGGCAAGCGGTTTGCCCGTCCTGAACGAACGCATAATAACGTCAACGTAATACTCGTCTTTGATTAACTCCGCGCGATTTTTCATAAGCCATTTTATAAAGCGTTTGTTTTTACCTATTTCTTGCAATATTTGCTTTGAGAAGGCGTAGCCGTCAAGCCCCGCTTTCATAAGATATTCAATTTGCGGATATTTCTCGTAAAAGCGTATATATTTCAGAACGTCAACACCCTTGTAAAGGTTTACGGCTGAATACTTGTATTTCGGAAATTTGTCTAAATACTCACGGTTGACGATAGGAGCGAACGGATCGAAATACTTATCGTCGGAATAATCCCATTCGGTGCTTTCGTACCAACGCGGAGCGTTTTGCGTCCCTTGTTCGTACCAGCCGACTGAATAGCCCGAAATATAGTAGAAAACCATATCTTTTACGTAACAAATATCCGAGTTCAAACCGTGAACGGCAACCTGTTTATACAGCCATTGTTTATATCTCGTTTTAACGGCTACCGTAACTTTGACAAGTTCGCCGTCGTTCTTGGTAAGATATGAGTAAAAGCGAGTTCTGCCGGGGAGCGTGATTTTGTTAAGTATATCGGCTTTCTTGATACGTGCGACTATGTATTTCGGTATAGGCTTGATTTTTTCGATTTTCATATTGTCACCTCACGATAAATACGTCGCCGAGCAGGCTTTTAAGTTTTTGCACGACGTCCGGGACGGTTGTTTCGCCCAAGAATAAATCGTCGGGTTCTTCGATATCCCCGTCGAATTCACGCATTTCTTCTTCTGTAAGAATTTCGCCCGTATCTAAGTCTATATGTCGATTAACGGCTGTTTCAACGCGTTCAATGAATTGTTTTTCGTTGTCGTTTTCGATGATATACAAGTCGTGATATTTTACGATTTTCGCAAAGTAATTTTCAGCAGCGTGATAAGGAAAACCGACCATCGGAATACGCTCTTTTAAGCCCACGTCGCGGCTTGTAATGGTAAGGTCGAGTTCGTTACCGAGAAGCACGGCTTTATCGCCTAAAACTTCGTAGAAATCGCCTAAACGATATGCCACGATTGCCGTCGGGTGTTCTGCCTGATACGCCGTATATTTTTGATACGTAGGATTGCCTTTTTTGCGTTGTTCTTCTTCGTGAACTTGGGCGAAAATTTCCTGCATTTCTTCTTCCGACGGCATATCCGTTTCATCGTCGTTTGTATCGGTTTCGGTAGTTAAAGTATCCGTTTTGGTATCTTTAACGTCGGTATCGTCGATTTTATCGAAAATAGAAAACTGTAAATTCTGCGGTTTCGTTGGTTGCGATTTTACCGTTGCAGGCTTTGTTGTAGCAACCTTTTTCGGCGCGGGTTTGTATTCTTCGCCGTCTATGGTATAAAGCGTGCCTTCGATTGAATCTTCTTCAAAAAAGTGGATAGCCCAACCGTACACGGTAACGTCGTCAATACAAGCGGAATTAGCACCTTTTTCGGCAAGTTTTCTCGCTTCGTCGCAAGCATATTTCATAAAACCGGAAAGCGTTTTCTTGTTCAACAAAGGGTGTCCGTCTTTCTCAAACGGAGTGCCGTTATTTATCTTGTCGGCAAGGGTTTCGCTCGCATTGTTTTGTAAATAAGTAAGGATAAGTTCTTCCTGCTTATTTTGCGGTGTAAGATTTAACTTAATCATCGTTTTTACACTCCTTTTCGAGTATTTCTAATATTTGTTTTTCTTCGTATCCGACCGAGCAAAGCCAGATAATCGTTGCAAGCGTTTCAAGGCTCGCTCCTTGTTTGTTTCGCTCAAACATTTTTTCATATTGCGTGCAATCGCCGCTTGTAAACCATTGATATTTGTTGCAAAGGCGATATAGGGTTTCTGTCGATAATTTCATTTTCGTATCTCCTTAAAACGGTAAATCGTCGAGCAGTTCGCAAGCCCTGAGTTCAAGTCCGTCAAGCGTTGTATAATTGTTAAAACCGCCGCGATAGTCCTGTTCGTTTTTAGCCGTGCGGATAAGTATGTGGTTATACCACTCGTCGGAAAAGTAGCGAACGTCGGATATGGATACATAAACGCATTTGTTTTCCGCGCTCTTTATAAAAGCCGAAAAGCAGTAATGGTTTTTGCCGACGTTTACAAGTTGCCAGTGATTGTTCTGACACATAGTGCGAAGGTAGTTGATATATTTGGTCTGAAACGATTTGTAGTCGTCGCCGGTGTAACAGCCCGACGAAAACTCATAACCTATGTATTTTTTCAAGTCTTTAATGTTTGCCATAGCGATTATCTCCTTAAAATAATTTGGATATTTTGATGCGTTTATACTGCAAGCCGTTGTCACGTCTGAATTTGCTTACAGCCTGTTTGAGCGTGTAGAACATATAAGATTGCGATACGTGCGTTTCGTCGTCGTAATAGTCGAAAACGAGCGTTCCGTATTCGTTGTAATGATAAAAAATGTATCTCATTGTTCAACTCTCCCGTAAATATCGTCGGCGTAATATTCGCAAACAAACCAGTTAAAAAGGGCGTGACATTTCACACCCTTGTAGTCCACTATGTAGTCGTTATCGCCGACTTTATCAAGCACGGTTATTTCCGCCATTTCGCCTTTCAGCGAGTTAATATGTGCCATTGCTTTATATTCTTTCATATCAATACCACTCCAAATAATAAATTTCCGCGTCGGGATCGTTTTCTAAAATTTGTTTTGCTTTCGTAAACGCCTCAACGGTGTCTTGCCAGTCGCTCATTTCGTATTCGTTTCTGAACGATTTTCTTTCAAGCATTTCGGTTGCGTAGTCGATAATTTCAAGGACTTTGTTGTAAGATATTTCTTTATCTTCAAGGTTAAAATCGTCGTATATTTCAAGGACTTGCCTAAGATAATCCGAAACGGCATACGCTTTACGCCAGTATCCGATTTCAGTTGTTCCTTTGTCGGCAGGTGCGATAGGAAACAATCCGCCACAAGCCCCGCGAGACGATTTTTGTTCTATTGAGTTTGTTTTTGCTCTTAAATATTGGTCTAATCCCATAGTAATAACTCCTTTATGTTTTTGTTATGCAACGCGTTTGATTCCACCGCCGAATGAGTGAATACCGATTGTGCCGAATTCTGAGCAGTAGTCGTCGGTTTTGTTCCAGACGTAAGCGTAAGCATAGAAAGTTCTGCCTTGTCTATACAGCAATTCGTTCCATTCTTCCTCGTAGTCGGATATGAAAAGAAAGTCGTAACATTCGCCGAATTCCAAGTATTCGTGCGTAACGGCATATACAAGGACGTTGTGCTTTTCTTCAAATTCTTTGATTTTTTCCATAAGTTCAGGCTCTTGATAAGCCCAAAATCCGCCGAAGCCTTCAAAAAAGCAAATGTGATTGTCTTTTTCAAAGCCTTTAATATACGGTTTGTAAATGTCCAAAGTTTTCATAAGTTCAAGTGCTTTTTGTTTTTTGTTTTCAGTAGTAATATTCATAGTAATAACTCCTTTTATATTTAATAAATTTCAATTAAGCCGTTGCTGTATTCGGACAGCGTTTCTTCGCCGCAGTATCTTCCGTAGCGTTCAAGGTCTATAAAGTCTAAAATGTGGTCGGGGATCTGATATCCGCAACAGTCAAGCATTTCTCGTCCGTAATCTTCCCACGAATAACCGCTCCAAAGGTTTATTTCATCGTCCCAGCGATCTCCGCGAGAGTTGACTTTTTCTTCAAAATCGTCGAAATTGCGGACTTCGAGAAAAGCACAAAAGACTTTGTATTTGTAGTCGTTATCTAATACGCCCGATTCTTTCAGAGTATTGAACAGCGTTTCGGGGTTGACGTAATCCCAGTTTACCGAGCGATCTTCGATGCCTTCGACGTCTTGTATAAACAGTTCTTCGTCGATACCGTCGAGTTCAAAACCTTCTTTTTTGAGTTCTTCGACTATCTCGTCCCAGTCGGAATAATCCGAAAGGTCGAGCCATTTTGAGCCTAACGCTCGTTCGTTGCATTCGTTGTAACTGCCCCAAGAGCCTATTACGATTTTTATATTGTTACTCATTTTTAAGTTCTCCTTCGATTATTAGTTTTTCTTCAATTCTGTCTTTTGCTTCGTCGAGCAGTTCTTCTAAGTCGATAATAGGTGTATTCATTATTTGCAAGCCTCCGTTTCGTCGATATAAATTTTTTCATAGGTGTTACCGTATTCGATGTAATGACCGCGTTCGTCTTCAAACACTTGATAATCCAGAACGCTTATGCGTCCTTGTTTCGTAACGGCAAAAGTGATTTGTTTCTTGTCGGGGCAATACATAACGGTGTCAAATCTTACAAGACATTCACCGTCGTTGTAATCGAACCCATCTGTGTCGATAAATGCAATTTCGTTAAGGTTAATCATTTTCAAATCCTCCTTATACCGTTTTGAACCATACCGAGTATTCGACTTCGATATCTCGTCCGTCGTAGTCGTAATACATTGTCACGTAACCGCTGTATTCGTTTTTTTTGCCAAGAATTTTGTGGCAGTGCTTTCCGACGTCATCGAAAGCGCGGGTATAACGCTTACCGTTTTTAGAAACGCATTTGCAGAATAACGTTCCTTCGTCGTTAAGAAATCCGAGACCGGAAATCTTTTCGTCAAAGTTTCCTTTGACTTTTCTAATTGAATAAACTACTTTTTTCATTTGGATTACCTCCGATTTATTTTTCGCCTTTCGGCATAAACGGGGTAGCACCGGAAAAAGCGAATATCTCTGCGAGTTAAAGTCGCAATCCCGGAAGTCAACGACAAAGGACAAAATTGTTGCATAAATGAAAAAAGAGCCAAACTCGAAATTGAGTCCGACTCTTGGTATTATTAAAGTTTTCAGCGACAATTTTTCCCGTTGACTTCCGATTTTTACTGTGCTACAACGAAAATGACGAAAGGCGATAAATCGGAGCAATTCTCGGTAAAGCATTCTGAAAAAGTGGTTTTTTCTCGTATTTTCCGTAAATGCGTTTAATTTTGGGTATAGAAAAAGCCGAGCGAATAAAATCGCCCGGCTGTCCGTTTTTATATTCATCTTCTTACAATTATGCCGAAATATTCGACAGAAAAGAAATATACGCACTCTAATTTACCATTAGGGTGCGTACAGTTCTCTTGTGGCGGAGGAAGAGGGATTCGAACCCCCGTGGGCTTTCACCCAAACGGTTTTCAAGACCGCCTCGTTATGACCGCTTCGATATTCCTCCGTTTATTACAACGTTTGAAAGTATAGCAATTATCGCGTATTTTGTCAACCGCATTAGTAAAATTGTCGCGCTGAAATCAGTCGTCGTATTCGGGGACGTAGCCCGAGACGTCTTTGATGACTTCGCCGGCGATAATAAGTCCCGCGACCGACGGAACGAAAGAAAGCGAGCCCGGCGTCGAGCGACGGCAAGGATTCACGTCGTCAGAGTCCGGCGCGGATTTTTGTTTCACCGCTTTTTCGGTGGAATACACGACTTTCACGTTTTTGAGAGCGCGTTTTTTGCACTCTTTTCGCATCACTTTTGCAAGGGGACACACGGACGTGTCGTACAAATCCGCAACCTTAAACGCGGTCGGATCCGTTTTGTTGCCCGCGCCCATCGACGAAATCACGGGAACGCCCGCCTCGTTTGCTTTTTCGATTATGGCGATTTTCCCCGCCACCGTATCGATTGCGTCCACGACGTAGTCATAGTTTTTGAAGTCGAAAGAGCCTGCTGTTTCGGGCAGGAAAAACGTCTTGTAAGTCGCGACCTTGCAATCGGGATTTATCGCGTGCACGCGCTCCTTAAAAACGTCGACTTTATACTTCCCTATCGTATCGTGCGTTGCGATTATCTGACGGTTCAGATTGGTAAGACACACGGTGTCGTTGTCGATGAGATCGAGCGCGCCGACGCCCGTCCTTGCAAGCGCTTCCACGACGTATCCGCCGACGCCGCCGACGCCGAAAACCGCAACCCTTGCCGCGGCAAGTTTCTGCATTGCGTCATTCCCTAAAATCAGTTCCGACCTTGAAAACGAATTTGCCATAATATCTCCTGTTTTTTATATTTTACACTGTTATCTTTCCTAAATCAAGCGATTTTGCGCCCGCGCGCCGAATGCGGTTTGTTACGATTCGATTTTTCCCGTCATTCATTGACATATCGCCGTCGAAAATATATAATATAACCACAAATTTTATTTTTAAGAGGGGTTTTATGACAATTTTTCTCAACGATTTACCTTCAAAAGAAAGCGTGATGGAAAATATGCAAAAGATGAACTCTTTCGGCAGCCGTCTGACGGGTACGAAAGGTCAGAACGCTTACACGGCGTGGCTGAAAGACGAAATCGCAAAAATGGGCTACGACGTGGTCGATAAGCAATACACGTTCAAAAAATGGGAGGCGACGGATTGGTCGCTGACGGTCGACGGACAAAATATCGACGTTTCTTCCCCCTTCCCTTACAGCGGACTCACCGACGAAAAAGGCGTGACCGGCAAACTCGTTACCGTTTTCAACAACCCGTTGGATTTCCAGCGCGCAAGGGGCAAAATTGCGGTATGCCGCATCAAAAACCTTTCAAAAATCAGCAGTAAAATCGCATTCAACAAGCGCGCGTCCGTGCCCGAAAACCTTGAAATCGAAAAGAGTTACCGCGGCCCCGTCAGCACGTCTTTCGTCAAAACGCTGCTCTCGTTCTGGGCGGCGAAACTGTCGGGTATGAAAGGTATGATCTGCATCTGGGAAGATATGTCCGACGCAATGGTCGAAGGACAGGTTCTCAACTTTATTTTGGGATATCTCGGCGTACCCATGCTTTGGGTGAACGAAACAAACGGCAAAAAAGTCCTTGCGGCGGCGAAAAACAAAAAATCCGCAACGTTGCGCCTTGTCGGCAATATCGACGACAACGCAAAGACGGAATCTTTCCACGCAATCCTTAAAGGCACCGGCAACACGAACGAGGCAATCATTATAAACACCCACACCGACGGCTGCAACTTCTCGGAAGAAAACGGCGGGATCGGTATCCTGCCAATGATGAAATATTTCAAGGCGCACCCCACCAAGCGCACGCTTATTTTCGTGTTCGTAACGGGACACTTTCGTCTGCCCGTCTTCCGCGAAGGTATTATGACCTCCAATCAGGCGACGGGAAGATGGCTTGCCGAAAACAAGAACCTTTGGAACGGCAAAACGTACAAAGCCGTCGCGGGCGTGTCTGTCGAACATCTGGGCTGCACGGAATGGAAAGACGTCAACGGCGTTTACACAAAAACCAACAATATCGATACCGAACTTGTTTACACCGGCAACAAAAACCTTGATAAGATTTATTACGAGGCGATAAAAGACAGGAAAAACGTCAGGACAACCACCCTTCGCGCGCACAACACGATGCACTTCGGCGAAGGACAGCCGCTGTCCAAAAAACATATCCCCGAAATCGCGCTCGTTACCGCCCCCGATTATCTCTGCTCGGTCGATCCGACGGGCAACGAACATATGGACAAATTCAACCTTGACCTTATGTACGAGCAAATTCAGACGTTCATCAACTGCGTGAATCTCATCGACGGAAAAACCAGAAAAGAAATCGGCAAATCGCAAGGAATGTCGTTCGGTCTCGGAAGGCTTAAATAACAAAAAAACGACAAAATCCCCGAAGTTATTTCGGGGATTTTTTATGCCATTTTTCGCTTAATTTTTCTTTGATACGACGTCGCCGGTTTCGGGATTTATAAGTAAAGCCCAGTATCCGTTATCGCCCGCGATAAACGAAATATACCAGTAATACGGGCTGTCGGGCGCGCGTCTGTCCCGCACGAGTTTGACCATGATTTCGCGGTTTAAAACGCCGTCCGTCGTGTTTGCGCCGATTTCGTCCTTCAATGCAGATTTTGCAATATCCAGCACTTTACAGTAATCAATTTTGCCGTTAAGTGCGTTTTCAAGCGGTATCTCGCTTTCGACTTTGTCGTATTTTATCACAATCGACTTTATCGTATCCTTGAAACTTTCGGCGTCGATAATAGCAGTGAAATTGTGCGTTACGACGTCGCGTTTGAGTTCGCCCTCGACGCTTCCGCCCTCGTAATTCAACACAAAGGTATACGTCTTGTTCTGCAAATTCGCTTTAAGCGGGATAAGCGTGATTTCCGTAAAGTTTTGAACGTCTGTCGCTTTCCCGTCCGCAATGAAAAGTTTTTCTCTGACGCCGCTCGTTACGGCAACTTTGAAGTCTTCGTTCTCGCCGACGTAGCGATGTGTTTCGGCGTAACTGACGTTTTTTGAAATATCGACTTCGTTCTGTTTGGTTTTCTTTTTGCACGCCGAAAGCGACAACACCGTGCCGAGCGTCAGGATAATCGTAAGAATCAATAAAAATGTTTTTTTCATAAATTGCACCTCGGTTTTTCTACTTATAAAAAATGCCGTGGGTTTTGCGATTATGCAAAAAATATGAAAAAACCTTGCCGTTCAAGCAAGGTCGTAAGGTGCTTTATTCTTCTTCCGAAAAATCGAGGCTGTTCATTGCGGACGAGATAATATCGGTGTCGAAGCCTCTTGTCGCAAGGAAGCAATAGGCGCGCTCTTTAAGTCGCGTGCGTTTTTTCTTTTCCTTTTCGATAAACTTTTGCGCCATTGAAATTGCTTTTTCGATTTCTTCCTCGTCCGAAAGTTTCGCGTATGCGACTTCCTGCGCGACGTTTTTATCAATGCCTTTTATGGTGATAAGCTCGTAAATAATTTTTCTTCGCCCGGTTTTTTGCCCCTTGTACGAAACGTATGCTTCGGCGTAAGCGCGGTCGCCGAGATAATTGTAACTCAGCAATTTTTCGACGGTAACGTTTACGGCGTCGTCCGAAAACTTTTTGGTTTTCAGATTTTTCCGTACTTCGTTCTGCGATTTTATCCCGCGCGACAGGCTGTCGATTGCCGTCGTGAAAGCGATGTGTTCTTCGCCTTCCTTTGCGATGCGTTTAAGTTCCGCAAAGTCGATATTTTTCCCTTCGACAAGCCCGTATTCCTTGATCGTGGCTTTGAACGCGCGGCAGATTTCGCCGTCGCTTAAAACGACGTCGGCGCGTTTTTTGTCGTATGGAATATCCTTGATTTCGGCAATGTACGTCATAGATTAAAACGTATTGTTAAAAAGGCAAGTCGCCGTTATTTATACTCTGGTCGCCGCTTTCGTTGTTTGTGAAAGTCATACCGTCGGAGTCCGAAAAGTCAAGCGGTTCTTCTTTTATCGTCGCGGGGGTTGCGGTGTCGTCCATCACGATTTCGACCGTACCTTTCTGTCCGTCGTCGTCCACCATTTTCATATCGTCGAATGCGTCGTCGTCCGAGCGCATTTGTTCGACAGACGTGATTTCGGTGTTGAGTTTCGCTGCGGGCTGTTTTTCTTCCGCCGTGGACATTTCTCTTATGTCGATGGGTTTGAACGTCTGCATATCGCCGCACCAGTCGAAGTACACGTTGCCGGTTTCGCCGTTACGGTTTTTTGCGACGAGCATTTTTACAAACTTATGATCGCCGTCGTCGTCGTAACTTGCGGCGAACTTGCTTTCTTCCGACTTCGGATTTTCGACCTTTTTGGGACGATGCAGGAACATTACCATATCGGCGTCCTGTTCGATTGCGCCCGATTCGCGAAGGTCGGAAAGTTGCGGTTCTTCCCCGCGCTGCTCGGTACCGCGCGACAACTGCGAAAGCACCAGAAACGGCACGCCGAGTTCTTTTGCATAAAGTTTCATCTGACGGCTCATCGTCGATACTTCCTGCTGGCGGTTTTCGGCCTTCGACTTCGTATCGAGGGTGATAAGTTGCAGGTAGTCGATGATGACGAGGTCGAGCCCCACCGTGTTTTTCATACGGCGGCATTTGCTGATGATATCGCCCGGGGTGTTGCCCGAGTTGTCATCGACGAAAATTTTACTGTTTGACAGTGCCTCGTGCGCGTTGAAAAGCCTTTGCGTTTCGTTGAAATTAAGCATACCTGGCTGTTTCTGCCGCTTGAACGAGATTTGCGAAACGGTCGTCAGCATACGCTGAACAAGTTGTACCGTCGGCATTTCAAAACTGAAAATCGCGACTTTTTTATTGTTGCGGATTGCGGCGTTGATTGCAACCGTAAGCGCAAACGCCGTTTTACCGACGGACGGACGCGCCGCAAGAATACACAATGCGCCGGGCTTCATGCTTTCGATTTTTCTGTCCAGCAACTTGAATCCCGTCTTTATGCCCTCGTCGACGTAATCGCCGCGTTGCATGGTGTTGATTTTATTGAGCGCTTCCGACGACGCTTCGACGATAGGTTCAAGTTTGCTTGCTTCCTTTTCTTCGGAAATTCTGAAAACGGTTTGTTCGGCAAAGTCCAACGCCTTGTTCGCGTCTTCCGCGGTGTAGGCGTTTTTGCTGATTTTATTGCCCGCCTCGATAATGCCCCTTAACAGACTGTCGCGCTTCACGATTTCAAAATACTTGTCGGCGTTTGCGGTGCTGGGGATTCCGGTTGCGAGTTTTCCGATGTATTCCATACCGCCCGCCTCGGCGATTTTCCCGCTTGTCGCAAGTTTGTCCGCGACGGTCAAAGCGTCGACAGGCTCGTTATTCTGAATAAGGTTGTAGATTGCAAGGAAGATTTGTTTGTGCTGTTGCAACGCAAAATCGTCCTCGCGAAGAAGCGTGGTGAAGTCGTTTGCGACGTTCGTGTCCATCATGATACTGCCGAGCATCGCCTGTTCCGCCTCGTAGTTTACGGGCATTTTCATAACTTTATCTGCCATATTTTTACCTCTTAAACGCTGATACGGTTAGTATGAGCGAAAATTAAGAATTGTTGCGTTTCGTATTTTTGTGCGACATTATTTCCTTTGTTACGACAAAAACAAGGAAAACAAAAACCGCCGCGATAATCGCGATACCATACCACATTGCGCCCTTGATTTTCATCACCGTGATTTCCGCGGTGTCGTTGCCGCCGTCAAAATTCCACACGTGCATGTAATTGCCGTCTTCCGTTTTCACGACTTTGTCGGCGTTGGACATCGTCGATTCGTACGGCGTAACGAATGTATAGGACGTGTCGGCTTTTCCAAGTTTCAAGGCGATTTTCTCGGCAGTATCATATGAAAGTCCGCCGCTTGTCAAAACCCCTGTAAACCACGGGAAATTCGTGCTCATATACTTCCCGGAAACCTTAATATCGCCAAATATCGTCTGTTTTACGATAAAAGCGTTTTCGTCCTTTTTCACGTCGTTTGTGATAATGCCGTTTCCGATAAGGTCGTTTTGCAATGCCTGCACGCTGTCAAAATTTTTCCTCGCAGTAACGGTGTTCCCGTCCGCGCTGACGAAATAATCCTTGCTTATAAAGCCCTCTTTCAAGGCGTTCAGCGCATCGTTCAGAGTAAGTCCCACGTCCGTAGCATCCACCCCTTCTTCGGTGAGCGTAACTTTCACGATATGCGTGTAAGTGCCGTCGGAATTCTGGACGTAGGTAAAGTCGAGCGTGCCGCACGCGGTAAGCGCGAATGCGGCGACGACGACAAGAATTATGCTTAAAAAGATTTTACTTTTCTTCATTGTACAACGCTTTAAGGCTGTTGAGCGTATCCCTGAATTCGCGCATAGCGACGTTGAAAGGTTGCTCTGTCGTAAGGTCGACGCCTGCGAGTTTCAAAATTTCGACGGGAGGCATACTTCCGCCTGCCGACAGGAATTTCTTGTAGTTGTAAAACGCTTTGTCGCCGTGTTTTAATATCGAATTTGCAATCGAAACGGCGGCGGTGATACCCGTTGCGTACTGATAAACGTAAAACGCCGTATAGAAGTGCGGGATACGCGCCCATTCGTAACGGATAAGGTCGTTGTGTCTGACGGCTTTGCCGTAATATTTTTTGTTGAGGTCCATATAAATATCCGACAAACCTTCCGCCGAAAGCGGTTGATTCTGTTCGACAAGGTTATGCGCTTTGAGTTCGAACTCGGCAAACATTGTCTGACGGAACAACGTCGTGCGGAACATATCGAGATAATAGCTTAAAAGGAACTTCTTCGTGTCGACGTTGTCGGTGTTTGCAAGAAGGTATTTCAGCATAAGGACTTCGTTGACGGTCGACGCGATTTCGGCAACGAAAATTTCGTAATCGCTTTTTGCGAAAGGTTGCGCCTTGCAGCTGAAATAGGTGTGCATTGCGTGTCCGAGTTCGTGCGCGATCGTGAAAACTTCGTGCGTGCTTTTCTGGTAATTGAGCAGGACGTAAGGATGGCAACCGAACGTGCCCATACTGTACGCGCCGCTGCGTTTGCCCTTGTTCTCAACGACGTCGATCCATCTTTCGTTGAACGCTCTGTCAAGGAGCGCAGCGTATTCGTCGCCGAAAGGTTTCAGGGCTTTTTTCACCATATCGCATGCTTTTTCGTAAGGAACGGCGATGTCCGCGCCCTTTACCATCGGGCAATGCAAATCCCACATATTAAGGGTTTCGACGCCGAGAACCTGCTTTCTGAAAGCGATGTACTGGTGCATATAGCGGCAGTTGTTGTCGACGGCTTTGATAAGGTTTTCGTAAGCCTTTACGTCGACGTCCGTCCCGGAAAGCGCGCCTTCGAGCGAAGACGAAAATCCGCGCACTTTTCTGAAAAACCAGTCTTTTTTGACGCTGCCCGCATACAGGGACGTGATTGTGTTGATATGGTTTTTATATGCGTTGAACATGCTTTCAAAAGCCTGTTGTCTGACGCTTTGGTCGGGATTTTGCAGTAACACGCCGTACATGCCGTGCGACATTTCGACTTCTTTGCCGTCGACGGTCACGGGATCGAACTTAATATCCGCGCTGTCGAGCATCTGGAAACTGTCCTGGAAGTTGCCCGAAAAGTTTCCGACTTCCGCAAGCAACGTTTCTTCCTTTTCGGACAAGACGTGTTTTTTGTCTTTCGCAAGGCGTTCAAAACGATAACTGTAATCCGAAAACTCGGGCTTTTTGGACAGCGCAAGAAGTTCTTCTTCCGAGCGTTCGCAAATTTCCGGCTCCGCAAAAGCGGTAACGGTGCCGAAAGTTACTGCCAGCATTTCGGCTTTCGCGTTCATTTCCTGATATTTTTTGACCCTGAGATCCTGATGATTGCTCATCGACGAATAGCAATAAACCTTGATAAGGTCAATCGCGATTTCGTCCTGCTTTTTCAGAAATTCCAAAAGGACGTCGTCGTTTCCGAGTTTTCCTTTGTATTCCTGCAAAGACGGTGCTTTTTTTGAAAGTTCGTTATATTTTTCTTCCCACGCCTCGTCGCCGTTGACAAGGTCGCAAAGATTCCATTTGTATTTGTCTTTTACCGATTTTCTTTCGGGTATTTTTGCCATAAAGCCCTCCAAATTGAAAAATTATAATAAGTATATACTTCTCCGCCGCGAAAATCAAAGATATTCGTCGTCAAAAAACAAAACCACAACCTGTTGCGGTAGGTCGTTTTTCAAGCGGCAAATAAATTAAAAATCGCAAAGCTGGTCGCTTAAAAACTTGGGTTCCGACGTAAGATTGACCTTAATCTTTCTCAGCGCGTCCTCATCGCTTTTAAGGAGCATTCTCGTGCTGTGCATTTCGCAACCCGCAAGGTCGTTTATGCAATCGACGCACATAGCCGCCGCCTCGTTGGTTGCGGCGCAGATCGACAGCGCGACAAGCACTTCGTTGAGCGTGAGTTTGTAGTTTTTCTCATGCAAAAACTGCTGTTTCAGATCCATAATGGGTTTGACGATTTGCGGCGCGATAAGTTTTAAGCGGTCGGGAAGTTTCGCAAGCGATTTCAAAGCGTTGAGAATGGTCGACGCGGGCGCGGACATAAGTTTCGTATCTCTGCCCGTAACTATCGTGCCGTCTTTGAGTTCGATCGCGCAGGCGGGTTCGCCGGACGCGGCTTCCTTATCGAGCGCGGGTTGCACGACCGCCCTGTTCGCGGGTTTGATGCCGAGTTCGCCCATTAAAAGTTCGATACGTTTTACGGTCGCAAGGTCGACTCTGCCGTTTTTATTGTCGCAGCAGCTCTTATAATAGCGGCGGATGACTTCCTGTTTCGACGCTTCCTGACACGCTTCGTCGTCGAAAATGCAGTAGCCCGCCATATTTACGCCCATATCCGTGGGGGATTTGTAGTCGAGTTCGTTTGCCGAAAGTTTTGACAAAATGGAACGCACGACGGGAAACACTTCGATATCCCTGTTGTAGTTTACGGTCTGCACGCCGTACGCCTGCAAGTGGAAGTAGTCGATCATATTCACGTCTTTGATGTCGGCGGTCGCCGCCTCGTACGCGATATTCACGGGGTGTTTCAAAGGAAGATTCCAGATGGGGAAGGTTTCAAACTTCGCATAGCCCGCCTTCACGCCGCGTTTGTATTCGTGATAAAGTTGACCAAGACACGTCGCAAGTTTTCCGCTGTTGGGGCCCGGGGCGTTTACGACAACCAAAGGACGCGTCGTTTCGATGTAAGGATTTTTGCCGTAGCCTTCGTCGGACACAATCGTATCGACGTCGGTGGGATAACCTTTCGTGAGCCCGTGCATATAAACCTTAATGCCGCGCGCTTCCAGCTTGTTTTTGTACGCAATCGCCGACGGCTGATCCTCAAACTTTGTGATAACGATGCTGTTGACCTTGATTTTCATTGAAGTCATCGCGTCGATAAGCCGCAAAATTTCCGCGCCGTAAGTGATGCCGTAGTCCGCGCGGATTTTATTTCTTTCGATATCCGACGCGCTGATGCAAAAGATGATTTCGCATTTGTCTTTGAGTTTCTGCAAAAGTTTGATTTTTGCGTTTTCGTCAAACCCGGGAAGCACCCTTGACGCATGCAAGTCGTCAAAGAGTTTTCCGCCGAATTCAAGATAAAGTTTTCCGCCGAAGCTGTCGATGCGTTCCAGAATATGTTTGGACTGAATCTGCATATACTTTTCGCTGTCAAAGCCGATTTTCATAAGTAGTACCTCTTTTTATACGTTGAGCGGTCTGAAATAATCGACAACGTGCTTGTCGGCAGTTATTTTTCCCGCAAATTTTTGAAGTTGTTTTCCGCGCGTGGTGCGCCCGTCGAGTTTCACGTCTTCGGTCGAAAACCCGAATACGTTTTCGCCGTCGAACACCGCGATGTCGTAAGGCTCCTTGACGTACGCCGCAAGCGCGACTTTGATACCTGTGGGCATATCGATGAGTTTCACGCCCTTTCTGTAACGTTTGGATAAGTCGAAAGTGAACGCGAACACTCGTTTTGCAAAGCCCGTTTCGCTGACGACGAGGATTTCGCCTTCGTCGTTGATAAGCCCCGCAAACGCCACGCTGTCGCCGCTGTCGAGTTGTATGCTCTTTACGCCGCCCGCGTTTCTGCCCTGCACGGGGATTTCCTGCGTTTCGTACGCAAGACACATTCCGTTTTCGGTTGCCGTGAACACGTTGAGCCCGTCTTTCACGACTTCGACCGACACGACTTCGTCGCAGTCCGTGAGATTTATCGCCTTGTACGCCGATTTCGAAACGTTAAGTTCGTCAAAAGACGTGCGTTTGACCATGCCTTGTTTCGTGAAAATCAACGCCTCGCCGATGGGGAAGTTTTCCGCCGTGAAAATCTGTACGGCGTATTCTTTCGCAAGCGCGTCCTTGTTAAGTTCCGCAAGGGTTATGCCCTTGTCGCGGTATTTCTTTTCGGGCAGGTCGTCGATTTCGATTTTGAAGATATTGCCAAGGTTTGAAAACGCGATGAGTTTCAAACGATTGTTGACGAATTCCGCCTTTTTGACGGTCGTGTTTTTGTCGACGTCCGCCGCCCGTCGCGCCGCCTGCTGGAAGCCGCGTGTACCGACGAATTTCAGCGTGCCCGAGTCGCTCAGTACCACGACGCCTTCCTTATAAGCGGTTTCGTCGGATTTGAACGGGATTTCCTTTTTCGATTCCTTTTCGCCGATGATTTCGCTTTTTCTTGGGGATTTGAAACGCTTTTTGACGTCCAGAAGGTCGGATTTTATCTTGTTGTTTTGCAATCTCTTGCTGTTAAGAATCGCGGCAAGTTCCTCGATTGTCTTTTTAAGTTCCGCAAGTTCGGCTTTGAGCGCGTCTTCTTCAAGCCCCGTCAGACGACGAAGTTTCATTTCAAGGATTGCCTGCGCCTGTCTTTCGGTGAGTCCGAATCTCTGACGCATTCTCTCCGACGCAATCGCCGCCGATTTCGACGTCTTGATGATTTTGATGATTTCGTCGATATTGTTGATTGCGATGAGCAGTCCTTCCACGATTTCCGCGCGGATTTTCGCCTGTTTCAGGTCGAAATTGCAGCGTTTTATAAGCACGTCGCGCTGGAAGTTGACGTAATGCACCAGCATTTCGACAAGTCCGAGTTGTTTGGGCTTGCCTTCCGCGATCGCCACCATATTGATATTGAAGTTTGTTTCAAGTTTGGTATGTGCAAGAAGATAATTTACGATTTTCTGCGCGTCGGCGTCCTTACGCACCTTAATTACGGCGCGCATACCGTTTCTGTCGGACTCGTCCACGATGTCCGAAATACCGCCTAGTATGTCTTTTTTCGCTTCGCGAAGTTGCAGTATTTTTTGCAGCAGGTCGGCTTTTTCAACCTGATACGGCAGTTCCGAAATAACGATGTTTTTCTTTTCGTATTCGCCGTCCTCGATGTGGATTCTCGCGCGCAGAGTGATTTTGCCCTTGCCCGTCGAGTACGCCTGCACAAGGTCGTCCCCCGCAATTATTATGCCGCCCGTCGAAAAGTCGGGGCCGGGGACGATTTTCATAAGTTCGTCAAGTTTGATTTTGGGATTATCGACAACCGCAACCGCGCCGTCGATGATTTCGCCGATATTGTGAGTCGGGATATTCGTCGAAAAACCGACCGCTATGCCGTTTGCGCCGTTCACGAGAAGGTTGGGGAATCGGCACGGCAAAAGCACCGGCTCTTTCATCGTATCGTCGAAGTTCCATTGCCATGGTACGGTATCCTTTTCCAGGTCTTTCAGGATTTCCATCGCAAGGGGATTCAGGCGGGCTTCGGTGTAACGCATTGCCGCCGCGCCGTCGCCATCGATACTGCCGAAGTTGCCGTGGCCGTCGATCAGCACTTCTCTCATATTGAAAGGTTGCGCCATTCTGACCATAGCGTCGTAAACGGACGTGTCGCCGTGGGGGTGGAATTTGCCCAGACATTCGCCGACGATACGCGCCGACTTCTTATGCGGTTTGTCCGGGGTGTTTCCGAGTTCGTACATAGCGTAAAGGATACGACGTTGCACGGGTTTAAGACCGTCTTCGACGCGCGGAATGGCGCGGTCAAGGATAACGTATTCGCTGTACGGCATCATCGAAGTGTGCATGACTTCTTCGACGGACATTTCGAAAAGTTGCGATTTGTTTTCAATTTCCGTTTGTTTCTTTGCCATTATCCGTTCACCACCTTATCGAAGTAATCTTCACGGTTGAAGTTTGCGTGTTCGTTGATATATTCTTTTCTCGGCTCGGACTTGTCTCCCATAAGCGTCGAAATGCTCTTTTCCGCTTCCGTAGCGTCCTCGATGGTAACGCGCGTAAGACTTCTGTTGTAAGGATTCATCGTCGTTTCCCACAGTTGTTCGGGGTTCATTTCGCCAAGTCCCTTGAAGCGTTGCAAGGTATAATTCCTGCCGAAGTTCTGACGTTTCGTTTCCAGTTCTTCGTCGTTATAGCAGTATTCGACCTCGTCTTTCTTTTGCAGTTTGTAAAGGGGCGGCATACCGATGTAAACGTGGCCGTCGGTGATAAGCCGCCGCATATATCTGAAAAAGAACGTGAGAAGAATTGCCCTGATGTGTCCGCCGTCCTGGTCGGCATCGGCAAGGATAATTATCTTGTGATATTTCAGGTCTTCGATGTCGAAATCGTCGCCGAGCCCCGTGCCCAGTGCGCTTATAAGCGTCCTGAATTCCTCGTTTTCAAGGATTTTGTCGATTGACGATTTTTCGACGTTCAACGGTTTTCCGCGAAGGGGTAAAATCGCTTGCGTAGTGCGGTCGCGACCTTGCTTTGCGCTGCCGCCTGCGGAATCGCCCTCGACGATAAACAATTCGTTGAATTCGGGCTTTTTCCCGGTGCAGGACGCAAGTTTTCCGACAAGGTTTGCGTTGTTTATACTCTTTTGCTGACGGCTCAGTTCTTTCGCGCGGCGTACGTTATCGCGCGTGCGAGCCGCACCCATTGCCTTTTCCACAATCTTTTCGGCAATCGACTTTGACGATTTAAGATTCAGAAATTCGTCAAGTTTCTGCGACACGAGTTGTTCCACAAGCGGTTTGACCTCGGGATTGCCGAGTTTGGTTTTCGTCTGCCCTTCGAACTGCACGTTTTTGAGCCTTACGGAAATTACCGCCGTCATTCCTTCGCGATAGTCCTCGCCGATAAGCGCGGAAAGTTTTTTGTCCTTGATAAGGTTGTTTTTTTGTGCATACGCGTTGAAGACTTTCGTGCAAGCCGACTTGAACCCTATCTCGTGCGTGCCGCCGTCGGGAGTCGGGATATTGTTGACGAAAGAAAAAATGTTTTCGGTATAACCCGTCGTATGCTGCATCGCGACGTCAACCTGTACGCCGTCCTGTTCCGCCGTGATATGAATGGGTTTCAAGTAAATCGCGTCCTTTTCGGCGTTGATATACGACACGAAGTCCGAAAGTCCGCCTTCGTAATGATAAACGCTTTGTTTTCCGGTGCCGCCTTCGTTTTCGGGACGGTTGTCGTTCAGGATAAGCGTAATCGACTTGTTCAGAAAAGCGATTTCGCGAAGACGCGTCGCAATGATCTGATAATTGAATTTTTCGTTTTTGAAAACGCGCGTATCCGGCTTGAACGTAACCTGCGTGCCCGTCTTTTTGGTTTTCCCGACAAGTTTCAGACTGCCGACGGGAATGCCCGACTTGATTTTTCCGTTGACTTCGGGCGAATGGAAGTCCTGACGATATTCGTTGCCGTCCTTATAAACCTCGACGGTGAGCCACTCGGACAGTGCGTTCGTGACGCTTGCGCCGACACCGTGCAGACCGCCCGAATACGCGTACGAGTCGTTATTGAATTTGCCGCCCGCGTGCAACTGTGTGAAAACGACTTCCACGCCGCTGACTTTCAGTTTCGGATGAATGTCCACGGGGATACCGCGGCCGTTGTCGGCAACGCGAGCGACGTTGTCGCCCATAAGAGTGATTTCGACGGTGTTGCCGTATCCGTTTGCGACTTCGTCGATACTGTTGTCGATAATTTCCCAAAGGATATGATGAAGCCCGTGGTTGCCCGTGCCGCCGATATACATACCGGGACGAAGTCTTACCGCTTCAAGACCTTCCAGAATTTCGATTTTTTCTGCGCTGTAATTAGATGACATTATTTTCCTCTCACAAAATCGTTAAAAGTTTCAAAATTAAACTACCAAATTAGTGTAACATATTTTTATAAATAAAAAAAGTAAATTGTGGTCGGTTTTTGAAAAAAACCACAAAATATTGTGCGTCCCTTTGACTTATTTCACTGTCCCTTTGACACGATTATATTAAGTTTCGCTTTTTTATTGCGACATTGAGAAGTATTATCCATTGTTTCTTCCGTGTAACGCACTCTATGTCATTATAATGCGGTAACCCTTCCGGGAGATTGCCACGCTACGCTCGCAATGACACAGTACTTCGTACGGAATGAAACAAGAGTTTGTTTGCTGAAAAGTAATAGCAAACTTTACACACTCTCATTATGCAATCTCGTGCAACGCACTCTGTGTCATTGCGAGGAGCAATGCGACGTGGCAATCCCCCCGGAAGGGAACCATATTAAAAACCACGCAAGATACTTTTGTACTTGCGTGGAGAAATGTGGCGCAAAAAAACACGCCGTTGGGCGTGTTTTTGAAAGTCGTTTCGTTTTGCCGTGTTATTTTCCGACGAATCCGTTGATGGCGTCAAGCATATCCTTGTAAACTTCCTTGTTGTTAAGTTCGTTCAGTATTTCGTGACGGCAATCTTTGTAAATTTTGATGCTGACGTTTTTCACGCCAAGCCCCTTGTACATTTCGGCAAGTTTTTTGACGTTCGACGCGTTCTTTCCGCCGACGGGATCCTTTTCGCCGCTGAAAATCGCAATGGGACGATCCTTATTGACTTTTGCAAGGTTTTCCTTTTTGTAAACTTCCGAAAGCCCGTTCATAAAGCATTTATAGAAGTTGTTGGACATGACGTATCCGCATTGTTCGTCGTAGCAGTACTTTTTGACCTGATCGACGTCGCGCGAAAGCCAGGCAAAGTTGTGTCCTTCTTTTTTGAAAGGCTTGTTGAAACTGCCGAAAGCGACTTTGTCCATAAATTTGCCTTTCGCCTGTTCGCCTTTCATCTTTGTGATGGTGTTTGAGAAAAACTTGCCCGCGCCCACCACGACGCCGGGTTGACGCGCGCTGCCCGACAAAATAACGCCGACCGCGTCGCTGTCGTTTTCAAGATAGCGTTGTCCGATGAAACTGCCGTAGCTGTGTCCGAGAAATACCACGGGGAGCGCGTATTTTTCGGAAAGGTATTTCGTGATAAAAAGTTCGTCCTTGACGGAGTCGCCGTAAATATCGCCCGCATGATATCCGATGTCGTTTTTCTTTTCGGTGTTGCCGTGGGCGCGGTGGTCGTCCGCAAAAACAATATATCCGTTCGCATTCAGGAACTTTGCAAAGTCGTCGTAACGGCGCGCGTGTTCCGCCATACCGTGTACGATCTGCACGACTCCCTTGGGCATTTTCACGTCGTCCCAGACGTATGCCTGCAAAATCGTGTTGTCGAAAGATGTAAATTTAACGTATTTCATAATTCACCTCATAACGTATCATATTTTCAAGTCAAGTTTAATTATAACAACATAACGCGATACTTTGCAAGTCATTTTTGAATTTTGAGGTATTTTTTGCAAGCCTTAGGATATATTTTACTATGGACGCTATGAAAAACAAGACAATCGTGCTTACGGGCGGCGGCAGCGGCGGACACGTGATTCCGATTCTTGCGCTTCTGCCCGAGATAAAAGAAAACTTTGACAAAATATACTTCGTCGGCGGCAGCGGTATCGAAAAAACGCTTGTGAAAGACGCGGGCGTTTTCTATCACGAAATACACACCGTAGGGCTTGACCGCGCGCGCGTTTTCAAAAACTTGAAAATCCCTTTCGTGCTGTTCAAGGCGGTCAGAGAACAAAAAAGGTTTTTAAGAGAAATCCACCCCGACGTCGTGTTTTCAAAAGGCGGTTTTATATCTCTGCCGACGGTGCTTGCGGCACGAAAACTCAAAATCCCGTGCGTCGCCCACGAAAGCGATCTTTCGCTTGGCCTTGCAAACAAAATCGCCGGAAAAAAAGGCGCGACGATTTTGACGGGTTTTGACAAAACAGCGACTTTATCCGACGATTTTATATACGTAGGCTTTCCTTTACGTAAAGAAGTGGAATTCGGAAACGCAAGCGCGGCAGTGAAAAAGTACGGGCTTGACAAGTCCGGAAAAACCCTTCTCGTCATCGGCGGAAGTATGGGCGCAAAGAAGTTGAACGACGTTCTGGCGCAGTCTCTTGACGTACTGTTGAAAGACTACGAAATCGTGCACGTCACGGGAAAAGGCAAAAACGAAATTCCCGAAAAACAAGGTTATCACCCCGTGGAATTCACAAACGATATCGGCGATTTATTTGCCGCCGCAGACCTTGTCGTATCCCGTGCCGGCGCGGGCGCGATATGCGAACTGACTTATCTCAAAAAGCCGCTGCTTCTTATCCCGCTTTCAAAATCGGCTTCGCGCGGGGATCAGCTTGACAACGCCGAATACGCAAGAAATTTCGGCGCGCGCGTTCTTTACGAAGAAAACCTTTCGGAAGAATCTTTCATAAACGAAATATATCGCACGACCGTGCCGACTCGCCCCGTATCTTGCGCGGGAAATAGGACAATTGCACGAATTCTGACTTCTTTTGCGAAAGGCGGGAAATAACGTTTTTCGGGTGCTACACTTTCACCTGAGGTGAAATATGAAAAACGTAAAACTTTACAAATGGCTTACGGTAACGCTTATGCTTGCGATAAGCGTATTTTGTCTTTTATATCTTGAAAAAATCCAGAAATCCACCGCCCCCGCCGTCGCGGAAACCAAAACAAAAAACACGGCGGAAACGGACAAGCCCGAACGTCCCGTGTTTTACAACACCCTTCCGAAAAGCGCGTATTCGTACAACGGGCAACAATTCCAGAATATCGGCGGCAACGATGACGATATCCTTAAAAACGTACATGCTTTCGGCAAAACCGCATACGTCTTTTTCGACACTTCGTCAAACGGCTACGACGTAAAAACCGACGCGCCGTCGGTCGCGTGCGCCCTTGTCGACGAAAATCTTACCCTTAAAAAAACCGTAACGTTGTCGGGCGACGGTGCGGAATATTATCTTTCGTCCAAAATCACGGGCGACGGGTTTTTCGTCCTTACGAAATCCGACTCGTACGTTGCGTTGTACAAAATGAATTTCGACCTTGTCGTAATCAACAGAACGGTTTTTGAAAAGGACGTCGACGGCACGCTGCACCTTCAAACAAACGGAAAACTCCTTTCGATAACGACAAGCGATTCTTCCTTGTCCGTACGGGTTATCGGCAGCGACGGAGTGATTGAAAAATCGTCGTCGATATATCTTTCGTCCCCGAAAATCGCCCTGTGTTACGAAAAGGACGAAACGGTCAATATGTTCGTGAACCTTGAAAAAAGTTATGCTGAGGTTAGGTATTCGGACTTTTACGGTTTCCTGTCGTCCGACGAAACGGCGGGTAAAACAATCGATGAAATTTTGCCTTTCAACGGCGGATTTGCGGGAATTTACCTTGAAAACGGCGAAAAATATTTGTTTACCGCAGACGAAAACGCCGTCGTATCTTTTGAAAAACAACTCCCGCCCGCAGGATTTACGAAAATTCTCAAAAACGGCGAAAACCTTATGCTCGTATCGTCGCAAAACGGAAAAACGACACTCTCGCTTTTTTGCACGCACCTTGACGAAGTGATAACGCGCACGTACGATTCAGAAACGACGCTTGTGTCGTATTTTGACGAGTCCGGGAGAATCGCGCTCTTTGACGGCGAACACGTAACGTTGTATTCATACGATGCCGTAAGCATTGAAAAAATCGAAAAATATCCCGCGTCTGCGGCTTGCGTAAAGGTTTTTGAAAGTGGCGTTGTCGCATTTTCGGCAAACAAAAAAGACGGCGCTTTCAACAAGAACTACGGCAAAAGCGACGTCTTTATAACGGTTCTTAAAAAGAATACTACAAAATAGTTTTTATGTGTTTTTTGAAGTCGTCGCCGAACCGCGCAAGCGAGAAATCGGCGGCGGCGATAGCATATCCCAACTTGTTTCCGATGTCGTAATGCGCCCCTTCGAAGGTATAAGCGACCGCGCCTTCCGTCTTTGCAATGGTCGAGACCGCTTCGGGAAGAACAAGTTCCGTCCCTCGCATCGGCGTTTGTTCCAGCGCGCCGAAAATCCCGTTTGACAGCACGAAACGTCCAAGGCTCACGAGATTTGACGGAAGATTGTTAATGTCGGGTTTTTCGATAAGGTTCTTAAACTCAGTAAAACGTCCGTGCGACTCGCCCTTTTCGATTGCGCCGTACAGCACCGCAAGTTCGTTTTCGACTTCCTGCACGCCGACAACCGTTTTGCCCGTTTCGTCGTACGCGTCGATAAGTTGTTTTATGCACGGCACGTCGTTCACGACGACGTCGTCGCCGAAAAGAACCGCAAAAGGTTCGTCCCCGACAAAGTCTTTCGTAAGCAATATTGCCCCGCCCGTCCCGTTCAGGGTTTCCTGCGTGATAAAGGTGATTTTGATTTTTTTAAGAAGTGCTTTAAGTTCCGGCGTGTCGTTTAAGGTCGGTGTAAAGTATCTTTCGATTGCTTCCTTGCCGCGGCTGACTATTATCGCGATTTCTTCGATACCGCTTTCGGCGCATTCTTCGACTATGTAATGGATTGCGGGTTTATCGACAAGTACAAGCATCTCTTTCGGGACGCTTTTCGTGATCGGCATAAACCTGGTGCCGTGCCCCGCTGCCGGGATAACGGCTTTTCTGACCTTTCGTGTTTGCATAAGACACCTCTTATTTATTGCAATTTATCAAAACAACGCTTTGATATGACCGTAATCGGCGGATTAAGCCCTGATTCCGCAATATTAAACGACTGCGGCATATCTCGCTTTTCACCGTCGACGCAGAAAGTCGCGCCGCCCTCTATCGTGATATTTGCATTGTTTATTTTCAAAAACTTTATCCGCTTTGACGAATACTCCTTTGAAAATCCGACGAAGAACGCCCTGAAATACGGGAAGAAAAGTTCGATAAGTCCAAGGAGTTTATCGTGCTTCGGCGCGGCGATCGTCAAAAGGTAAATCCCGCCCGTTTTTTTGTAAGCGCGGTTGAATTTAAGGTTAAAACACTGCTTTGACTTAATCGCCATAATAAGCGAATATTCGCCCTTTTGCGTTTTCCCGTCGGCGCAGATTTTTGCGGGGATTCTGTAAACTTTCAGTTCCTTGAACACGCCCAGGATATACGCAAGCGCTTTTATTTTCCTTTTCAGTTTGTTATCGACGTTGTAGCCGAGCGGCGTGAACGTGCCCGTCGCAAGGACGTAGGTGAAATATTTTTCGTCGGCGTGTCCCAACGACCTGATTTCAAAATGTCCATCGGCGTTTTTCGAGCACTCGTTGAGCGTGCCCGACGGAACGTAAATAATTTTCGTTTCCTTGTCGGCGTACATATTCACGACGGAGTTGAGCGTGCCGTCGCCGCCGAATACGGCGATAACGTCGCACGGCACGTACGAAAACCCTTCGCCGTCGGTGATATGAAACACGCGTACGTCGTACGTTTTCAGCATCGTTTTTTTGAGTTTATCGACGTTTGCGCGTTTTCCGCGCCCGCTTTTGTCGTTGACAACGATGACTGCAAATTTCTTTTTTTCGTTATCCATAAAATTCCTTTCCGTTATATTTTATCATACCGAAAACATGGTGTCAACAGCGCGCGCTCAACATATAATATAATGCTTTACCCGGGCTTTTGTGTTGACTCCGATAGCCTGATAATAGTATAATTTAATCCGAGGTAAAATATGAAAATAATTATCGTTGAAAACTCAGAAGAATTCGGCAATGCCGCGTTCAACGAAGTTTACAAAGTCGTCAAAAACAACCCGTCCGCAACGCTCGGGCTCGCAACGGGCTCGACTCCGCTGCCGCTTTACGCGGAAATGGTAAAAGACCATCGTGATCGCGGCACGTCTTATAAGGACGTCAGGACTTTCAACCTTGACGAATACGTCGGGCTTCCCGCGTCGCACAAGGAAAGCTACGTAAACTTCATGACGCGCAACCTGTTTTCAAAAATCGACGTCGATATGAAAAACGTCAATATCCCCTGCGGCACGGCGGAAAACGTCGATGAAGAATGTGCAAGGTATTCCGCCCTTTTGAAAAACGCCGTCGTCGATATTCAGGTTCTGGGCATCGGCGGCAACGGACACATCGCTTTTAACGAGCCGGGCACGCCTTTCGACAGCGTCACCCACCGCGTATGGCTCACAGAAAAAACCATAAGCGACAATTCCCGCTTTTTCGGTCATATCGACGAGGTTCCGAAAAGCGCGATCACAATGGGCATCGGCGAGATAATGCGCGCAAAAAAAATCCTTATGCTCGCAAGCGGCAAAAACAAAGCGGACGCCGTTTTCAGAATGATTTCGGGGAAAGTTGACGAAAGTTGTCCCGCCTCGGTATTGCAGCTGCACCCGTCGGTCACGGTGATTCTTGACAAAGAAGCCGCAAGTAAACTGTAATTTCCCTTTGATTCTTATAAAAAAAAGCACGCTTTTTACGGCGTGCTTTTTTATGTTGAGTTAAAGATTTATACGTTAAGTTTCAGGAAGTAATCGGTGAGTTTTTCGGGCGTGTCCGAAAAACCCGCGTCGCTCCAATACTCGACGATAAGAATGAAACTTTCGATAACGCTTCTGACTTTCAGTTTTTCGGGCAATCCTTTCAGGTCGACGAAACCGTTGACGACGCACGCGGTCGCAAACTCCCTGACGCCTTCACGCATATAGTCAAGGAAAATCGCCTTGCTTTGCGAAAGCAAAATCGCGTGTATTAGGCGGCTTTCGTCCTTTATGTGATAAAAAATGTGCGTTATGAAATGCTTGTAATCAAAAATCGACGAGCGGGAAAAGTCGTGGCTTTTTTCCTCTTTCAGAACGTGCGAAAACACGTGCGAAAATATCGTCGTGCAAACCGATTTCAATAAATCTTCCTTCGTTTTGTAGTGCGCGTAAAAGGTACTTCTTGCGACGCCGCTTTTGTCCAGCACGTCCTGAATCCTCACGTCGTTGTAGTCTTTAAGGAGCAAAACTTCCGAAAAGGCGTTGTAGATTTTCTCATTTGTATCTTCGATTTTTTTATTCATAGTGTTCTCCTTTTGTTATTTTATCATACGACGTGTTCGGTTGTCAATACTGTTTGTTCGGCAAATTTCGACATATCAAACATTGCGTTCGGTAAAGTATAGTTATTATTAAATTATCCGAACAAAACCAAAGATATTGTTTGACAAACTACTGTTTTTTTTGCATAATTTTATCGATATGAACAGAAAGAACGAAAAAACGCTTTCCGTAAGCGAACAATACAACGTCGCCAAAGCAAAAAAAATCGCGATTATTTTTATACTTCTCGCGCTTGTTTTTTTGTTTTTCGTCGTGAGCGTTTTCGTCGGCAGCGGCACGCTTTCGTTCAAAGAAGTTTTCCTTGCAATATTCAACAAAGGCAGCGAAACGGCGCGGCTTATCGTCCGTCGCATAAGGTTTCCGCGCGTCATCGCCGCGCTTATTGCGGGCGGCGGTCTTGCGGTGTCGGGGCTTGTCATGCAGACGGTTTTGAAAAATCCGCTTGCCTCCCCCACGACGCTCGGCGTGAGCAACGCCGCCGTTTTCGGGGCGAACTTTGCAATCATCGTCGTCGGGGCGGGCGCGTTCCACTCTACGCACGGCTCGTGGCTTTCGATAAGCAATCCTTATCTCGTTTCGACTTTCTCGTTTTTATCGGCGATTATCGCTGCCGGCTCGATTCTTCTTCTTGCGCGGCTTAAAAATCTGAACGCCTCGGCGATAGTGCTTGCGGGCGTTGCGGTATCCGCTATTTTTCAGGCAGGCACGACGCTCATTCAATATTTTGCAAGCGACACGCAGGTTGCTTCCGCCGTGTACTGGACTTTCGGCGACCTTGGGCGCGCGTCCTACAAAACCGACCTTATTATGTTTATCGTCGTTGCGGTTTCGACGTTGTTCTTCTTTTTGAAGCGTTGGGATTTTTCGGCGATGTCGGGCGGGATTGCGTATGCGAAAACCCTTGGCGTGAACACTCGGTTTATGACGATTATGTCGTTGTTGCTTGCGTCGCTCATCACGTCGGTTACCGTATCGTTTCTGGGCATAATCGGGTTTGTCGGGCTTACCGCGCCGCAGTTTATGAAACGCATCGTCGGCGACGATTACAGATATCTTTTGCCGTCGTCGTTCCTTGCGGGCGCGCTGCTTTTGTTAATATCCGACATTCTGGGACGTCTGCCGATTTTCGGCACGTCGGTTCCCGTCGGCGTAGTGACGTCGCTTATCGGCGGCCCCGTATTTTTGGCAATACTTTTAAGGAGGAAGAAGAATGAATCTGAAAATATCTGATTTATCGTTCAAATATTCCTCCGGAAAACAAGTCCTTGACGGCGTGAATTTTCAGGCGGAATCGGGGAAATGCACTTTCCTTCTCGGCGCAAACGGAGCGGGAAAGACAACGTTGTTTTCAAATATTCTGGGGTTATTAACTCCGACTTTCGGCAAAATCACCCTTGACGACGCGGATTTATCGTCGCTTAAACCGCGCGAAAAAGCAAAACTTCTGGGATACGTCCCGCAAAACGTTTTCTTCCCGTCGGGGAGCGCGTTCGACGCGGTGCTTCTCGGGCGACGTCCTTACATCAGATGGGGCGTTACCGAAAACGATTTGTCCGTTGTGGAAAAACTTTTCAAAGACCTTTCCGTGGAAGACTTCGCAATGCGGAACGTCGAGAGCCTTTCGGGCGGCGAAAAACAAAAAATCGCCATCGCCCGCGCCCTTGCACAAGAACCGCAGGTTTTGCTTTTTGACGAACTTACAAGCAATCTTGACGTGAAAAATCAGGCGGACGTTTTGTCTTTCATCAAAAAACTGACCGTAGACAAAAACGTAATTACCGTCGCGATCGTGCACGACCTGTCGCTAGCACTAAGATTTGCGGACGATATCGCGTTTATGAAGGACGGGAAAATCCTGCGCCAATGCCCGTCCTGCGACGTAACCGCACAAGACTTTAAGGACACTTTCGACGTGAATGCCGACGTCGTTGAAATAAATGGCAAAAAAACGATTATATACGAGGACTGACAATGAAAAAATCTGCTTTGATTCTTTTGATGATTATCGTTACTCTGTCGTCGCTTTTCGCTTTTTCGGCTTGCGATAAAGACAAAGGCACCGCAAACGGCAAAACCGTAACTGACCTTCTTGGGCGCGAAGTTACCGTGCCCGAAAAAATCAACCGCGTCGTATGCATCGGCGCAGGCTCTCTTCGCCTTTACACCTACGTCGGCGATTTGTCGAAACTTGTCGGTGTCGAGGACGTCGATAAAGACGGCACGGGCGTCGGGGGCGGACTTTCGATAAGACCGTATAAAATGGTCAACAAGGATTTGTTCAATTCCCTTCCGTCGTGCGGCAAGGGAGGTCCGCAAGGCTCGCCCGAAGCCGAAAAGATCCTTTCGTTAAACCCCGATATCGTATTCTCTCTTTACACTTCGGACAAGGCGGCGATGGACGATTTACAGCAAAAAATCGGGAAACCCGTCGTGGTATTAAGCTACGGCAAGACGGAAGCGTTTGACGAAAACGTCAAAAAATCCATTGCCCTTCTTGGCGACATTCTGAACAGGAAAGAACGCGCAAACGAACTTTTATCGTTCATTTCCGACACGGAAACCTATCTTTCGAGCATTGGCGAAGGCATCGACAAGTCCAAAAAAGCAACCGTGTATCTCGGCTGCCAGAGCAACTACGGCACGCACGGCATTGAAAGCTCGTCGGCAAATTACTCCATCTTCGACGTTTCGAAAATAAGAAACGTTCTGGACGAGAACGGCTACAAAGGATACCAAAAATCGCTCGACCTTGAAAAACTCGTAAAAATGAATCCTCAAAGGATTATCCTTGACGCCGGCGGACTTTATATTCTCAAAACCCAACTCAAAGAAAAACCCGAAATATTCAACAACCTTTCGGCTTTCCAAAACGGCGAGATTTATCTGCAAATGCCCTACAACGCTTATTACACGAATCTCGAAACCGCTTACGCCGACGCATACTTCGACGCGTGGGTGCAGTATCACGATATCGCCCCCGAAAAACTCAACTTCGATTACGTCGAAAAGGCGCGCGAAATCTATACCCTGTTTTTGGGCAAAGATTGTTATGACGACGTTGCACAGGAAATGTACGGCGGCTTCCAAAAACTCGATATATCAAAAATCTGATATATATTTGCTTTAAGTCAGGAAGAAGCAACGCATTTCGCGTTGCTTCTTTCTTTTTGTTTTTTCGTTTTTACATAAATTTTTCTTTTATATACTTCGACATTTTTTTGAACGCGTTGTTCATTATTTCTTCGTCTTTCGCCTCGACGGTCAGTCTGATTTTTTCTTCCGTGCCGCTTTCGCGGATCAGGATTCTGCCCTCGGGCAGTTCACCTTTTATTGCCGAAACGTAGTTTTGCAAGTCCTTGTTTCTGACGACTTCCGACTTGTTTTTCACGGCGAAACTTGCGTTGATTTGCGGATATCGCGTAACTTTTGACAAGACGCTCAGCGGCAGTTTCGTTTTCTTTATCGTGCTTGCAAGATACACGCTTGCAAGAAGTCCGTCGCCCGTCGCCGCAAACTCGCCAAGGATTATGTGCCCCGACTGCTCGCCGCCAAGGACGTAGCCGCCTTTTGCCATCGCCGCCTGCACGTTATGATCGCCGACGTCCACGCGCAGCATACTCACGCCCATGGAATTTAAGTTTCTTTCAACGCCCATATTGCTTAAAACCGTGCAAACGACTTTCTTTTTGTTGAGTTTTCCTTTTTTCAGAAGTTCGCGCGCGATGATGAAAATAATTTCGTCCCCGTCGACTTCGCGGCCGTTTTCGTCGACAGCGATAAGGCGGTCGGCGTCGCCGTCGTACGCAAATCCGACGTCGGCGTTAAGTTCTTTCACCTTTTGTCGCAAAAATTTTGTGTCGGTCGCGCCGCACTCGTGATTGATAATTCGCCCGCAACCTTCGTCGTTAAAGGAATACACGGTGGCGTTCAGACTTTCAAAAACGTGTTTCGCAACGTGTGAAAGCGCGCCGTTCGCACAGTCCAAGACGACTTTGAGCCCCGACAAATCGTCGGCGATTTCCGTCACCGCCCGCACGTAGTTTTCAAAATATGCTGCCCCGTTTTCGACCTTGCCTTTTTCGTTTGCGACGACTTTTCGCTTGCTTTCGATATGTTTTTCGATTTCGGCTTCTTCGATGCGGCAAAGTTTTCGTCCGTCGCTCATAAAGATTTTTATGCCGTTGTATTCGGGCGGATTGTGCGACGCGCTTATCATAACGCCGTAGTTTGCGTCGATTTCACGCGTGACGAAAGACACGGCGGGCGTCGGCACTATATCGAGGTTTATCACGTCCGCGCCTGCGTCGATAATGCCGCTTATAATCGCGCTGGACAGTTTTTCGCCGCTTATCCTCGTATCCCTGCCGAGCACGACTTTGCCGCCGTCCGCGGAATAACCCAGAAAGTTTCCGACAAGGTACGCAAGGTCGTCACAAAGCGTTTCGCCGTAAATCCCGCGTATGCCGTCCGTGCCGAAGTATTTCATATCAAACTGGTTTTTGACGTACTTCGTGCGGTTTTCCTTGACGGTTTCGCGGCTTCGTCCGATGCACATACAGTTTTTCGGAAGGTCAACGGTGACGGTCGTGCCCGCCGCGATATAGGCGTTGTTTTCAATGTTGACAGGCGCGATGACGTTGCTGTTACTGCCGATAAAAACGCTTTCACCGACGGTGCTTCTGTGCTTGTTTTTGCCGTCGTAGTTCACAAAGATACTGCCGCACCCGACGTTGCATAAATCGCCGATATCGACGTCGCCGACATACGCGAGATGCGCCGCCTTGACGCGCTGTCCGACGGTCGCGTTTTTGATTTCCACAAAGTTTCCAACCCTGCATTCTTTCCCGACATCGGCGTTGGTATGAACGTTGGCAAACGGCCCGACAGTGGTTTTATCGCCTATTTTTGCATTCCTTAACACGCTTTTTATGATTGTTACGCCGTTTCCGACTATGCTGTCTTCAATGACATTTCCCGTGTCCAGGACGCAACTGTTGCCGATCACGGTATTCCCCCTTATATACTGGTCGGGAAAAACTATCGTGTGTTTGCCGATACGCACGGTTTCGTCGATAAAGACGTTGTCCGTCGATATAAATTCCACCCCGTTTTTAATATGGTTGAAAATTATTTCCAGTCGTTTATCGTTATTCATAAGCCCTCCGCGTTTTTATCATTATATGCGGAAGGCGGGTTGCGTTACACAAAAAAAATCGCACCGATCGGCGCGACTTTTGTTTCAGATTTTTATAATTGTTTCAGATATCTTTTTATCGTGCTTATGAACTGCGAGAACACGATGCCGGGCTCTTCGAGGTCGGGCTCCCAGCGTTTCACCCATTCCAGAGAAACGGTGCCGTCGTATCCGGCTTTCTTCAATCCGCGCAAGGCGTCTTTGACGGGAATATCGCCGTAACCCAGCATTTTATATTTCGTGACGCCGTTCTGGACGACGCTGTCCTTGATATGGACGTAACAAATTCTGCCGCCAAGGTTTTTGAGCGTTGTTTCGATACTTTCACCGTTGAAGCGATACGGGTGATTTATGTCCCACAGCACGCCGCCGTCGCACTCTTCGACAAAATCGCGCAACAGTTTCGTGTCGCAAAAGATGCCGTTCGTTTCGATAAGAGGCAGGACGTTTTTGCCGCTTGCGTAACTTAAAATTTCCTTGTAAAGTCGTTTGCAAAGTTGGATATCGCCGCCGTCGGGCATAGGTCTGTTGGTGCACATTACCCTGATGTACGGCACGCCGAGCGACTCGGCAAGGTCGATATAAGCCTTGGCTTCCGCAACCGCTTTTTCCTTTTCGGAATACACCGCAAGCGACGCACCCGACGTAAGCATGGTGATGCCAAGCCCGAGGCTTTTCAATTTTTCTTTGGTTTTTTCAATGTTTTCGGGTTTGAACTGTTTGACGTCCGGCGCATAGATTTCGCCGCCGATACCACGCACTTCAAAGCCGTCATAGCCGAGATCGGACGCGGTGGATACCACTTCGTCATAAGACCAGTTCGGGCAACCGATTGTTGAAAAAGCAAGTTTCATCTCTGAAATTCCTCCTTAAAGTCCTTGTTATGCGGTTTCGATTGAAGCGGCGGTTTGCAGTTTCAGAATCTCGATCGCTTCTTCACGCATCTTGAATTTTTGTATTTTGCCTGCCGCGTTCGTCGGGAACGAGTCCACAAACCTGACGTATCTCGGCACCTTGTGTTTTGCCATTCTTGCGCCGACGAATTCCTTGACTTCTTCTTCGGTCATTTCTTCGCCCTCTTTCAGAATGACGCACGCCATGACTTCTTCGCCGTACGCCTCGGAAGGCACGCCGATGACCTGCACGTCGGAAACCTTGTCGCACGTATACAAGCACTCCTCGATTTCTTTCGGATAAATATTTTCGCCGCCGCGGATAATCATATCTTTGATACGTCCTACAACCTTATAATATCCGTCTTCGTCAACGGTGCACAAATCGCCGGTATGCAACCAGCCGTCCTTGTCGATGGCTTGCGCTGTCGCTTCGGGCATTTTGTAATACCCTTTCATTATATTGTATCCCCTCGCACAAAATTCGCCGGGGGTATTTATCGGAAGTTCTTCACCACTTTCCGGATCGATGATTTTGCACTCGACGCCGGGGAACGCACGCCCGACCGTGTTTACTCGTTTGTCGATGCTGTCGGAAGTCGTCGTCATCGTGCAGCCGGGCGACGCTTCGGTCTGTCCGAAAACAATGACGATTTCGCGCATATTCATTTTGTCGATGACTTTTTTCATCACTTCGATGGGACAAGGCGAGCCCGCCATAATGCCCGTTCTGAGGCTTGAAAAATCAAAATTATTGAACTGCGCGTGTTCCAGCATTGCGATGAACATCGTGGGTACGCCGTGCACCGCCGTGCATTTTTCGACGCTGATTGCGTTCATGACGGGAACGGGGCTGTATCTTTCGACGGGCACCATCGTCGTGCCGTGAGTAATGCACGCCATCATCGCAAGCACAAGTCCGAAGCAGTGGAAAAACGGAACGGTGATGCAAAGTTTGTCGTTTTTTGTAAATTTCATACCGTCGCCGATGGTTTTGCCGTTGTTCAGGATATTGTAGTGCGTGAGCATTACGCCCTTCGGAAAGCCTGTCGTGCCCGAGGTATATTGCATATTCACGACGTCGTGGGTGTTCAGTGTTTTTTTGTTTTCCTCGTAAATTTCGACGGGGAAATCGCCGCCCAGAATTTTCAAATCCTCAAAATTAAGCATACCTTCGGGCGTTTCTTTCCCTGCAAAAACGACGCGTTTCAAAAACGGCAGATGCTCCGACTCTATTTCGCCGGAAGTCGTTTTCAGTTCGGGCAGCAGTTCGTTCACGGTTGCGACGTAGTCGTTGTTTTTGAATCCGCCGATCATCACGAGAAGTTTCGTGTCCGACTGCCTCAAAAGGTATTCCAACTCAAAAATTTTGAAATTGGTATTGACGGTTACAAGCACCGCGCCGATTTTCGCCGCCGCGAACAACGTCAGAATCCATTCGGGCGTGTTGGTTGCCCAGATTGCGACGTGATCGCCCTTTTTGACGCCCAAAGACATCATGCCGCGCGCGATGAGATCCGCCTCGTCGTTAAGTTCTTTCCAGGTGCGGAAGTAATTTCTGTCGGTATATCTTACCGCCCAGCCGTTCGGATTGTGTTTTGAGAGGTCGTCCAGGACGCCGCCCAAAGTGTTTTCGATAAATTCCATAGGTTTATAACGTTTCCGCCATAGCGTCTTTCACGCTGACGCGGAAGAAAGGTTCGAGATTAAAATAATTCCAGGGTTTTTCGTCTTCCGGCGGGGAAACCTTGAATACCATCGTCTGGTCGAGCGTGGGGTGCTTAAAACGAAGTTCCGCCGCCCATAGCGCGAGATTGCATTGCGCTTTCGGACGATTTCCGCTGTATCGCATATCGCCGACGATCGGGTTTCCGATATGCGCCATCTGCACGCGGATCTGATGACTTCTGCCGGTTGCAAGTTTCACGCCGACAAGCGAAAGTTTCCCGATGGACTCGAACACCTTATAAGTAAGTTCCGCATATTTTGCGCCTTCGGTGACTTCCGGGACGACGCGGACGGTATTGCTTTTCGGATCCTTTTTCAGGTGATTTACAAGCACCGCCTGTTTTTCTTTGGGCGTATCGTAAACGACCGCAAGATAAGTTTTTTCAAACTCGCCTTCGCGGATTGCCTCCGAAAGTCTTGCCGCCGCCTTTGACGTTTTTGCGAAAACCATAACGCCGCCCGTAACTCTGTCGAGCCTGTGAACAAGTCCGAGATACGCGTCGCCGGGCTTATCGTAAGTTTCTTTCAGATAATTTTTCAAAATCGAAAGAATATCGGGGTCTTTCGACTCGTCTTCCTGCGACGGCATATTCTGCGGCTTCACCGCAACGAGAATATGGTTGTCTTCGTAAATGATTTTTACGCCTTGATATTCTTTGATTGCATTGTTTTCCATTAAAATATCGCAAGGGCGCTTGCGCCTGCTGGCAAGACGATACCCTCCTCCCTGGTATTCAGACCGATTTCGTCGGCGGTAATTACTGCGTTTTTCGACGTATTCAGCCCGAGTTTCAGCATATTTGCCATAACGGTGGGTTGAAGCCCCGTCGTGTAACTGTTGAGAAGATAAAAAAGCGGATTGTCCGACAAAACTTCTTTCGTTTCCCTGATGAGCGAAAACAGATTGTCCTCGATTTTCCACATTTCGCCGCCAGGACCTCTGCCGAAACTCGGCGGGTCCATAATGATTGCGTCGTACTTCCTGCCGCGCTTTATTTCGCGACGGACGAATTTTAAGCAATCGTCGATGATATATCTGACTTTTGCGTCGGTAAGTCCCGAAAGACGTACGTTCTCGCCCGCCCTTTCGACCATCGCTTTCGCGCTGTCGACGTGGGTAACTTCCGCGCCCGCCGACGCACACGCAACCGTCGCGCCGCCGGTATAGGCAAACAGGTTCAGAACTTTAACGGGTCTTCCGGCGTTTTTGATAAGGTCGATCATTTTCGCCCAGTTTACCGCCTGCTCCGGGAAAAGCCCCGTATGTTTGAAACCCATAAGTTTCAATTTGAACGTAAGATTGCGCCAACTCACGGTGAAGTTTTCGGGCATGGGTTCCAGGTATTCCCAATGGCCGCCGCCCGTCGCGCTTCTCACGTACTTTGCCGTCAGACCTTTGTAGTTTTCAAGGGGGAAAGATTCGGGCCAGATGACCTGCGGATCGGGACGAAGCAAAACGTATTTGCCCCATCTTTCAAGTTTATTGCCGTCGCCGGTTGCGATGACCTCGTAATCTTTCCACTCGGAATTGACTTGCATTATTTCTTTTTGACGGACAGCGTGATTTTATCGTCGCCGATGTCCCATTCTTTGGTGTAGCCGTCGATATCGTTTCCGACTTCGTCGGCAAGGACGGCGTTTCTGACCGTCGTGTTGTCGTTCATAATCTTTTTAAGGAGCGCGGAATCCGTTTTGAACCCGAGCGTGATATGGTCGGTAACTTCAAAGCCCGCTTCCTTTCTCATCGTCTGGATTTTGGAGACGATTTCACGCATTGCGCCTTCTTCGATAAGTTCTGCGGAAAGCGCGGTGTCGAGGATTACCGAAATATCGCCGTCGACTTCGCTGCTGAAACCTTCCTTGTTTTTCACGGACACGAGAATATCGTCCTTTGAGAACTCGACTTCCGTGCCGTCGATATCGACCTTATACGTGCCGGTTGCGACTGCGTTCACGATTGCTTTTCCGTCGGCATTCGCAAGATGCTCCTTGATTTTGCCCAAAAGTTTTCCGTATTTCGGACCGATCGTTTTGAGTTGCGGCTTGATTTCGTACGTTACGAAGTCCTGTTCACCCGACGCGTTAAGCACTTCTTTCACGTTAATTTCGTCGGAAACGAGGGCTTTCAGTTCGTCGTCGAATTCAACGCCGGTCACATACAGTTTCTGCAAGGGCTGGCGGTTTTTGATGTTTGCCTGATTTCTTGCGGCGCGTCCCAAAACGACAACGCGGATAACTTCTTCCATGCCGTCTTCGAGCGCGGTGTCGATAAAACTTTCGTCCGCCACGGGGAACGAGGTCAGATGCACGCTTTCGGGCGCGTTTTTGTCAAACGACCTGACAAGGTTCTGATAAATGTTTTCCGCCATAAACGGGGTGTACGGCGCGATGAGTTTCGACAGTTCGGTAAGGACGGTGTAAAGCGTCATATACGCGGCGATTTTGTCGTCGGACATTTCGCTTCCCCAGTATCTTTCGCGACCGCGACGGACGTACCAGTTGGAAAGTTCGTCCACGAAGTCCTGAATTTTCCTTGCGCTTTCGAAAATCTTATATTCGTTCAGGCAGTCGTCCACGTATTTGATAAGGCTGTTGAGCCCCGAAAGCACCCATCTGTCCATGACCGACAGTTTGCAATCTTTAAGGTTGTATTTCGTCGGATCGAACTTGTCGATATCGGCGTAAAGTACAAAGAACGCATAGGTGTTCCAGAGCGTGCCCATGAATTTACGCTGCGACTCGCTGACGGCTTCGGGATAGAACCTCGAAGGAAGCCAGGGTGCGCTTGACGTATAGAAATGCCATCTCACGGCGTCCGCGCCTTGCTTGTCGAGCACGCTGAACGGATCGACGACGTTGCCCTTATGCTTGCTCATTTTGATGCCGTCTTTGTCGTTGACGTGTCCTAAAACTATGCAGTTTTTGAAACTTGCCTTGTCGAACAGAAGCGTCGAAATCGCAAGCAAGGTATAGAACCAACCGCGAGTCTGGTCGATTGCTTCCGAAATAAAGTCGGCAGGATACACTTCTTCAAAAATTTCCTTGTTTTCAAACGGATAGTGCCACTGCGCGAAAGGCATGCTGCCGCTGTCGTACCAGCAATCCAGCACTTCGGGAACGCGGTGCATTACGCCGCCGCATTCGGGACACGTGAACGTGACCTCGTCGATATAAGGTTTATGAAGTTCGGGTGCTTTTTCAAGCCCGCCGAGTTTGCAAAGTTCTTCGCGGCTGCCGACGACGTGTTTATGTCCGCACTTGTCGCAAATCCAGATTGGAAGCGGCGTGCCCCAGTAACGTTCGCGGCTGATGCCCCAGTCGATGACGTTTTCGATGAAGTTGCCCATACGTCCCGTCGCGATTGTCGGCGGCATCCAGTTGACCGAAAGATTGCGTTTCATAAGTTCGTCGCGAACCGCCGTCATCTTAATGAACCAGCTTTCGCGTGCGTAATAAATAAGCGGAGTGTCGCAACGCCAGCAGAACGGGTAACTGTGTTCGTAAAGCATATCCTTAAACAGCAATCCCGTTTCGTTCAGTTTCATAATAATGGGACGATCGGCGTCTTTCACGAAAAGACCTTTGAAGTCGTAAACGTCGTCGGTGAGTCTGCCGCGGTCGTCCACGAATTTCACAAAAGGCAAGTCGTAACGTCTGCCGACCTGCGCGTCGTCTTCGCCGAATGCGGGCGCGATGTGTACGACGCCGGTGCCGTCCGTAAGAGTGACGTAATCGGCGTTCGTGACAAACCAGCCCTTCGACGTGTCTTTGACGTAATCGAAAAGGGGTTTATATTTCGTATATTCGTAATCCTTGCCCTTTTTCACGCTGACAAGTTCGTATTCGTCCTCCTTGAAAAGGGACGGGATAAGAGCCTTTGCCATAATGAAGTATTCGTCGCCGACCTTGATTTTGGCGTAGTCTTCTTTCGCGTTCATACAAAGCGCGACGTTGCTGGGGAGCGTCCACGGGGTGGTCGTCCAGGCAAGGAAACTCGTGTTTTCTTCGTCAACGAGTCTGAACCTTACGAAAACAGAACGTTCTTTGACGTCCTTGTATCCCTGCGCGACCTCGTGGCTTGACAAAGCCGTGCCGCAACGCGGGCAGTAAGGAACGATTTTGTAGCCTTTGTATAAGAGTCCTTTTTTGTCGATTTCTTTCAGGCTCCACCACACCGACTCGATATAATTGTCGTCGTAGGTGACGTAGGGGTTTTCCATATCCGCCCAGTAACCGACGCGGTCGGACATGACTTCCCATTCGTGTTTATATTTCCATACGCTTTCTTTGCACTGCTTGATGAACGGCTCGATACCGTACTTTTCGATTTCCTGTTTGCCGTCGATGTGCAGTTGTTTTTCCACTTCGAGTTCGACGGGAAGACCGTGAGTATCCCAGCCCGCTTTCCTTAAAACGTGATAACCTTTCATCGTCTTATAGCGGGGAATAATATCCTTCATAACACGGGTGAGAATATGCCCGATGTGGGGACGTCCGTTTGCCGTAGGCGGACCGTCGAAAAACGAAAACTCGGGATTGCCGACGTTTTTTTCGACGCTTTTTTCAAAGATGTGGTTTTCCTTCCAGAAGTCCAGAACTTCCTTTTCGCGCGCCACAAAATCAAGACCGTTGTCAACTTTTTTGTACATTGAAAAACCTCAATAATTTATATATTTCAAGACATTATAGAAAATATATTATGAATTGTCAAGAAAAGCGCGCGAAAAAGGCGAAAGCCTTTGCCTTCGCCCCTGAAAATTTTTTTTGGTTTACGCTTTTTGCACGACGTAACTTATATAAATCCTGAATCCGTTGTCTTCGACGAATTTTTCGCCGTTCACGGTAACTTCGTAATCTGAAATGTCGATATTTGCAGTGATATAATATTGGTTTTTATGCTCGCCTGCGCTCATATCGAATGTTTTCGCCTCGACCGCTTTCGTGTTTTTCATTCGTATCAGCCTTTCGTTTTCGTCGGCTTTTTCGTATTCGTCCTGCAATCTTACGGTTTTGGTCTTTCCGTCGGCGTAATGCACTTTTGCGGTCGCTTCGCCGAAACTGAACGCGTCGCCTTCCGAAAACACAAGATCAACGTTCAGATTTACAAAATCTATGCCCGTGATAAAGTTTTTCACGGTAAAGAAGATTCGCCTTGCGTACACTTCGGGATTTTTCCGATAAACCGCAATTATTTCGTATTCGCACTCCGTCTTTTTGAGTTTGTCAAAAACTTCTTTCGTGAATTCCTTTTTGAGGCTCAGGTCTTGTTCGTCGGGCTTGACGTAATACAAAATAATATCTTTTTTGTCCGCGCCCGTCACGGGTACGTATTGCTTGCCGTCTTCGTCCAGAACGAGACACAGTTTTATGGCGGCGATATACTCTTCGTACGACTTCCATTCGCCTTTCGTTTTTTCCGTCCATACGTCATTGAATCCGGGCGTGGGCTGCGAAAAATCTTTGTTGTTCAGCGTAACGCCTTTGACGGCGGTTTCCTCGAATACCGAATAATTGAACGTTTCAACCCCCGTGAGCAACGAAAGAATAAACATTTTTTTGTCGGAAGCCGTCGTCGTGTCGAAACCGGAAATTTGACTTTCGGAAATATCGACGGGCTCCGCTTTTTTCAGCGATTTGTAAATATATCTGATTTTCGTGTTCTGCGCGTCAAACTTTTCGCCGACAAGGTAATTTCTTCTCACGCTGTCTTCTTTTTTGACGGAAACGTATTCCTTTTTTTCTTTATCGTATTTCACGAATTCGAAGTCGTAAACGAAGTCGTCTTCGGTCACCTTATACGGCAGCACGACGTCGGTCGCGATGCAGGTGAAAGTAATGTTTTTTTCCCCTGCCGTCTTTACGTCGAAACCGCTGTAAGAAAGGTCGTAAAATCTATAACTGTTCTCGTCCCAAAGCGGAACTTCTTCGTCTTGTTTTTCCGTATTACGGTACTTTATCACAAATTTCATACCGATAAAGTCCGAAAAATCGATTTCACTGCGAATATCCGACACCGAATACACAGGCGCGCCGTGGTCTTCCGACAGCACGAAATCAACACTTGCAACGGCGTTTTCTTCTTTTTGCACGATATACTTGAACTGCGTCGAAAGCCCTTTGTATCTTGCGGTAACGGTGTACGTGTCGACGCGCGCTCCCGTCGTGTTTTCAAGGGTAACGTCCTTGTCGGTAAGATCGACGAAGCGGTATTTTTCTTCCTTCGTTTTTTCGTTGTAAGAGTAAACTTTAAGGATACCGCCTTCGGGCGTGAAAGTTTCGCCCTCGACGTAATATTGCTTTGCGGAATACAACTCGATACCGACGTCCACGAACTCGCCCTTATTTTTGTCGCACGCAGAAAGGACGGTTGCCGCAGCGATAACCGTAATCGTCGCAATTAAAATTAAAATCAACTTTTTATTTTTCATATTATTTATGATACAACATTTTCTCTCTTTCAGTCAACCCGTACCGAACAATAACGATAAACTTTTTCTTGACTTTGTCGCGCGTTGGTGGTACAATACGCTTACTGCGCTAGGCGGGGGACTAGGGGTACCCTGTAATCCGAAACCCTCTATATGCGGGGCTGAATGCCGTATGCGGCCTTTTGTATGGTTGGTCGGCAAAAATAAGGGACGTTGATATCAAGGTCTTGTGCAATGTCGTCCCGTGAACCATGTCAGAGCTTGACCGCAGCAGCATTAAGCGGTTAACGGCGTGTGCCACGAGGTTACCTTGAAGGAGTTACCTGTTTTTGTATCACTTCGGTGCAAATTGTCAGGTTACGGTTGCGCAGTTTTTTGAAAACAAAGCGACGGGCTTACGCTCGTCGCCGTTTTTTTGTCAATTATTCCGTTTGATTTTATTTGTTCATCTGCTCTTTGAAAAACTCGCACGTTTTGTCGATTGTTTTTTTGCTTTCTTCCCAATCTTCGGGATACAAAACGGCGTAAACGTGTCCCATTTTGTTTTCGCACTCGTCCGACGTCGGGAAATCGAGGGTATACGGGATTTTCTTTCTGTCCAAACATTCGATAAACCTGTTCGTATCGCCCTTCAACATATCGTTAAAGCAACTGTTGATGAACATCGGCGGGAACTTTTCCACCTTATTGTTGATTATATCGACGCTTTTATAAAACTTGTGCTTTTCATATTTCTTCGCCCCGCCGTAAAACAGCCCGACGTACGTCTTTGCAAGGTGCACTGGGAAATTCGCAATCGAGTTCGGATAAAACGCGGCGCAGGTAAACGCAACCCCTTTGAAGGTCATACGACATTTTTCGACCTCGTAAAGTTTTTCAAGTTCTTCGTCCGCGATAATCGAAAGTACAAGTCCTGCGTAATGCCCGCCTGCGCTGTCGCCCGTGATAAAGGCGTTGTTAAGGTCGATATTAAACCTTTCGGCGTTGTCGTAAACGAAGTTTATCGCCCTGAAAATCTCCTGCACGGGGACGGGCAAAGTCACGCTCGGAAACAGACTGTACGAAAAACTCACGACGACAAAACCGCGTTTTGCAAGCGCTTCGCAATACGGCGCGTTCAGATCCTTGTCGCCGTACATCCAGCCGCCGCCGTGAATATCGATTATTACGGGCAGTTTTTCGTTTTCCGTGCCATTTGGACGATACACGTCCATAAGGTGCCATTTGCTACCGTCGCCGAAATAATCAAGGTCTTTTATCGCGGACACGCCCGTGGTTTTCGTGAGTTTCGCCGCGCGTTTTTGGTCGCTTTTTAAGACCTGTTTGTTCCACCACCAGTCAAGGAGTTTCAGTTCAAACTTCATTTTTTCACCTTTTTTCCGAAATAATATTCAATAAATTCTGCGACGCGAGTTTCAGCCTGAAAGCAGTAACGTCGTATGCGTTCTGGTCAAGTCCGTACGGATCGGGAATATCGCCGCCTCCCACGAGTTCCGAAAAAGTAAAAACGTTGTCGTACGGCAATGCGTCTTTTTGTTTTTTGGTCATCGTAACGACGTAGTCGGCGTTTTTCACGACGTCTTCCGTGATGACTTTCGACTTTTTCTTCCTGATCGGGATATTAAGTTTTCTGACCGCAATCAATGCTTGTCCGCGCGTTTCGCACTCGTCGGGATTTATGAAAAGTCCGTACGACGAAACGTCGGCTTTCACCCCGCTTTCTTTGGCGTAAAACCTGAAAATCGCTTCCGCCATAGGGCTTCTGCAAGTATTCCCGGTGCATACGAAAACCACGCGCATCATTCCACCTTTCCCGCAACCGCTTTCATCACTCGGTTCATCACGGAGTCATACACGCCGCCGCCCGTAAGGTTGTCGATGATGATGAAGTCGGCGTCGTTTTCCGCAACGTGCAAAGCGTTGTAAATATGGCGCGCAACGGCATATTCGTCGCCGCCGAGATCGATAAGTTTCCTGTTGCCGTAAATTGCAATATGTTCGGTTAACGCAAGGATTTCAGGCGATAAACCGTCTTTTACTGCATTATCGTACAATTCAATCGCCTTCTCGGGAGTACTTGCGAGCACCGCCCTGCAACGTGGTGCGTAGTGCTTGTATTTCATGCCGGGGGCTTCGGCTTTTTCCACCTTGCCCTTGAACAATTCCACCTCGTTCAGAACACCTAAAATATCGCGCTCGGTAATAATGCCCGGGCGTAAGATCGTGGGGATTTCGCGGCACAACGTGATTATCGTGCTTTCGATTCCCCCTTCGCATTCGCCGCCGTCAAGGATAAGCGGAATACGCCCGTTCAAATCGTCGTAAACGTGTTTTGCGGTTGTCGGCGACACGTGAGTCGACACGTTTGCCGAAGGCGCGGCAATAAGCGTTCCCGTGGCTTTTATGAAGTCTCGCGCCATCTTGTGTGCGGGGTATCTCACCGCGACGGTATCCAACCCGCCCGTACACGACAAAGGCAGATCGTCCGCTTTGGGAAGAATTACCGTAAGGGGGCCGGGCAAAAATTTTTCGGCAAGACGGAAGTACGCGTCGGGCACGTCTTTCGCCACCCTGTAAACGTCCGAGAGCGTCGAAATATGCACGATCAGCGGATTATCGGACGGACGTCCTTTTGCCGCGTAAATCCTTTTTACGGCGTCGTCGTTGAAGCAATCTCCCCCCAGCCCGTAAACCGTTTCGGTGGGGAATGCGACGACTTCTCCTTCTCTTATAAGTTTTGCGGCAAGGTCGATGCCTTCCGCTCCCATAACCTGCGTTTTCATAATCCGTGAATAAATAATATAAACGCCGCTCCGAAAATATCTGCCGGAACGTCGTAAACGATAACGTTTGTCAAGCGCCCTTCTTGATTATACGAAGTATACGTTCCACACTCCGTTTTCGTCCTTTGCGTAAAACGCCACGTCACCGAACCTTTTCGCGTCGATGATCACTTCTTTGAACCGATTTTCGAAAATAACGTCGCCGTCGTAGTTTTTAAGCCCGAATTTCAAGGTCTTTTTATCCTGCGTGACGTACACGCCGTTGAAGAAGAACGCGCCTCTTTTTGTCGTGTACATATCGCTGACCGACGGATTTCCGACGTCGCGTCCCGTGTTGTCGACAAGAAGGTACGTCGTGCCTTTTTTGACCATTGCGTACTTTCCGACGAAAGCCAGACGGTCGTTGTTATAAGTGCTTCCGACGATGTCGGAGTATTTTCTCGTTTCGTCAAAGACGACCGTGCCGTCAAGTTTATAAGCGACGACGTACTTGCTTCCGTCCGCAACTTCCTTGACCGCGGTAACGATACCGTTGTTGTAAAAAACCTTGCTGTAAGTGCCTTCTTTTCTTAAAACGGTGTTGCCCTGTTTATCATAGATAATAAGGTCGGAAGTGGAGTCCTCGTCAAAGCCGTAGCCGTCGACAAAGGTCAGTTTGACGTAGCGATAATCGTTGGAGCCTTCGTCGTAACGAGTCGCGCTGCCCGACTTATCCGACAGCGAAACGTAAATATTCAGATTGCTGTCGATGACGTATTGCTGATCCTGCGTCGCAACGCGGTCGGCGTCTCTGGTGATTGCGACCGACACCCAGCTGTATCCGTTGTTAATATATTCCGACAAATCGCGGCCAACGCTCTTTTTGTAATATTTATTGACGATTGTCGAGAAAATGCGGTCGGGAACGATAAGGGTTTTCACACCCGATTTCATATCGTACGTCCACACCGAAATTTTGTAATAAGTGTATCGCTTGTCGATTTCTTCCTCTTCGGGCTTGGTCAGCACCTTGTACTGATATCCGTCGTCTTTGGTGCTGGACGTTTGTTCATAGCAATAAAATTTGTCGCCGCCGAGGTAATACGCCGCGCGGATTGCGCCCGACGAATATGCGCCGACGCCATTGAACATACTTGTGATCTCGTTGCCGCTTGCAAGGTCGTATGCTACAACGTCGACGACAGCGTCCTTTGAAAACACCGACGTTGCTTTTATCATACGCGTTGCGATAATGTAATTGTCGGCAACGATATACGACACGTCATAAGCCTTTTGCGCCTGCTCGTCGAAATAATAGGTTGAAAACTTTTTGCCGCCTGCAACGGGCGACGCGGAATTGTTTGCGGCGTAAATCTGCCAGGAGTTATTGCCGTCCGAAAGCGCGTAATAGTCCTCCGACAACGTCATAAACATTTCGGACGTTTTTTTGGAATCGGCACTCACCGGAACGTTCAGCCGCGTGCCATCGTTTCTGAAAAGTTCATATTTATTCGTGTCGGCATTGTACGCGCCGATAAATCCGTTTTCGACAAAAAAGTCCGCAGAATACACCGCGCCGCTTCCGATAAGGGTTTTCGTTTTAAGGCTGACGAAACCGTACCTGGACGAAGCGACCTTGCCGTTCTCGCCAAGGATGTCTTTCCTGACCTTCAACACGCCGTTTTCCTTGTCGTAGGCATTGACGTACTCCTTGTACGTATTGACCGTGCCTTTTTCCTCGTAATACGGCATAAGCCCTTCGGGCAAGACAAACGAACGATCGTGGTCGTAATCGGCTTTTCTCACAATGCCGCCGTGCTGCACGTAAATATCGCCGTAAGTTACGGCGGGGTTTTTGTCCTTACCCTTATTGCACGCCGTAAGCACCGACGCCGCAATTATTAAAATCAGTAAACTTAATAAAACTTTTTTGCGCATAAAAAAATCACCCTGAACAAAAGTTCAGGGTAAATTATACCAAAGAAATGCTTTTATGTCAATTTTAACCGCCGTGTTATCTCTTCCTTCCGCGATTCTTGAACATAAATAAGCCCAAAACCAGACAAATCGCAATCGAAATCCCCACGACAATCCAGAAGCCGTACAGTTTCCCTTCCCACGGCACGCCGGTGTTCATGCCCCAGAACGCCGCAATCATGGAAGGTATCGCGACAAGCAGCGTCAGAATGGTAAGCGTACGCATGACGATGTTCAGGTTGTTGCTGATGACCGACGCAAACGCGTCCATCGTGCCCGTCAGAATGTCCCGATAAATATTACACATTTCGATTGCCTGACGGTTTTCGATGCCGACGTCTTCCCAAAGGTCCTGGTCTTCCTCATAAAATTTCACGCCTTCGGTGCGCTGAATCTTGTCGATGACGAAACTGTTTCCGCGAAGGGACGTCGAAAAGTAAACAAGCGATTTCTCGATATCCAGAAGTTGGATAAGTTCCTTGTTTTTCATACTTTTGTTCAGTTCCGCCTGAATACGGGTGCTGGTTTTGTCGATCTGGCGCAGATATTGCAAAAACTTCGTACTTGAAACGTACATAAGCTGCAACAAAAACCGTGTGCGCTTATACGTCGCGAAACTTTTCACGCGGTTCATAATGAAGTTTTGCGTGATGATATTTTCTTTCAGACAAACGGTAACGACGGTTTTCTGGTTTGAAATGAAAGCAAACGGCAAGGTCGAATAAGTATAGTAGTCGCTGTCCTCGTCGTCTTCCATAACCGGGATATCGAAAAGCGTCAGAAGATTCCCGTCTTCGACTTCGATACGGGCGCGCTCTTCCTCGTCCAACGCGGCTTTGATATAGTCCTCGGGAAGCGCGGTAACGCGGCTCACGAGTTCGATTTCTTTGTCCGTGGGGTTTGAAAGGTTAATCCATTTTCCGGTGAGATCGACGTTTTCGACGCCGTTTTCGACGTCAAGCGACAAAAGCTGATTATTTTCGTCGGTATAGTAAATTTGAAGCATTTCTCCTTCCTCCAATACAAAATAAAAGCACGGGGACACCGCGCTCATCGTACAAGGAAAGAATTACTTACGCAAAAAGAACGGTGTCAACAATATTGATTTGCTTTTTACTTAAAGGGTCGTCCATAGTAAATTATTAACACCTCGTGTTCAAAAAGATAATGAAATAATAACACTTCAAAAATTTTTTGGCAAGAAAAAAACCGCGTTTACGGAAAAAAAGAGTTTTTTTCAAAGAAAACCGCCGTATTTTTGCGACGTTTTCCGTTTTAATCGCATAAAAAATCCCCGACGATTTGTCGGGGATATTGCATTTTATATTATTCTGCGTCGGGGTTTTGCCATTCGCCGTAGGCTTCCTGCTGAGTCGCTGCGTCTGCCGCGACATATTCCGCTTCCGCCGCCCTTTCTCTTTCAACCGCCGCTTTGTATTGGACGATGAATTTTCTGATGGAGTTTTTAAGGGTTTCGCGTTGAGCGGGCTCCTGGAATTTTCCGAAAGCAAGCACGAGAATGTTTGCCATTTTACGCATCGTCGCTTTGGAATAACCTTTTTCGATGGCTTCGTCAAGGATTTTTACGAACGGCTCGAACGGGATAACCTTTTTGGGTTTTTCGACGGGTTCTTCGACTTCCGCCGCGGGTTCTTCCGCAACAGGTTCTTCCACAACGGGTTCTTCCGCAACGGGTTCTTCCGCAACAGGTTCTTCAACGTTGTCGTCGGCGAAAATTTCGTCGCGGATATCGTCAAGGTCTTCGTCCGCCATTTCAAGTTCCTGCGCTTTTTGTTTTTCGAGCTGATCCTTCTTTGAAGGAATAGGTTTGGACTGTTCGTGAATGATGACGTCGCGGATGCGATTTTCGATTTCGTACAGGCGGCTGTTGTCAACCTTGCGTTCAACGTGGCGTTGGAGTTTCACCGCGGTGTCGAGGTCTTCAAGCATCTGGTCTAATGCGGCGCCGGTCTTCTTCTCGGGCTTTACGAAAGCGTATGACAACATAAGAATAATCGGGAGCGCAAGCACCACGCAGTAAACCGCGATATCGACGCCTCCGGCGCTCTTGACCTGAACAAGCCCGTAAACCACGAAAACAAGTGCGAAAACAAGCAATGCGATTGCGGTCGAAATAAGCCCGACCTTAAACTTTTTGCCGGAATATTTCGCCTTTATTTTGTCGGAATCGACGTATTTGCTGGGATAATCGAAACGCGCGCCTTTGAACGCCTCCCAACCTTCCATAAAAGTTTTGTCGGTTTTCTCGTTGAAGCAAGTTGCCTCGAACTGTTCCAGATTACCGTCGTCGATAACGCCGGATTCGTTTGCGAAATTGCCGATTGTTTTGCAGGATTTAATGAACCTGCGTCCCGACAATTTTCCGAGAATGCCGCCGAATACGACGAATGCGATAAGCGTCAGCCCGAGTACGATAACCAAACCGCAGAAAAGTGCCCTTTCGGGAACGCTGAAAGCCTGCCAAAATTCCACTGTTGACAACAATTGAGCAACCATAAAACACATCCTTTATTTCGCGTAGTAAAACAATGCTTGTTACAAATCTATGCTATTATAACATAAAATTAGTTATTTGCAAATAATTACGCGCACTTTTCAGCAAAAAAATTACTTTATATCTATAAAATGCCCGGTTTTGAAAGAATATAACAGGATTTTATCAACTTTGACGTCGTAGGCTTTCATGACGGCGATTTTATACGTTTTGAGCTGTCGCGCGTACTTTTTTGCAAGTTTTTCGTCGGAAAGTCCCGAATATTTGAAGTCGATTATGACGTTTTCTTCGCCGAAAAACGCAAGGTCGATCGTGCCCTGCACCAGAATATCGTCGGACGAGTCGCCGCCGACTTCCCCCGCCTGCAACGAAAGCATGAACGATTTTTCGCGGATATATCTGCCCTTTATCCCTTCCTGAATGACGGGGCGTTGAATACACCTTAAAATATCGTTTGCGTCGACAAGTTCTTCGTCGCCGTCTTGAAGGACGCCGTTTTCGACAAGGTTTTTCAAAAGATAGTTTATCTCGCTCACGGTGTTTGTCGAGAAGTCGATATTTTCCATGACGGCGTGGTACGCGATACCCGTGCGGCGGTTGTCCGACGACGGATTTATCATACTCGGCGTGAATCCTTCGTTTTCTTCGTCGCGGACAAGCCTGTTTATCTCCGTTACGGTATATTTCGGGCTTATACGGCTCGATTTTTCAAACGGATAAACGAAATCAAGCACATTTTTCAACGCATTTCGCGTTTTATCATCGCCTTTTGACAGATAAAGTCCGTTTTTTGCGACTTCATTCGGGTTTTCAACGATCGGCTCCACGAAGTCGATAAGCCCGTATAAACCGTCATCCATCGCCACGGCGTACGTAATCAGGTCGGAAAATCTCATTGACGAGATGACCGGCGTCGGGAAATCGAATTTCTTTTCAAGCGCTTTATTTGTCATTCCCGTGACGTAAATAAGGTTTTTCGCGCGCGTCAGCGCAACGTACAAAAGCCTTATGTTTTCGTCCGTTTCCCTTCGTTTCGTTTCCAGCTTTATTGCGGTATAGGCAAGCGAATCCGTCTTTAACCTTGTTTCCTCGTCAAAAAGTTTTATGCCCGCGCCGAGGGTTCTGTCAAAAACTATGTCGCTTTGTCTCAATTTGCCGCCCCAGCCTGCGTCACACCTTGCAAGGAATACGACGGGGAATTCAAGCCCTTTGCTTGCGTGGACGGTAAGGATTTTTACCGCGTCCGATTCGTCGTCGGGGTTTGTGCAATCGTCGTCGTCGCCGTTTCGTATCGCCGCCGCAAAGGATTGCAAATCGGGATACGCCGCGCCGTCCGAGATAAATTTTCTGACCGCCGTCATATCGTCTTTTCCGTTTTCGCCGGCAAGGACGTATGCGTCGAACGCGGTCGTTCCGACCACTTCGTACAAGAAGTCTTTCACGCCGCAAAACGCCGCTCTTTTTCTTTCGTCCCACAAAAATGCCAGAGCGTTTCGGCATTTTTCCGAAAGTTCGTCAGACGTTTTCGCGCACTTTTTCACGGCGTCGTAAACGAAATCGCTTTTATAATACTTCACGACTTTCGCGACGTCCTCGTCCGAAAATTTTCCGAAGTGCGACCTTAAAAATCCGACGAACGCGATATCGTCCAGCGAGTTGTCGACCGCTTTTATAAAGCTGGAAAGTTCTTTTATATATCGTTTGCCCGCGCCTTCGATAAAGCCGTCGCTGGCGTAAGGAATACCGTTGTCGGTCAGCGCGCGCAAAAATCCGTCCGAGCCGCTTCCCCTTTTCTTGAAAAGCACCGCGATATCTTTGTATTCGAGTGGCGAGTTGTCGCTTTTGACGTATTTTGAGCCGATTATTTTCCCGATTTCTTCGGCAACCGCACTGCCTTCCGTATAGCCGCTTATTTCGTCCAATGACGAGTTTCTTTCGTGCGACATTACGCTGTAAACGCCGGAAATTTCGGTTTCTTCGCGCGAAGGATCGTTTTTCACAAGCATAATGCGCGCGTTTTTCGACATTTCGCCCGTGAATCCGTCTTTTATGAAAAGGCTTTCGTTTTTATAATCGCACCCGCCGTGAGTGAGCGTCATTATCCCCGAAAATACGCGGTCGACAAATTCCAGCACGCCATTTTCACTTCGGAAGTTCGCGGTCATCGGTAGCGCGCGACCTTGCGACCTTCCCGTTTCAAACGACTTCTTTTTGTCGGTGAAGATTTTGGAGTCGGCGTTTCGGAAGGCGTAAATGCTTTGTTTGACGTCGCCGACCATAAACAGATTGCCGTCGGTGATTTTCAGAAGTATTTCTTCCTGCAACGGGTTGATGTCCTGATATTCGTCCACGAACACGAGCGAGAATTTTTGTCTTATTTCTTCCCTGCGGGATTCGTCTTTCAGAAGTTTCACGGCGTATTTCGACAAATCGGCAAAGTCGATTTTGTTTTCGCGTTTTTTAAGTCTTTCGTACTCTTTGTCGAATTCTTCGACGACGCGCATAACGACGCGCATAAACTCTTTTGCGTCGTTCACGTTATAGTTTGTGTAATCGACGAAAAGTTTCTCGGAAAGTTTTTCGATTATTTCGGCGGTTTTTTTGCGAGCCGTCGCGACAAGTTCCTTATCTTCGTCGGAAATTATGGATTTTCTACTGCTGAATTTCGGTTTCACAAACTCGGCGATTATTTTCTTCGCGTCGTTTGCCGTGCACATATCCGAAAGTTTTTCAAGGATTTCAACGGAATACCTGAGTGCAGCGGCGTAATCCGGCGCGCCGCCGAGCGAGGTCACGTCAATCGTCCTTTTCACAAACGGCAAAGTTTCCGCCGCAAGGTCGCGGTAAAAATCAAGGATTACTTTTCCGTAAACGCTGTCGGGGTTGTCGGTGACGCTTGAAAGCAGCATCGCCTTGAACTCGTCGGGACGCGGATTTATGGAAATTGCGTCGTAAATTTTCAACACTATTTCCGAAAGCGGGGTGTCGTCGACGATGCCCGACGCGCGCGACGCAACGCGGATAAAGTCTTCCGCCTGCTTTTCGTATTCGTCGTTCATCACCTTTTTAAGGGCGCGGCGTTTCATATCCTTGGACTCGGTCTCGTCCATTTGCTGCGCTTTCGGCGAGATTTTAAGGTATTCGAAATTTTCCTTGATAAGTCTGCTTAAAAATGAGTCCATCGTGCCGATTTCGGCAAACGGAAGGTTGTCGATTTCTTCGCGGATTTTGTCGACGTTTTTGACGTTTTCGTCCTTTGCGACGTCGAACAGCGCGTTGATGATTTTCAGTCGCATATCCGTTGCCGACGCTTTCGTGTACGACACGACGAGAATATCCTTGACGGGCACTCCTTTCACGACGTCATCGACGATTTTTTTGACCATGACCGACGTTTTCCCGCTGCCTGCCGAGGCGTATACGAGAACGTTGCCGCTTGCGTCAAAGACGTTAATTTGTTCGTTCGTCCACTTAGTCATCTTCGTTCGCCTCCTTCTCGATGCGGCTTTCGATTTTGCCGCCGTTTGCAAGCGTCATAAGGTCATCGGGCGAAGATATTTTCGGGAAGCCGTCGCGGACAAAGCGTTCGTCGCCCTCGTACGGACACATATCCTTATAGTCGCAGTAGCCGCACGCACTCGCAAGCGGAGACGGCGCGACGTTGCCGTCCAGAATTTCTCCGATCGCCTTTTCGGACAGTTTTTCGGCGTACTTTTCGAATGCGAGAAATGCCGTATCCGCCACGACGTTTTTCCGACTGCCCGCTGTTCCGTCGTTTTTCAGCGAAACGGGAAGAAAGTCGCTGCTTTTCCCCGCAGTCAGCGTGTTGTCCATCATCGTAATAATATCGGGATTATTTATTATGAATCCGCTCATTTTGAAGCGGTTTTTGCCTTTTGTTTTATATCCCACCGAAACGGGCTGATAAAGCATACCGACGGGATATTTCAGATCCTTATTTTTCGCGGCGTCCATATATAAAACGGGCTGGATTTTTTCGCCGCTGTAAATGTCTTTCACAGAAAGATTTTTTGAGTAACTCTTATAATCGATTATCGCGAAATACCCGTCTTTTTTGTCGATGCGGTCGATACTTCCGACAAGGACGTACTCTTTCCCGTCCTTTTTGATTTTAAGCCCTTCGAAATTCGCCTCGCCCTTCTTTCCGATTTTCGCTTCCGCAAGGTACGGCTTGAAGTCGGATTTTTGGAACTGCGCGGCGATTTCCTTGCAGATTTTCGCGCCTTCCTTTTTCACGCGGTCGAAAGAAAGTTTATTTTTCGCGGCGTCGAACTGCATAAAATCGGGGGATTCGAGCTGTTCTTTCACGGCGCGGTCGCAAACGCTTGCGATAATCTCGTCCGTCGGGTTTTCGTAAGCCTTTTCTTTCACGAACTTTTCCATAATCGCGTGCATGAGCGTGCCCGTTTCAAGGGTACGAAGCACACCTTCTTCGCGCGGTTTCAGCCTTATGCCGTAGCGCAAAAACTGTTTGTACGGACAGGCGAAATACGTTTCCAGCTGGCTTGCCGAAAACACGCCCCGATCGAGCGACGTGTTGATTTTCACGCTTTCTTGCGAGTCGGACGTTTCAATAAGTTTTTCGACGTAAGATTTTTCTTCGTCGGGCAACAGCGAAAAGAAACTGCCGGCGTCGACTTTCGATTTTGCGGATTTCGACAGCAGAAGTTTGTATTTTCCGTTTTCGTAAGTTGCCGTGTCAAAGGCGTACTCTTTCAACTCCTCATCCTTTGTCAACGCGCGTTTTTTGTCGGTGCGAACGGGCGAAAGCGGACTGCCGCCGACGGTAAAGTAATCCGTCATCGACGCGACAAACGCCGCCGCGCGCCCTTCCGTTCCCTTATAATTTACGGGATACGACACGACGACTTTTTCGGGCTTTGTCAGAAGGGATATGAGTTCAAACGCGTTGTTTTTCACGCTCTCCTTCTTCGACGGGTATAAATCGAGCCCGTTTTTCAGAAGGCTTTCTTCTTCCTTTACGCCAAGCACGGCGGTATTTGCGACAGAGCGCGGCACAAGTCCTTCGACCGCCCCGCACACGTACATTATTTTTATGCCGTCAAAGAAACTTTCGTTGCTTTGTCCGACGTAAACGCTGTCGAGATACATCGGCACAAGCGCGACTTTGACGTTTTCAAACACGCCTTTCAAGGTTTCCGAAAACTCATAAAGCGAGAAAGTCGTATCTTTCAGCACAACCTGCATTTCGTCGACGATATCGACGAACTTATCGTAAAACTGTTCGGCAGCCTTGCTTTCGACGGTTTTGATTTCGTCCGAGACGGTTTCCGAATATTCCTTGATTTTTTCGTTTTCCAAAAAAGCGTTAAGCGCGGCGACATATTCTTTGACGTCCTTTCCGTCAAGCCCCGAAAAAGGCGCGATTACGTCGAATATGCGTTTTCTGACGCTTTCCGCCGCTTCGTTTTTAAATTTTTTGCCGAGTTTGTTTGAAAGCGCGTTTTTCAGCACGTAATTTTCAAAAAGCTGCACGCTTTCGTACCCTTCCGGGGTTTTGTAAAACAGCGGATTTTTGATAAGCGCGTTGACGTCCGAAAAATCGAAGCCGTCGGACGCGCATCTTATCGCCGACAAAATATATCTTGCCTGCGGCGCGGACGAAAAAGGTATTTTTTTGTCCAGAAAATAAGGCACGTCGTATCGCGTAAAGACGTTTCTGACGTCGTTTTCGTAATCGTCCGACGACGGCACGACGACGGCGAAGTCTTTGTATCTCAGTTTTTGTTCGATTACCGCGCGGCGAATGTTTTTCGCGACGTATTCCATCTCGTCCATGATGTTTTTCGCCTCGATAATCTCAACTTTCCCGTCGGTTTCGACGGAAGGAAGTTTGGCATATGAAAACAGGTTTGAAAGTTGTTTTTTGACATTATCGAGCCCGACGAAAGCGTACGTTACGTCGTATGCGATATTCGCGTCCGAAAGCCCGCTTGTGAATTTTTTGAAAGCGCGGCTCGGATACAATCTTTTGTTTTTCGCGTCGTCTTCGGGCGCGATAAGTCCGACGGTCACGTTCCTTGCGTGGACGAAAAGACGGAAAATTATCTCATACTGGGTTGCGGTGAAATCGGGAAATCCGAAAATATAAACGTCGGCGTCCGAAAATTCGTCGCCGATACCCGCAGAAAACGCTTCGAGCCGAGAGGTCGAATCAATAAACGATTTGTGCAGTATTTCAAGATATTTTTCGTAAATAATACCGACGTCTTTCAGTTTTTCGTCGTCGACCGCCAACGTGTTTTCGGCATTGACGCCGCTGTTTCGAAGAGCGGTGATGACGGCGTACATTTCCCTGGGGAAAGTCACGTCGTCGACGTCTTTATAAACGGTAAGGTCGTTTTTCACCTCGTCGATTGCCCTTTTCAGCAACATGACCGAGCCTTCTGGCGTCAGACACTTCCTGTTTTTCCCGCGCATTGCTTTCACGGCAAGTCGCATAAACGACGTAACGTCCACGTCGAACGTCGATGTCAGCCCGAGTTTTTTTAATATATTCCTTTCAAAAGCAAGTGAAAACTTGTCGGGTACGATGACGATTTGCCTGCCGTTTCCGACGTTTTTTGCGATAAGCCGATACATATTGTCGGCGGAAAAACCGAACGTGTTTGAAAGAATGAATTTAACGCTCATAATCAATAAATAAAATAAGGTATAAATATATAATAATTATACATTACTTTTATCGTTAAAGCAACGCGCGCGCACAAAATACTTTATATATGCTTTGCTTTTTTTCGGAAGTATGCTATACTATCCGATATGAAAAAGGTTATTCTTGTTATTTTAACGGTAATTATTGCGTCGGTTCTTGCGTTTTCGCTTACCGCGTGCAACAGCAACGTCGCGACGGACAAACTTTTGCGCCTTAACTGGTGCGACGGCGGCTTTACGGAAACGTTTACTTATTCGGTATCCGGGAAAGTCGGCGAAACGCTCGTTACGGGCACGCTTACTCTCACCATTAAACCCGCCGGAAGCGGCTACGTCATCGAAAGACAACAAACGATGGACGACGGTACCACGATTAACGGCAACGTCAGCTTTTCGAAATCGGGCAGTTTCCTGCCGTCCGAAAGCGTGCTGACCACCGAAAAAGGCGGCGACAAGACAACGCAGAAAGTCGTCTACGACGGCAAAAAGGTCAGGTTTTATCAGGCGGACGGCGACACGATTCCCGAAGGAACGGCGGCATCCGAACACGATATTTCTTCGCCCTACTACGACAATATGCAGTTTTACACGATTATCCGCGGCGCGAGTTTCGACAAAAAGTTCAACCTTGCGTTCAACACTTTTGCCCCGGGTGAAAACAACGTCGTGAAACTTCAATGTTCTCTGGGCGCAACCGAAAACAAGGGATACACGATCGGCGGCGAAGCAAACTCAACGGATTGTCAGGTCGTATATATCGCCCTTACTTCCGCGCCCGTTTCGACAAATCAGGCGTTCCGCGCGTACTACGCAAAGTCGGACATTGCGCTTTCAAACCACTACAAACTCAAACAAACGCTTGTGGAGTTCGTGGAAGGCAATTTCACCTATACCTTAAAAGACGCGTCCGCAACCAAGGCATAATAATTTCATAAAACGAAACGCCTCGCCGTATATTTATTGTATGGCGAGGTTTTATTTTGCCCCGAACGGGCTTATCGTTGCAAACAACGCGTCGCACGACGCGCCTTTCTCGATTGAACAAAACGACGGCGCGATTATGCTTTTTGCCGCAAAGGAAAATTGCGAAAACGAAATATACGTGCCGTCCTATGCCGTCATTGACGTGAAAAATACCGTGCGGGTTTACGGCTCGGCGCAACTTATCGACTGGCAAAACGGCGCGTACGACGTGATTATCGAGCCGCAAAAGTACTTTGAATACGCCCCGCCCGTCCCTATCGCGCAAAACTCGACGACTTATAACGGCGACGAAGTAATTGTAACGATATATAAAGACACGAAAACCCGTGCTATTTTCGAGTGCTCGGGCGGCGTAAAGACGGTGGAAATCCCGCCGCTTTCTTCCCCGAAAATTTCCTTTTCCGAAACAAAGGAAGGACTGCTCTTAGTGATTTCGGGAACCGCTAAAATACAATACGTCCTCGTCATGCTTTTTGACGGCGGCTTCAAAAAATTGTTGTCGATCGAAGCGGACGACGTGTCGTTTTCGTACGCGGGCGTAATTGCAACCGAATATCTGAAAGACATGCTCTCCCGCGTAAAAACCACGACGTATTCGTTTTCGGGCGCGGAGGTAAAAAGCAAAACCGAGTTTTCGTATCTTCAAGACCGCGTTTATCCCGACGAACTTATCCCTTATTTATTTTTGGAATCGCTTGCCGCGAAAGACTTTGAAAAAGCGACGGCGTGTCTAACGCCGGATATCAGGGAAAGCCCCGAAGTTTTTTTGGATTATTTCAAGCCTTTTGACGAAATTTCGCCGATAAAACACCAAAACGCGCAAAAAATAAGCGACCTTAAAAAAGTCGCTTTGATTTCTTATTCAGCCGAGCCGATTATCACGCCCCGCGTGTTCGATTTCACAGTAAAAGACGGATTTATAACCGATATAAACTGATTACTTTTTCCTGCTTCTCGATCCGCCGAAAATCGCGATGATCCTGAGCATTTGCAAAAGCGCCATCGCAAAACTCATGACGTAAGTCATGCCCGCCGCGCGAAGCATTGCGTTGACCTTCTTTTCGTCGCGGGCGTCGATAACGCCGTAATCGACAAGGTTTTCGCCCGCCCTTCTCGACGCGTTAAACTCAACGGGAAGAGTGATGAGCGTGAACAGCGCGTACAATGCGTAGCACGCGATCCCCAGGAAAAACAGTATGCTCGACGCGGGATTTTGGCTTAAAAAGATTTCCAGCAGTATGCCGATGAGAAGAAGAGGCACAGCCGCTTTCGAGGTAACGACGCAAGCGGGAACAAGCGCGCCGCGAAGTTTCATCGGCGCATAGCCTTCCGCATGCTGTATCGCGTGTCCGACCTCGTGCGCGGCAACCGCAACAGCGGCGATAGTATTGCCGTCGTGCACTTTCGGCGACAACGACACGACGTTGGTTTTCGGGTTGAAGTTGTCGGTGAGATTTCCTTCGATTCTCACGATTGCGACGTCGAAAAGCCCGTGTTCGTCCAAAATTTTTCGTGCGGCTTGCGCGCCCGTAAGCCCCGAAAGATTGTTTTCCTTTGAGTACTTTGCAAACCTGAACTGAACGACGAATCCTGCGATCAGCGTCAGCACGACAAGCGGGATAATTGCAATTGTAGTATATAAATATAAGTCTTCCATACTTATATTATACAATAATAAGTGCGCGTTTTCAAGCGGCTACGACACGTTTTTAAGCTCCCCTTTCAATTTTTCGACAAGTTTATTTATTTCGTCCTGACTGATTGAAAGTCTGTCCGCTTCTTCCATAAGTTGTTTTTCGGCGTCTGTGGCGTCGTCGGTCAGTCGTATCCCGAAATCTTTGTTGAGAATAGCCTCGATTTTCAAGGACACGTCGGTAACCGTGCTTTCGACGATTGCGGCGTCGGTATCGAAGCCGTATTTCCTTTTCAATTCGTCGTACGCGCTTGTCCATTTCGCCTTGAAAATTTTCAGTCTTTCCGTTTCCAGCGCGTATTGAAGTTTCATATCCGTTTTGATGTCAAACGCTTTTTTCGTCGCGACGGCAAGCACGTTCTTGACCTCGTCCTCGCATTTTTTGTACTTTTCGACTTCCGACGCAAGTCTTTGATTTTCATCTTTCAACCCGTCGACGAGCGCGACCTGCGCTTCCAGCACCTCGATGCGCCTTGCGTCTTTTTGAAGTCTTTCGTCGACCTCGCATTTTTTGTAACCGTTAAGTTCCGTTTTGAACGTTAAATTTTTTTTACCCACAAAAAAACCTCCGTGGCTATATTGTAACCGACGAAGGTCTTTTGAAGTTTTGAGTTTTTTGTCGAAAAACGACGATAATTATCTGTTTTTGCTGTTTTTCGTGAGCATTTTGATTTTGAGATTGTAAAGGTTGTCTGAAAGGTCGACCTTGTATTCCTGCGTGTTCACCGTCCTTAAATACTCGGGGTAAAAATGCGCGGTTTCGTTGTCGGCGTGTTTCGCGATTTCTTCAAGCGACGGCAGTTTATACACTTGTTTTCCGCCCTTGAACACCGTAACCATCAGTTCTCTCACGCTGTATTTTTCAAACGTGGTTTTCTTCCACGGGTATTGCGGGTGGAAAATCGTCAAAGGTTTATCCGTGTCGATTTTGTCCTTTTTGAGCGCGATAAGGTCGGCTTTTGCAAAGCCGTTTTCGTCGTAAATCCTGAAAATCTTTTTAAGCCCCGGGTTGGTGATTTTCGCCTGGGTGTCGGACAGTTTGATTTTGGGCACGAGTTTTCCGTTTTCTTCGATTGCACAAAGTTTGTAAACGCCGCCGAGCGAAGGCGCGTCGTAACTTGTGATAAGGCGGGTGCCTATGCCGAAAAGGTCGATTTTCGCGTCCTGCGCTTTCAGGCTCAGCAAAACCTGCTCGTCGATGTCGTTTGAAACGCAGATAATGCAGTCGGAATGTCCCGCGTCGTCCAGCATTTTGCGCGCTTCTTTGGAAAGATACGCAAGGTCGCCGCTGTCAAGCCTGATCCCAAGCGGTTTATATCCTTTTTGTTTGAGCTCGTCAAAGACTTTGATTGCGTTGGGTACGCCGCTTTTTAAGGTGTCGTAAGTGTCGACAAGCAGCATACACCCTTCGGGATAAAGTTCCGCATACGCGCGAAACGCCGTCAGTTCGTCGGGGAAAGACATAACCCAGCTGTGGGCGTGCGTGCCTTTCACGGGGATACCGAACATTTGTCCGGCAAGCACGTTCGAGGTGCTTCTGCAACCGCCGATATATGCTGCCCTTGCGCCGTAAATGCCTGCGTCGGGACCTTGCGCGCGCCTTAAACCGAACTCCATAATTTTCGCGTCGGTATTCTGGCAAAGCCTTGCCGCTTTCGTCGCGATGAGCGTCTGATGATTAAGCACGCAAAGTATCGCGGTTTCCAGAAGTTGCGCCTCGAAAAGGGGCGCTTTGATTGTCAATATCGGCTCATACGGGAAAATAATCGTACCTTCGGGCACGGCGTAAATATCGCCCGTGAACTTGAAGTTTTTCAGCCTTTCGATAAATTCTTTTCCGAAAACGTTCAGCCCGTCGAGGTAATCCAAATCTTCCTTGTCGAAGTGCAGATTGTTGACGTAGTCCACGACTTGTTCCAGCCCCGCGCACATTGCGTATTCGAGCTTGTTTCCGCCACGATAAAAAACGTCGAAGCACGCCTCGTTGTCGGCGATGCCCTCTTTCAGATATCCGTTCATCATCGTGAGTTCGTAAAAGTCGGTAAGCAAGGTTAAGTTTCTCATATTTCTCCTTTAATCGTCGGAAGCGAGCATTTCCTCGACTTCCAGCGCGGCCTTATCGTGGTCGAGTTTTTTAAGTCCGTGTAAATAATACCAGATACCCAAAGCGGTGAACGTGGGTATAACGATGACGCAGGCGATTTTCGTCGACAAAAGTCCGTCCACGCGCAAAAAGTCAAGGATAAGACGAATCACGCAGTACCATACGCCGTAAAAGAAAACGAGCGCGCCGTTCACTTTGTTTTTGCGCCACAGACAATACGTCAGAATCGCGCCGATGAAATTATAGACCGATTCGTAAAAAAAAGTCGCCTGATACCAACCCGCCGCCCCGTTCACGGCGTGCGCCGCGTCGATATAAACCGAAAACGGCAACCCGAAAAGTTTCTCGTTGGTGACAAGTTGTCCGTAGGCTTCCTGATTGCAGAAATTGCCCCATCTTCCGATTGCCTGACACAAGAGAACTATCGGCACAAGCATATCGAGTATCGTGCCGAGTTTGATTTTTTTCCTTTTGCAGAAGATAAGCGCGCCCAAAACGCCGCCGACCATACCGCCGTAAATGGTGATACCGCCGTCCCAGATCGCGATGCAGTTTACGAAGTCGTCCCACGACTCGATGGGGAAATATCCGTATTCTTTATTGTTTGCAAATACGTAAATCACACGCGCGAAAACTATGCCCAGCGGAATTACCCACAGGAAAAGTTCCAGCGTGTCGTCGGAAGAAATGCCTTTCTTTTTTGCCATGAAAATAAGAATGATAAGCCCCAGCACCATCGCGCACGTGATGATAAGCCCATACCACCTTACTTCAAGACCCCCGATGCGGAACGCCACGGGATTTATATTCATAAGAACGTCGTATAACATCAAAATTCGACGCGACAAGCGCCCTCCTGTCTTATTGAAAGTTTATAAACGTGCTCCGCGCCGAAAACTTCGCTCATATGCTCGACGTATTCGTGCGTTTCCGCCTTTTCGACAAATGCGATAATCGTCCCGGCAAATCCGCCGCCGTGCACGCGCACCGCTTTCACGCCCGCGACGTGTTGCGAAAGTACGATACCCAAAGGTATGCGCTGAACCGTATCCGCAGGAACGTAGCAGTTTTGCAGAAGTTTGAAACTGCTGTCGCCGCTTTCGCCCACGATTTTGTAAAAAGCGTCGGCGTTTTTCATATTGATTGCGGAAACCGCCTTATCGACGCGCAGATTTTCGTCAAAGAAGTGTATCGCGCGCATAATCGCCCTGCCCGAAACTTCGTTTTGCAGCGCGGGTATCGCGTCCAGAAACTTCTGATAATCGACAAGCCTTAAATACTTTTCCGAAAACTTTTCGGAAACTTCTTCCATTTCCGCGCGGATTGCGGCGTAGTCGGAAGTAAGGTCGGCGTGATTGCCGCCCGTATTCGTGATGACGATATCGGTGTCGGTGAACGGATACTGCACGCCGAGCACAAAGGGATTTTCGACGTTTTCGAAATCGATCATCGAAACGCCGCCCAAAGATATCGCCGATTGATCCATAAGTCCGCACGGCTTTAAGAAATAAACGTTTTCCGCATATTGCGACGCCTGCGCCTTTTTCATTTTCGACACCGCGCCGTCGTTGTAAAGCACGTTGAAGATTTCGGCAATCAACAGTTCAAACGAGGCAGACGAAGAAACGCCCGCCGCCGCAGGAACGCACGAAGTAACGCTTGCCGTGAATCCGCCGACGTTGCAGCCGTTATCGACAAAGTATTTCGCAATGCCTTTCACAAGGGCTTTGCTGTCGCCCGCCTCGCTTTCGACGAAAGAAAGGTCGTCAAGGTTTTGTTCAAACGGGGCGTATCCTTCGGAATTGATTCTGACGATATTGTCGTCGGTTTTCGTCACGAACGCAAGCGTATCGACGGAGATTGCCGCCGTAAGCACTTTTCCGTGGTTATGATCGGTGTGGTTGCCGATAACTTCGATCCTGCCGGGGCTTGAAAAGAATTCCCCTTCCGCAAGGTTGAAATTTTCAACGTGGGCAAGGTAAAGATTTTTGTATCTTTCGGTCTGACCTTCCGCCGAGCCGTAAAGATGGGTTACTGTTTTTTCAAACTCCGACGAACAAGTAATTTCGTCGATTGACGTGATTTTTTGCATATTACCCGTAAATCCGTTGCATATTTCCCCGAATTACATTAAAATAAATTTGCTTTATCGGGAATAACGATAAGGCGATTATAACACAATCGTATAATAATTGCAATTATTATAAGGAGTTTTGACGATGACAAACGATATTAAAGTTGTTATTGAAGAGTTGCTTTTTTACGCAGGCAAAAACCTCGATATGTACGAGGAAGATTATATTCTGAGAAGGAATAACCTTCTGGACCTTCTGAAAGTGGACGCACCCGCGGACGCGCCAGTCGATAACTGCCGTCCTTTGCAGGAAATTCTGGACGACGTCAACGAATACGCAGCGGAAAATCACCTTGCCGAAGAATGGGAAAAAATCAACTTCGAAACCCGCGTCATGGGGCTTCTTATGCCGATGCCGTTTCAGGTTATCACCACGTTTGAACAACTTGCCGCAAGCGATCCCGCTCTCGCGACGAAATACCTTTACAACCTGTCCGTCAACAGCAATTATATAAGGAAAGTCGACATCGACAAAAACATCGGCTGGAAAGTCGCTAATCCGCGCGGCGATATTATGATTACCATAAATCTCAGCAAGCCGGAAAAAGACCCGAAAGCCATTCTCGCCGCGAAAAACGCGCCGCAGACCGCATACCCCAAATGTATGCTCTGCAAGGAATGCGTCGGATTTTCGGGAAACGCCGCACGCCCTGCCCGTCAGACTCTTCGTACGATTCCGATTATCCTCAACAACGAGGTATGGCATTTCCAGTTTTCGCCATACGTATATTTTGAAAACCACTGCATCGCGCTTTCGGACGAGCATCGCCCGATGCACATCGACGCCGATACCTTTGAAAGAATGTTCGACTTTGTGGAACTCTTCCCCGATTACTTCATCGGCAGCAACGCGGATTTGCCCATCGTCGGCGGCAGCATTTTGTCGCACGACCATTATCAGGGCGGCAGCAAAGTCCTGCCGGAAATGAGCGCGCCGTCCAAAAAGTTTTTCACCCACAGTTCCTTTGAAAACGTCAAAGTGTCGATTGTCGACTGGTACAACAGCGTGATCCGCCTTGAAGGAAAGGACAGGAAAGAAGTGAAAGAACTTGCCGCGCATATTCTCAAATGCTGGCGCGAATACAGCGACAAAAACGTCGATATTTCCGCAAAGACAAGAAACGAGCCGCACAACACCGTTACGCCGATTGCAAGGTTTAACGACGAAAATCATTACGTAATCGATATGATTTTGCGAAATAACCGCACAGACAAGGCTCACCCGTTCGGAATTTTCCACCCCACGGAAGACCTGCACAACATCAAAAAAGAAGGCATCGGAATTATCGAGGCGTTGGGACTTTTCATTCTTCCGGGGCGTCTTGCGTCCGAGGCGCACGGTATCCGCGATATATTAACCGGCAAAACCCCGCTTGACTTCAAGGCACTGTCAGACGAAAGCAATCCTTTGAGCAAGCATATCGGTATGATCGCGCAACTTGCAAACGACTTCGGCACAAGTCTGACCGATGAAGAAGCGGCAACCCGCGTCACCGATTACATCAACGACGCCTGCGTCCGTATTCTCGATTGCACGGCGGTGTTCAAGCACGACGAAAAAGGCGAACAGGCGTTCGACCGCTTTATGACCTACTGCGGATTTTAATATGAAACTCTGGATAAAAACTTACGTCGGCGACAAAATCACAAACTCGATAGTTTTGTCGAAAAAAGGCGTTTCGCGCGACGTTTTCGATGAAATGCTGAAAGAAGCGGTTGACGCTTTCGACCTTTCGACGCCCGTCGTATTGTCGCAACACTTTCACCATTTCGCAAATTACAACAGCGTGAAATTTCTGCCCCGCGACTTTGTGGAGCCCGTCGATTTCGACAAGCTCGTCGTGGAGAACGTAAAGGAAGACTGATTACTTAAAAACGAAAGGGACTGTTCACAGTCCCCTTTTTTTACGCTTAATATTCTTCGACGATTTCCGCAAAGTAAAAATTGTGGTAATCGGGCTTTTCGCCGTATGCTTTTTTCACGAAAGGTGAAATTTCCTGTCCCGAAAAATCCATGACCTGCAAAACCTTACATTCGTAATACGCCCCGCACCCGTCGATAACGTAGGTGTTCACTTTTTTTGCGGGCGTGATTTTAAGAGAAAGGTCTTTCACCTTATCGCAATCCCTTCCCGACTTCGTGCCGCAATACAAAAGTTCCTTTTTGTACTTATCGCCAAAAGGTACGCATAACGTGAATTCCTGTTTCTCGTCGATAATACCTTTTGTGAATCTGCTGTCGCGCACGGGGACAACCGCAACTTTTTTGCCCCACATTTCGCCGAAGAAGCCCCAGCTTGCGGTCATAACGTTCGGTCTTTCGCCCGCGACGACGAAACAGCCGTGCGCGGTATAGTTTTTCAGCATTTCTTCCGCATTTTTGAATTCTGCCATAAATATCTCCTTAAAAGTGTTGTCAATTTAAGTTTTTTGTGTTATAGTGCGTTTGATGGTTTTCGGAAAACACATCAATAAAAAAACCGAGGTGCTTTGTGAAAAGGATTCCCGTTAAAAAAATCGCTTATTCCGCCGTGGTCGCGGCAATGTATTTCGCGCTGACCTTATTACTGCAACTCATATCGTTCGGTCCCGTCCAGTTCAGGCTGAGCGAAGCGCTTGTAATGCTTCCTTATATTATGCCCGAAAGCATTCTGGGGATAACGATAGGTTGCGCCGCCGCAAACGCGTTTTCGACCTTCCCCGTGTACGACGTGATTTTCGGCTCGCTTGCGACGCTTATTGCCGGCATACTGACGTCAAAGATTAAAAACGCCTGGCTTGCCGGGTTGCCGCCGGTACTTCTCAATGCTCTTGTGCTGCCGCTTATGTGGTATCTTCTGGGCACGGACGCGGCGTACTGGGTAAATCTTATTTCGATTACTCTGTCCGAAGCGGTCGTGATATTCTTCATCGGCGTGCCGCTGGTTTTGCTTATCAAAAAGAAAGTGCCGTCGCTTGTGACGAGAAAGGCTTTTCTTGACGAAACCCCCGCCGACGAAACAAAAGAGAACTGACGCATTTGTGTCGGTTTTTTTTGTTATCACAATATATTGTAAATTTTCAAAAAGCGCGTATTTTTGCTTACCGTTCACGCGCGATTCGTGCTATACTTTCACTTACCGTTTATTATACGCCTTTGTAACGAAAATTACAAGGTCGATTTTTTTTGAAAGGGTTATAAAAATGTCGTTTTGCAAGTTTTCAAGCGATTATCTGATGGAGTCGTTCACGCTCGTCGATAATCTTTTTATGAATGAATATCTGCCCTATGCCGAAGAAGGGTACATAAAGGTATACCTTTATGGGTTATATCTTTGCACAAATCCGTCGGGACGCGACAACTCGGTTGAAAGTTTCGCGAAAGTCCTTGATATGGACGAAGATAAAATCCTTGAAATTTTCAAGTATTGGCAGGATCAGGGGCTTTTGGAAATCATTTCCGTGAACCCTCTGGAAGTCAGATATTTGTCGATAAAAGGCGCAAAACAGCCCCCGAAAAAGTACGCTTCGGGGAAATTCGCCGACTTCAACGTGGAGGCGCAACGACTTTTCAACACCCGTCAGATTATGCCCAACGAGTATTTGCAGTACTACGACGTGATGGACAGCACGAAAATTCAGCCCGACGCAATGCTTATGATTATCCAGTATTGCATCAACTATAAGGGCACGACCGTGCGCTATCCTTACATCAACGCCGTTGCAAGAAACTGGGCGCGCGAAGGCGTAAGGACTGTCGAGGACGTGGAGGCGAAACTCAACGAGTTCAACTCTCTTGACGAAGATATGCGCTCTCTTATGCGCGCTCTCGGTCGCCGCGGTTCAACCGATATCGAAGAAAAACAAATGCTTGTCAAATGGACGAAAAACTGGGGCTTCGATATGCCCGCGATACTTTTTGCGGCAAAACAATGCAAAAACAAAGGCGGCTTCAAAAAACTGGACGCCGTCCTTGACGAATATTACCGTCTGAATAAGTTTACCGAGTCCGAAATGAGCGAGTACGTCAAGGAGCGCGAACATTACCACGACCTTGCCGTAAAAATCAACCGCACGATCGGTGTGTTTTACGACAGCCTGGATTATATTATCGAAACGTACGTCAGCCCGTGGCTTTCAAAAGGCTTCGACGACGACGCCCTGCTTGACATCGCGAAATATTGCTTCACTTCAAACGTCAAAACCTTGCAGGGTATGAATCTGACCGTAATGCACTTTTATAAGGAAGGCTGCATCACGTCCGAATCCATACGCGATTACATCGACAGACAAATCCAGAACGACGAGTTCATCAAAAAAGTTCTGTCGCTTGCCGGGACAAACAGGTTTGTTTCGCAAAACGACCGCGAATATTACCGCGTCTGGTGCACCGAATGGGGCATGCCCGACGACCTTATTCTGTACGCAGCGGAACTTTCCGCAAACAGCCGCTTCCCCCTGCAATTTATCAATAAGCAACTTGCAAAGTGGCACGACGCGCACATAACCACGCTGGAACAAGCCAAAAAATCGGCAATCGCCGTCGAAAATCCGAAGTCGTCGGCGAAAAACTTCACGGAACGCGAATACACCAAGGAACAACTTGACAGCATCTTCAAAAACGTTCCCGACATCGAGGAATACGACATATGATGAAAAGCGGAAAAATCGTCCTTGCCGTTAAGGACGAATACAAATTGAAACACGACCGCGCGGTCGAGGTCGCCGACAATAACCTTGCCCGCGCAATGGAAAACGACGATTTCAGACGCATAACAAAGGAGCTTTCTTCTTTGAACTTCGACGTCGTATTAAAACAGGCGAAAAAACAGGACGCGTCGGACGAACTTCAAAAAATAAAACTTCTTGAAAAGGAGCGCGCCGCAACCCTTAAACGTATGGGCATGCGCGAAAGCGACTTTTTGCCGAAATTCGACTGCGAAACGTGCAACGACACGGGCGTGCTTTCGGGCAAATTCTGCGATTGTTTCAAAAAGCGTTATTACGAAACTTTATGCGATTTTCTCGGCATCGGGCAAATCCGAAACGTCACGTTTTCCGACGTCGATTTTTCAAAAATCAAGGACGCGAAACAAAGAAAAAAGTTGGAATCCAACTATAAACTTTTCAAAAAATATTGCGACAAATATCCTTCCGTGAAATATAAAAACGCCCTCATAATGGGCGGCACGGGCGTCGGCAAAAGTTATCTTATGTACGCCGTCGCAAACGAGTTTATGAAAAACGGATTCAGCGTTTTGTACGTTTCGGCAATCAAATTGAATTCCCTTATGCTGTCGTACCACACGTCGTTCGTGTCGGAGCGCGACGTATACCTTGCCGACGTCATCGACTGCGACCTGCTTATCATAGACGATTTGGGAAGCGAGCAAAAAATCAAAAACGTTACCGACGAATATCTCTTAAAGATACTTGACGAGCGTGAAAAAGCCGATAAACCCGTGTTTGTGACAACAAACCTCAACGAAGAACAACTCAAAAACTCTTACAACGAGCGCGTTTTCTCACGACTTTTCAACGTGAACAAAACGATTATTTCCAACATTGACGGCAACGATTTAAGGCTTTTCTGATATTTCGTCGGAAACTTTAATTGCGGACGCAACCGCCCACATTATGTTGTAGCCGCCCGAAAGCCCGTCGATATTGAGAATCTCTCCGCCGACAAAAAGATTATTAACGCCCTTGATTTCAAGGGTGTTTTTATTTACGCACGACGCGTCGATTCCGCCGCTCATAACCTGTGCAAGCGACTTATCGGAAACGCCCGTGATTTTGATTCTGAAATCGGAAACGACGTCGGCAAGTTTATTAAGATTTTCGTCGGTCGCTTTCTCACTTCCCTGTATGCCCGCCATATTCAGAATCTGTTGCGCGATCATCTTATGGAACGCACCCGAAAGCAGTTCCCCGACGTCACCGGAAAATTCTTTCAGCCTTTTCAGTATCAAAAAAGTTTCGTTTTTGTTTTCATTCAGAAAGTTTAACGAAAGATATGCGTTTTTCGGCGCGCCGAGACGCGCATAGTACGCCGAATTATTGAACGTCGCAATGCCCGACAGTCCGAACGACTTGAACAGCACCTCGCCGTATTCTTCGTGCACGACTTTGTTATTAACGATTAAGCCGACCTTTGCTTTTACCCTGACGCCGTTCAGTCCTTTGATGTACGTCGTGTCGGTTGAAAGCGGCGCAAGCGACGGCGTGAACTTTCTGACGTTTGCAAAGTCCGAAAGAACGCCCGTGGAATCATATCCGAATCCCGCGTTGCTGCCCGTCGCGAAAAACACGTTCTTTCCGTAATAATCAACGTCGCAAGAAACCTTGAACACGTCGTTTTGTTTCGATATTTTCGTGACGAGTGCTGACGTTTTGACTTCCACCCCGTTTTTTTGAAGCGCGCGGCGATATGCGTCAAGCACGGTGTTTGTCGACTCCGACAGCGGATAACCCCTGCCTTCTTCGTCAAACCGCATAAGCAGTCCCAGACTTTCAAAAAACTTTTTGATTTCAAAAAAACCGTACTTTTCAAACGTTGCCGAAACGAAACTTTCGTCGTTATATTTCCCGACGTCGAAGTTTTCGTTCAGGAAATTGCACTTCCCCGCGCCCGTCGACAGCAGTTTTTTGCCGATTCTGTCGTTTGCGTCCAGAATCAGAACGCTTTTGTTTTTAACGCGGGCGGCAGCGGTCATTCCGCCGATACCGCCGCCAACGATAATAAGGTCGTAAATTTTCATAATTCAAAAAAATTCCCCACGGCTTTCGCCGTGAGGAAGTATGCTTAATTTCGATTAAGCGGTGTATTCGACGATCGTGTACTTGGTGCCGAGTGCCGCCTCGAAAGTGGCTTTGTAGCCCTGTCTTACGCTGATCTTCGCTCCTTCGGTTGCGGTGAAGATGTCGCCCGTGAAGACGGGAACGGTCTTGCCGGTAAATCTTACTTCAAGTCCGTTTTTGCAAAGAGCGAAAGCGTCCTCGCCGACAGTCTGAATATTTTCGCCGAATTCGACGTATTCAAGATCCGAGCAACCATAGAATGCCGACGCGTTAAGTTCGACAAGCGACGAAGGAAGGATAACCCTTGTCAGAAGCGAGCAGCCGCCGAATGCCGAGTAACCGATCGTTTGCAGCGTTTCGTCGGATTCAAACGTGAGCGACGTAATGCCGCGGCAGCCGTCGAATGCCGAGTCGCCGATTGCGACGACCGATGACGGGATCAAAACTTTCTGGATAAGCACGCAACCGTTGAACGCGTTGCTGCCGATGTATTCGATGCCGCTTGACACAAACGTAATCGCCCTTAAACTTATGCAGTTTCTGAACGCGCCGTCTTCAACCGCCGCGATTCTTGCGGTGATATCCGACAAGGTCACGCAGTTTCTGAACGCTTCTTGTCCGACGTAAATGCTTGCGTTTGCGCTCATAGTGACGCTCTTCAACGCTTTTGCGTTTCTGAACACGCCTTCTACAAACCTGGTCACGCCGCTAAGGTTAATCGTTGCAAGCTGTCCGCAGTTTTCAAACGCCGATACGCCGATGGTGTTGACGCCCTTAGTAGTGTTCACGTCGACATTATTAAGGCTTGTGCTGCCGAAGAACGCTCTGTCGCCGATTGTACGAAGCGCGGCGGTCTTTGAGTCTGCGCCGTCCATTGTCGTGAAAGTAGCAAGCGCCGTGCAGTTTTCGAATGCGGAGTTGCCGATACGTGCGATGAAGTACGGCAGAGTTATCGTCGTCAAAGACGTGCAATCCATAAACGCGCCGTCGCCGATTGTCGTAACAAGACCTGCCGGGTCGTATGCCGCGGGCGCAGGATCGGTGCCGCCTTCCGTCGTTTCGGGCGTAATGAATTTCGCATTTGCGACGAAGTTTACCGTTGTAAGAGCCGTGCAGCCCTTGAACGCGTACGAGTCGAGCGTGCCGAGGTTTTCAGGCAGATTGAGCGTTACAAGCGCCGTGCAACCGCTGAAAGCGTAGTCGTTTATCGCAAGTTTCACAGCCATATCGTCGGTTGACGTAAAGGTTGCAAACGTAATCGTGTCAAGGTTTTTGCAGTTCGCAAACGCATATTGCCAGATTCTTGAAATATTGCTGCATTCCGACAGGTTGATTTTCTTGATTGACGAACCTGTGAAAGCGCTGTCCTTGATTTCGGAAAGCGACGCGGGAAGCATTACTTCCACAATGCTACTATTGTTTGCAAAGGCGAAACTTCCGACATATTTAAGGTTGGAGAAGCCTTTGAGATCGAGCGCCGGGTATTTCGTGCTTTCGAACGCATACGGAGCAATCGAAACGACGCGCGTATCGACCGTGTAGCCGCCGCCATTGCTATTGTCGTAATACAATACTTTGCCGATGACGACAAGTCCGCTTGCTGCTTTGAAGAAGTCCGTTTCGTGGAACGCTTTTTCTTCGATATCGACGACGTTCTGGAAAATACCAACCGAGTTGATTTTGGTCTTATAGAACGCCATCTTCTTAATCGTTTCGACGCTCTCGCCGTCAGAAACAATCGAAAGTTGGCTGTCCGCAAACGCGCTCATCGAAATTATCTTAATACCGCCAAAGTTGACTCTTGCAATCGACGAGTTTGCAAACGCTCTTGCCGAAACGTTGTCGATGGGTGCCTTGCTGAAATCTACGACCGTAACGTTCGTCGTACCGTTGAATGCGTCTACGCCAAGTTTTTTGAGCGCGATGAACTCAACCGTCGCGATGCCGCTGTTTCTGAACGCGGCGTTTCCGATAATTTCGACGCTGCCGAGATTTACCGCGATGCTGCCGGTGTTTGCAAAGGCATAGTTGCCGATTTCCGTCGTGTAAGGTTTATCGCCGTTTTGGGTTGAAAGCGTAACTTTCGTGATTTGCGTTGCGTTCTGGAAGGCGTAATCCGCAATCGCCGTAGCGGTGTTGGTAACGACGATTTCTTTCAGTTTCTTGGGCAGATAATAGGTAACGCCGCCCTGTTCCGCCTTATACCAGTTGTCGTTTTGCGGGTTTACGGTCGTGAACAGTCTGCCGAGCGGGATTTCTGCGGAGTACGCAAGATTTGTAAGGTTATAGCAGCCTTCAAACACGTTATTACCGATTTGTTCCACGTTGTCGGGAAGCGTGATCGCCGTGATCCTGACGCAATTACGGAACGCGCCCGCGCCGATGGCAAGCCCTTTGAAGTTGCCTTCGAACACGACTTCTTCGATATTGCTGTTTGCAAATGCTTCTTCGCCGATGGTCTGAATGTTGCCTTTTATCGTAATCTTTCTGATAAACTTATTGTTTTTGAACGCGCCGTCTTTTATTGCGTGGACTGCGTCGTCGAAGTTTATCGTGAATTCGGTTTTATAGGAATCGCCCTTCTTCGCCTTGTTTTCATCGATGCCGACGATGACGCCGTTTTCGATGACGAAGTATTCGATGGGAACCCATTTTGCGGTAAGTTTGATACCGTTTTTAATGAATTCGGGATCGGTAATCGTTTTGTAATCGACGCTTGTGCCGTCCGCGCCGGTGTACTGAACTTCGCCGTACCACCAACCCGCAAAGGTTTTTTCGGTGGGCGCGCCTTCGGGCACTTTGAGTGCCAGCGGTTTGTTGAAGTCGACGTTCACGTTTTCGGGAACGACAACCGTTTCGGGTGCGTCGCCGCGGTCGAACGTAACGGTGACGGGTTTATAGTCCAGAATCGCAACGTACGCGACGTCTTGTTCCTGCACTTTTACTTTAAGTTGATTATTCTCAACTTCGCCTTCCGCAACGTCCACGAGTTGTCCGTCCGCAGTCAGGCGTTTCCAGCATTTGAAGACGTAATAATTGTTGTCCGAAACGCTTGCCGTAACGCTGAATTCGGCGTTGTTGTCAAACGGCTTCGTATAGCCTTCAAGGTCGTATTCTTCGGTGCTTCCGGTAAGTTTCGTCCAAGCGTCCCAACCCGTGCCGATATTGACTGTGCCCATATCCGCGTCGGGCATTGCGATCTTTGATTTCGCCTTGTAAATCGCGATATGGAACTCGTACGGCTGCCATTCTGCGGTGAGAGTTACGTCTTCCGTGAACGCCCATTTTCCGACAAGAATTTCGTTTTTGTTGACGTTGTATTTCACGACGTAGGTTTTTGTGCCTTCCGAGTCAAGATAATACCAGCCGATGAAGCGTTTCGTCCCGTCGTTTGACAGTTTCGGAACGTCGGGGATCGCGTCTTGTCCCAAAACGACGTCGGAATTGTATTTCACGACGAACGTCTTGCCGTAGTTGTCAACGGTGTCCACAAGGGTTACGTTGATGTCTTTCGGGGCAAATACTGCCGTGAAGGTAATCGTCTTATTGATGGCGTGCTTTTCGTCGATATTGTATTCAACGCTCTTGTTCGCGCCGAACGGGGCGTATTCTTCGCCGTTCAGAAGCCAGCGGACAAGCGTATAGCCGTCTTTCGGGTTTGCGGTGAACGTCGCTTTCTGGTCGTAAGGCCACGCGTCGTTGCTGCCCGTAACTTCCTGCATCATTGAGTCGTCGTTTGCGTTCACGACGAGTTTGTATGTGACTGCGTTGAATTTTGCGACAAGATCGATATCTTTTGCAAAGTCGAACGCGTGGACGCCGTTGCCGTTTTCGTCAACGACTTTGATTTCGTTGCCCAGGTCGTCGGTATAATACCAGCCTGCGAACGTCGCAAAAGGTTTTTCAACCGGGCGACTGCTGTCGGTCGTTTCGCCGATTTTGTTGCTTATAAGCTGTGCAATCGCTTTATCGGTCGCGCCGAAGTTTACGCCGCCGATAAAGAGTTCGGTTTCGTTGGTTTTTGCGAATTTTGCGCCATTTGCCTTATCCGCTTCCGAGATTTTGAGCGTGATCGAGTATGTATTGGTTGTCCATTTACCGAACACGGTGATGTCTTCGCGGTCAATGACGTTAACGTTGAAGTCCCATTTATATTCGGTTTTCGAGCCTACTTTGATTGGTTTGCCTTCGTCGTAAACGGGCAATCCGTTTTCGTCAAGGCGGTTGTAAATTTCGGTCGCTTCGTCAGCAAGGCGCGCGCCCGATTTATCGGTCAGATAATATTTCCCTTTATACAATACGACTTTTCTGCCGTTTTCGTCGACGTATGCGAACCTTCTGTTGCCGTTTTCGTCCGCAAGGTAGTACTTATCGCCGACTTTCACAAGGATATTGCCGCTGTCTTCGTCCGCGTCGACAATTTGTCCTTTATCGTTTCTTTTTTCTTCCGAGTAATAATACCAGCCGTCGAAGGTGTGTCCGACGTACGTGGCAATGCTCGGCGCGGTGGCCTTTTGTCCCTTTGCGACGTCGTAAATCGTTACCCCGGACTCGTAATTACCCTGAATCCTTATGACGCTCACGTCGTATTTCGGTTCAAGATATACGTTGATTTTGTAAACAGCGGTGACTTTGCTGTCTTCCGCAACCGCTTTGATATAGTAAACGTTGTCGCCGTTTTTAAGGTTTACGACAAGGTTTGTTGCGTCGTTGTTTATGGTCAGGCTGCATTCTTCGTCCTTCCATACCGAATACGTGGTTTTCGGGCTTGCCGCTTTTAACTTTCTTAAAACGTCGGTGTCGAAGTCGAAACGCGACTCTTCGTGCGCGATTTCGTACGTTGCGGTCGTGCCGTATCTCCAAACGCCGTTATCGACTTCCTTTTCGCCTTCTTTGGTTTTGATTTTCACTTTTTCCTGCGTGAAAACGCCGCCTTTAAGGTCGGCTTCCGTGGATTTTCCGTTGGGCGTCCAGTGGGCGTAAATTTTGACGTTTTGGGTGATTTTCGTTGCGAAATCGAATTTTTCGTCACCGTCTTTTTCGACAAACCAGCCGACGAAATCGTATCCCGCGGGACGGTCGTCCTCGGTAATTTCATACGCGCTGACCGTTCTGCCCTGTCGCACCGTGACGTTGGTGAAAGCCACGTCTTCTTCGCCGGATTCGGGATAGTTTTTCATGAAAGACACCCTGAAAGACGGCGTGGTCGGGGCGGGACCCTGATCGGTACCGTCATCGCACGCGACGAGAAGCACGGACGTGCATCCGATAAGCAGTACGAGCGTCAAAACTAAAAGCAACCTCGAAAGTTTTTTCATAAAATTTTCCTTCTTTTTGCCGATAAATACTTTATTTGAGAAAAAATCTCTTGCATATATTTTATTATATAAA